>Ga0172375_10001121_pt1 | contig 43031 bp, 28 predicted proteins | sample LakKiv1m_FD_114537 | JGI IMG/M metagenome (GOLD analysis project Ga0172375, IMG submission 114537) | Freshwater microbial communities from Kabuno Bay, South-Kivu, Congo - kab_092012_11.1m | ecosystem: Environmental > Aquatic > Freshwater > Lake | place: Democratic Republic of the Congo... | reverse complement strand
GCCTGAATCAGGCCAATATTTGCGTTTGAGCGACAGCGATACGTTAACCAGAGCAATCAGCGCCGGGACTTCCACTAAAGGTCCGATGACAGCCGCAAAGGCTGCACCGTGGCCGATGCCGAAAGTGGCTACCGCTACCGCAATGGCCAACTCGAAGTTGTTGCTGGCGGCTGTGAAGCTCAGAGTCGCGCTCTGACCGTAATCTGCACCGATCTTTTTTGAGATGAAAAAGGAAACGAAAAACATCAGCACGAAGTAAATAAGGAGCGGGATGGCGATGCGCACGACATCAAGCGGAAGCTGGATGATCGTCTCGCCCTTGAATGAGAACATCACGACGATGGTGAACAGCAGCGCAATCAAGGTGATGGGGCTGATCTTCGGAATGAAAACCGTGTGATACCAGGTTTTGTTTTTCACCCGAATCAGAATGAAACGCGTCAGCACACCTGCAATAAACGGAATGCCCAGGTAGATAAAAACACTCTCGGCAATCTGGCCGATAGTAATGTTGACCGCTACACCCGTAAGACCGAACCAGCCAGGCAACACAGTGATAAATATGTACGCATATATGGAAAAGAAGAGCACCTGGAAGATCGAGTTAAAGGCCACGAGTCCGGCGCAGTATTCCGTGTCGCCTTTGGCCAGATCGTTCCAGACAATAACCATCGCAATGCAGCGCGCCAGACCAATAAGGATCAGACCGACCATGTATTCCGGTTTGTCGGGTAGAAAAATAACGGCCAATGCGAACATCAGTATAGGGCCGATGACCCAGTTCTGCACCAATGAAAGTCCCAGCACCTTGAAATTCTTAAAGACGCGCGGCAATTCCTCATATTTCACTTTGGCCAGCGGTGGGTACATCATCAGGATCAGGCCGATGGCGATAGGAAGGTTGGTTGTGCCGACATTGAACTTGTTGAGAAACGGCACTATTCCGGGAAAAAAGTAGCCGCCTCCGACACCGATAATCATGGCCAGGAAAATCCAGAGTGTCAGATATCTGTCAAGAAACGACAGCCGCCCGGAAACACTGCACGACGATTGCTGCATGACCTGTCTTCTCCTTTACGAAAAGTCACCGATATTTGGCTGATTGCCAAAATTGCCAACACATGAACAAAAAAAGAGACTTATTCGTCACGTTCCTTCATAACCGCGCTGGTGCACTTGAACATATCAAGTACACAAGGAGTCAGAAGGCGATAACGCACGACATTCCCATCTTTGCGGTTTTCGACTATGCCTACCGAAAGCAGAACAGACAGATGTTTAGATACAGTCGAAATGTCCAGCTTGACGGCATCCACCAGTTCGCCGACGGAGCATTCGCAGTCGCGCAGCCAGTCCACAATCATAAGCCGGGCTTCATTGGACAGCGCTTTATGAATGCGTGCCTGCAGCTTGTAATCTTCTCTCGTTTTTTTAGTTCCGCAGCATTTCATGGTGACAGTATTTTGCTGATTGGCCAATTAGTCAAGATGTTTTTTTTGTTTTTACAAAACAAATGAAGAACCTGCTTATAAACCGGCTTTTTTCAGAGATTCTCGAATCAGTTCATCATCGGAAGCGTTAGGCAGGGTTATGACAGTCTGACTGTCGAGTTTCATGGCTTCTTTTATGGCGAACTGCGCGCCAGCGTTTCCAGCCCAACTGCGTCGGGCGATTCCGTTGTTCACATCCCAGGCTATCATGTTACGGATGCGACGTTCACATGCTTCTGAGCCATCCAGCAGCATTCCGAAACCGCCGTTGATGACTTCGCCCCACCCTACTCCGCCGCCGTTGTGGATGCTTACCCACGTTGCGCCACGGAAAGAATCACCAATGACATTATGAATAGCCATATCGGCAGTTAAGCTCGAACCATCATATATGTTTGCTGTTTCGCGATAAGGTGAATCAGTACCCGAAACATCGTGATGATCGCGGCCCAGCACTATCGGCCCTTTAAGTTTGCCATTTTTTACAGCTTTATTAAATGCCAGTGCTATGGCCTTGCGGCCTTCTTCGTTGGAATAGAGGATACGGGCTTTGGAGCCAACTACCAGACGATTAGCCTGAGCCTGTCTGATCCATTTCAGATTGTCTGCCACTTGTGAGCGAATGGGAGAATCTTTTTCAAGCCCGTCAAGCATTTCCTGGAGAACATCGGCGGCAATAGCATCGGTTTTCTTAAGGTCTTCGTCTTCAGCGCTTACACATACCCAGCGGAAAGGCCCGAAGCCGTAATCAAAACATATCGGCCCCATGATGTTTTCGACATAAGACGGATACTTGAAGGCGCCATCTGTTTTGCAAATATCGGCTCCGGCTTTTTTCGATTCGAATAGAAACGCGTTACCGTAATCGAAAAAGTTCATGCCGCGTTCAACATGCAGATTGATAAGCGTGACATGTTTTTTCAGCGATTCATAAACCAGATTCTTAAAGCCTTCAGGATCGGCAAACATCATGGTGTTGGATTCTTCAAGGCTTAAACCTGCCGGGTAGTAGCCGCCCTGGAAGGGATTGTGCAGTGAGGTCTGATCTGAACCAAGGTCAACAGGGATGTTTTCTTCAGCCAGACGCTGCCAGAGATCGACGATGTTGCCCAGATAAGCCAGAGATACTGCTTCTTTTCCTGATACGGCTTTACGAATACGCTCGATCAACTGCGACAGATCATCGAAAACTTCGTTGACCCAGCCCTGCTCATGGCGTTTGCGAACGGCTTGAGGATTGATTTCGGCAATAATGCCGACGGATCCAGCGATTACCGCCGCTTTTGCCTGCGCGCCGCTCATTCCTCCCAGACCTGAACTGACAAAGAGCCTTCCTGACAGCGAGCCGCCTTCGCAGAACATGCGCCCAGCATTAAGCAGAGTGATAGTAGTCCCGTGGACTATGCCTTGCGGGCCTATATACATATAACTGCCGGCAGTCATCTGCCCATAAGATGTTACTCCCATTGCTGCCAGACGAGTGTACTGTTCGCGCGTGCTGTAGTTCGGAATCATCATGCCGTTGGTAATGATAACACGCGGAGCTTCCTCGTCGGACGGGAAAAGACCCATAGGATGACCGGAATACATAACCATCGTCTGCTTTTCGGTCATGTTCGAAAGATACTGCATGGTCAGAAGATATTGAGCCCAATTCTGAAATACAGCCCCGTTTCCGCCATATGTCACAAGTTCATATGGATGTTGAGCTACTTGTGGATCGAGATTGTTCTGTATCATATGCATTATGGCAGCAGCCTGCGGAGTGCGAGCCGGATACTCTGAAATTGGTCTGGCGTACATTTCATAAGAGGGGCGGAACCTGTACATATATATGCGCCCGCATTCCGACAGTTCATGTGCGAATTCCGGGGCAAGTTCGGAATGCATTTTAGCCGGAAAATAACGCAGTGCGTTTTTCAGGGCAATTTGCCTGTCTTTTGGGGATAAATTCAGCGGACGTCTCGGTGTACGTGGAATTGAAGGATCGAATGAAGGCATGTTAGGGATATTACTGGGTATTCCGGCAACAATAGCATCTCTGAACGACGACATTGAAGTCTCCTTGTTCAAACCATAAAAACAGGCTTCCCATCAGCCGGCAAGCGCCCCGATTCTGCACTTGCGCTGGGAAACAAATGGTATTATCCTTTTTACAGCATCAAAGTCAACCTCTGACTATATCGAGAATATATTCCCGACAAACGGCAAACATCGGAATGTTACCTGATTAACAGCGTTATTTGATTAACTTTGTCCAATCTGCAAATATGCAAGAGATGTAAGGTCTTTCAGCCGGGCTGATTTTATTATGTTGATTTTATTTTTGTCTTGAGTTGTTGTTTTTTTTCCGTATACTCATTCGCGAATCCGTGATTTTCTATACGGCAGAAAACATGCCCCATATGAAACAACAGCCTGAAGTCCAGCATAAAAAATATGGATGTAAGGAATAATCACGCGGTTGTTTCGTGTCATTGATATGAAAAGGCGACCTGAAGCAGGTGTTCTCCGGTGACATAAAACCGGTTACGGATAAAAATTGACACAGTGCGAAAAAGATCTAGAATAACGCTTCAAGTTTCCAGAAAAAAATTGGAGATCAATCCATGAGCAATCAAGCGCTGAAGCTTAACGGGTTCTCGAAAGAACTGTTGGGCGCAATTGCAGAATCGGGCATCAATCCCAACGACTGTTATCAATGCGGACGCTGCTCTTCGGGCTGCCCCATTCAGCCGCATTTTGATATCAAGACGATGGAAGTGGTCAAACTGTCCGCTCTTGGCATGGAAAAGCCTTTGATGGACAGTCACGCCATATGGCTTTGCGCCGGCTGCGAAACCTGCACCACACGCTGTCCAAACGACATCGACATCGCCGGACTGATGGACTTGTTGCGCGAGTACAGCATAAGCAAAGGCTTCAAGCCCGCCGAGCCCAGAGTCGCCAAGTTCCATCAGACATATCTCAACGTCATCAGACGCCATGGTCGCATCTTCGAAGTGGAACTCTTCGCCGAATACAAGATGCGCAGCATGGATCTCTTCGGCGATATGCTCATGGGCATGAAGATGTTCTTCCAGGGCAAGCTGGGTCTCTTCCCGCACAGAATCAAAAACAGGGCTGAAATCCGGAAAATCTACCAGGATGCCACCGAAGCCCGCAAAAATAAGAACAGAGAGGAGAAATAAGCATGAAGTTCTCCTATTTCCCCGGCTGCACAATGAAGGGCACCGCCACCGATTATGAAGCATCGATGCGCGAAACGCTCGGACATCTGGGAATAGAACTTGAAGAGCTGGACGACTGGAACTGCTGTGGCGCTTCTTCAGGCCACATGACCAATAAGGTCGTCGATGCCGGTCTTGGTGCGCGTAATATAGGTCTGGTAGAGAATGCTGGAAACGACGCAGTGGTAACGCCCTGCCCGGCCTGCTATCTGCGTCTGCGTCATGCCGATCACGAAATGCGCCACAGCCCAGATAAATTCGGGCGCAAGGAATACAATCCAAAGTTCACAATCAATTATCTTACCAATCTGCTGGCAAGCGATGAGATGCTGGCAAAAGTAAAAGCTGAACTCAAGCATCCATTGACCGGACTTAAGATTGCTGCTTACTATGGCTGTCTGTCACAGCGTCCACCCAAAATTACCGGTTCCGAAAATCACGAACATCCCAGAAATCTCGATCGCATCATTGAGGCAGTCGGAGCTACAGCGGTAGCCTGGTCGCACAAAACTGAATGCTGCGGCGGTTCTCTTACAGTTACGCGCTCGGATATAGTGCGCGGACTTATAAGCGACATCATTACTGCCGCCAAACGCGGCGGAGCCGAAGCCATAGTAACCGACTGCGCAATGTGTCAGGCCAACCTCGAATCGCGTCAGGCCGATCTGGCCCGCGCCGATGCGGAATTCAAGCCTCTGCCGGTTTATTACGCCACTGAAATTCTCGCGGCGGTTATGTCGGAAGAAGGCGAAAGCAAATGGGCCAAGGGACATCTGGTGGAAGCCGGATGGCTTGGCGAAAAGCTGAATGAGTTGAAGGCAGCCCGGCAGGATAAGCCCCAGGCAGAATAAGCATCCTTGAATGAATGAGGATCTGATAATGGATAAAAATAACGTTATCGAAATTAAGCCCAAAGATAAAAAGCCGGTCGGTGCCGTACTTGTAATGGGCGGCGGCGTGGCAGGTATGCAGGCCACACTAGACCTGGTTAACTCGGGCTACAAAGTTTACCTGGTCGAAAAAGCCCCCGGTATCGGCGGCAAGATGGCGCAGCTCGATAAAACCTTCCCGACCAACGACTGCTCCATGTGCATCGTTTCGCCCAAGCTGGTCGAAGTCGGACGTCACAAAGACGTTGAGCTGATTACTCACACTGAAGTAATAGACATCTCCGGCGATGTAGGCGACTTTACTGTTAAGATCAAACGCCATGCGCGTTATGTTGAAGAAGACAAATGCACCGGCTGCGGTATGTGCGAAGAATACTGTCCGGTCATATACAAGCCCTACTTCCCCGAAAAGGATGCAAACGGCAAGACTATTCCTATTCTCAACGAGAAGAAGATCAACCTTATTCCCTTCAAGGGCAAGGTTAAGGGCAAGGCCCCGAAAGCCTGGAAATATGAGGTTACTGAAGACTGCAAGAAGTGCGGTGCCTGCTTCCGCACCTGCCCGGTCGAAGCCATCAGTTGGACCAAGGGCGAAGTCGCAGTTATCGATCAGACCAAGTGCATCACCTGCGGCGCTTGCTTTGTGGCCTGTCCGCCGAAGTTCGCTTCCATAAGACGCAGCGATATTCCTGAAGTCGAAAACGGTTTCGGCGGCGCAGTCGCTAAGCGTTCGCTGGATCTTAAAGACGTTTATGGCAAAGAAAAAGGCCACGACTGCCTGCGCTGCGGTATATGCGTACAGACCTGTCACGAGCTTATGGGAGCCGGCGCTCTGGAAATCACCAAAGAAGGCATCAAAGCCAGTCAGCATCTCTGCCGGGCTTGCGGTGCATGTGTTCAGATGTGCCCGGTAAGCTTCCTAAAGATGAAGGATCTTACCCCGCTGAAGCCGATTGTTATGCCCGACCCATTCGACGAAGGTCTGGGCAAAAAGAAGCCGGTTAAGATTTTCTATCCGCAGGTTGTTCCGCGCATCCCGGTAATTGATCCGAACTCCTGTGTACATCTTAACACCGGTAACTGCGGCGTCTGCCAGCAGATTTGCGGCGTTCATGCCATCAATTACGAAACGGTTGAGAAGATCGAGGAAATAAAGGTCGGAGCAGTCGTTATGGCTCCGGGAGGCAAAGAGTTCGAAGCTCAACTGCGCGGCGAATACGGTTACGGTATTTACGACAATGTCATTACTTCTATTCAGTTCGAGCGTATGCTGTCGGCTTCCGGACCAACCCAGGGACACGTCTTCCGTCCATCAGATCATGGTGATCCGAAAAAGATCGCCTGGATTCAGTGCGTTGGTTCACGTGACCGCACCTGTGGCAAAGACTATTGTTCTTCGGTCTGCTGCATGTACGCTTCAAAAGAGGCCGTCATAGCCCGCGAGCATGATGCTTCGGTTGAGGCGACGATTTTCTACATCGACCTGCGCGCCTTCGGCAAAGGCTTCGACGAATACGTAACGCGCGCAGAAGAACAACATGGCGTCCGCTATATCCGTTCGATGGTCAGCCGCATTTTCGAAGATCCTGTCACCAAAGATGTCAGCCTGCGCTACATAGCCGAGAACGGCGACCGTATGGAAGAGAGCTTCGATCTGGTTGTGCTGTCTGTCGGCTTCCAGATTCCAGAATACACACGCAAGATGGCCGAAGGTTTCGGTCTGAAGCTCGACCGCTTCGGCTTCGCCGAAAAGACTACTTTCGAACCGCTCGAAACCAGCCGCAAGGGCATTTTCGCCTGCGGTATTCTCAACAGCCCGAAGGACATTCCAGAAACAGTCATGGAAGCAGGTGGTGCAGCCGGTGCAGTCAGCAAGTATCTAGCCGGGGCACGCGGCACGATGACAAAAGAGGAAGAGAAAACCGCCGAAGCCGAAATCGCCGGAGACGCCGGAATTCGCGTTGGTGTTTTCGTCTGTCATTGCGGAAAGAACATCGGCGGCGTTGTCAATGTCCCAAGTGTCGCAGCATACGCCAAAGATCTGCCTAACGTGGTTTTCACTACGGATACACTATATGCCTGTTCGATGGATGCTCAGGAACTTCTGGCCCGCACCATCAAAGAACAGAAGCTTAACCGCGTTGTGGTTGCAGCCTGCTCACCCAAGACACACGAACCGCTCTTCCAGGAAACAATGGAAGCAGTTGGTCTCAATAAATATCTGTTCGAGTTCGCCAATATCCGCAACCATGTAAGCTGGGTGCATAAAGAAGAGCCCGAACTGGCCACCGAAAAGTCGAAAGACTTGGTGCGTATGGCAGTTGCCAAGGTTTCCCGCGCTGAATCTCTGCAGGAAGCCCGCCTCGACATACTTCAGAGCGCTATGGTAATCGGCGGCGGCGTGTCAGGCATGACGGCCGCCAAGACGCTGGCTAATCAGGGTTACGAAGTTCATATTATCGAACGCGATCCGGAATTGGGCGGCCAGGCCAACAAGCTTTATCGCACCTGGATGGGTGAAAGCGTTCAGGATGAACTGGCGAAGATGAAAGCCGACATCATGTCGGACAAACTTATAACAGTTCATACCAGCACTACGCTGGCCGGTGTTGACGGCTTCGTCGGCAACTTCACATCAAGCCTTGTCGAAAATGGCGAAAAGAAAACCCTGCGTCACGGTGTAGCGGTCGTTGCTACCGGCGCAGGTTCTTATAAGCCGAATGAATATCTATACGGCAAAGATCCGCGTGTCCTTACACACCATGAGCTTGACCAGCGCTTCATTAATAAAGACCCAAAACTTAAAGACATTAATTCGGCAGTCTTTATTCAATGCGTCGGTTCGCGTGAACCTGATCGCCCCTACTGCTCGCGCGTGTGCTGCACGCATTCGCTCGAAGCGGCGGTTTCGCTTAAAGAGCTCAAGCCCGAAATGGATGTTTACATCCTGTATCGAGACATTCGCAGCTACGGTCTGCGCGAGTTGATTTACGAAAAAGCGCGCAAGCTGGGTGTTAAGTTCGTTCGCTTCAACGTGAAGGAAAAGCCGGAAATAGAAGTAACTTCCGACGGTCTCATCATTAAAGTTAAAGACCCGGCCCTGCGTCAGGAATGGGAAATAAGAGCTGATCTATTAACACTGGCGACGGCCATCACGCCTTACTTTGACGAGAAGCTGGCGCAGATGTTCAAGGTCACGCTCAACGAGAACGGCTTCTTCCTCGAAGCCCACGTCAAACTGGGTCCGTCTGAGTTCGCTACCGACGGCGTATTCCTCTGCGGTCTGGCGCACTATCCCAAGGGCATCGATGAAAGCATCACTCAGGCTCGCGCAGCGGCTTCACGCGCCACTACACTGCTGGCCCGCAAGAACATCAACATCTCTGGAACGGTGGCTTATGTAGATCAGCGTCATTGTTCGAGCTGTGGTGTCTGCGTTGAAGTCTGTCCGTACAGCGCACCACGCTTCATCGAAGCCGGACCCAATGCGGGCAAATCGGAAATTAACCCGATACTGTGCAAGGGTTGCGGCTTGTGTGTTGCGGCCTGCCGCTCGAATGCGATTTTTGCCAAGGGCTTTACCGAAGAACAGGTAATCGCCCAGATTAATGAAGCGTTCCTTTAAACCGTACGGTAGAACAGCCGGATCAGGAGATATTTAAAATGTCGGATTGGGAACCAAAGATTGTAACGATACTCTGTAACTGGTGTACATACGGCGCAGCCGACCTGGCCGGTGTCAACCGTTTGCAGTATCCCACCAACTTCAAGGTTATCAGAGTCCCATGCACCGGACGCATAAGCCCCAAGATGATACTTGCGGCTTTCCGCAGCGGCGCAGATGGTGTCTGGATTTCGGGTTGCCATCCGGGTGACTGCCACTATATAGAGGGTAATTTCTATGCCCGCCGCAGGTTCACCATGCTTAAAGCTTTGCTCAAGCATGTCGGCATTGATGAACGCCGTCTGCATTTCTCCTGGATCTCCGCCGCCGAAGGCCCCAAGTTCGCCGCCACGGCTAAAGAGGTAATTGCAAGCGTTAAGCAGGCGGGTCCGGCCCACCAGCTTATTAAAACCAAGGCACAGGTGATCTAGTGACTGGATATACCGAAAAAATACGTGAAGCGGCCAAACGCCTGCTTACCGAGAAGAAAGTTGATTGCTTCATCGGTTTCCGTAAAGGCAGCGTCCCGATGGTCAATTATCCTGTGATTATCAGCGATCCGGCTAAAGTCGATGAGCTGATATGGGACGCAAATTGCGCCATGAATCTGGCTAACTACGTTATCGGACGCAAAGACAAAGTCGGCATCCCGGCCACCGGTTGTGTTTCGCGCAATCTAGTTACACTGGTTCAGGAAAATCAAATCAAACGCGAACAGCTTTATGTCATCGGCCTGCCATGCTCGGGCATGATTGACAAAAGCAAGGTAGCCGACAAATATGGCAGTGTCGAAATAAACGCTGTCACCGATAAGGGCGAAACCTTTACCGTCGAAGCCGGCGGCAAAACCGACTCGCTTAAGACAGCCGATTTCATAAGCCGCAATTGCGTCACATGCGCACGCCATAACCCGATTGAGTATGACGAAATCATCGGCGAAAAAGTGGCTGATCCACAGGGCTACGTAAAACCTGAAGACATCAAGAAGTCTGAAGGTATGAAGGAAGCCGAGCGCTGGGACTTCTTCGAGAAGACCTTCAGCCCCTGCATCCGTTGTTACGCCTGTCGCAACGCCTGTCCTATGTGTTACTGTCCGACCTGCTTCGTAGACGAATCCCGTCCGCAGTGGGTAGGCAAAAGCTCGGATGAGACTGACACTCTTACATTCCATTTCCTGCGCGCCCTGCATCTGGCTGGTCGCTGCACCGATTGCGGAGCCTGCGAACGCGCCTGCCCCATCGATATTCCGGTGCGCTACCTCACCAGCAGACTCAACGCAGACGCCAAAGAAATTTACGGATTCGAATCCGGCCTCGACCCCAAGCTGCGTCCGCTGTTGGATCATTACAAGGTGGATGACCTGAATGATTTCTTCAAATAAAGAAGTCCAGAGGAAACTATGATGATGACCAAAAGCTTTACAAAAGATGCTTTAATAAAGGCGGTGGATGGACTTCGGAAATCGTACCGGGTTTTCGTGCCGGTGAAAGTCGGCAAGTTCCACGAGTTCAAGCTGTTTGAAGACGGCGACAAACCCGATTTTGACTATCACAAAACCCGCAAGTCTCCCAAAGGTCTGATCTTCCCGCAGTCGGAAAGAATGCTTGAGTACAGCATCGACGAACACAAGCCCGACCACCACGTAATGAAAGAAACTCCAAAGGATTATTCGCCGCAGGCAGTGGTCGGCATTCGCCCTTACGACGCCATGTCGTTCAAGGTCATGGATGTCAACTTCGACACCGACGAATACAAAGATCCCTGGTGGATCAAGCGTTACGCGGCGACAACCTTTGTTGGTTTGTGTCGTAACGATCTCGATTCGAAGATGTTCGCCACCGAAAACTACAGCGGTCCCTACGACGTGCGAGCTCTGGATGTTGCGCTTTACGACCTCGGCGACAGATACGTTGCAAAAAGCCTGACCGAAAAAGGCGAAAGAGCCCTGGCGGCTATGGGCGGCAGTGACGCAGCGGCAGCAGATCTGGCGGCAGTTGAAAAACTTACACCTGACGCCGATGCTCCTAAAGCCGCTGTTACAGACAAAATTAAAGAGAAGGTCGTCAACGATCTTTTCGACGCCAAACTGTGGGACGACGTTGCGGGCGGCTGCATCAACTGCGGTGCCTGCACCTTCCTTTGTCCGACCTGCTGGTGTTTCGACATTCAGGACGAAATCCACAAACGCGAGGGCGACCGCCTGCGCATCTGGGATTCCTGCATGTTCCCGCTCTACACGCTGCATGCCTCGGGCCATAACCCGCGCGGTAAAAAAGTCCAGCGTGTACGCAACCGCTTCATGCATAAAATAAAGTATTACCTCGACAAATATGATCGCGGCATCATGTGCGTTGGTTGCGGGCGTTGTGTTGAAGCCTGCCCGGTGAACATCGATATCCGTCGTGTTTGCGAGTTGATGAACAATTTCACGAAATGAGTGTAAGGCCATGATCGACAAGAGCATGAATCCATTTCTGCCCTACCCTGTTAAAATCGACGAGATTATCACCGAAACGGGCGATCATTCACTGAAGACCTTCAAACTGGTTTTCCTCAACAAGGAAGACGAAGAGAAGTTCACTTTTATCCCCGGCCAGTTCTGCGAGCTGTCCATTCCCGGCAAAGGCGAAATCCCAATCGGCATCGCCTCCTCGCCCACGGAAAAAGGCTATCTGCTCTTCACCGTACAGAAAATGGGCGTGGTCTCCGGTTACCTGCACAACATGAAACCGGGCGACATTATGGGTGTGCGCGGTCCGCTGGGCAACTGGTATCCCTGGGATAAAATGGAAGGCAAAAATGTCGTCATCATCGGCGGCGGCTGCGCTTTCTCGACCCTGCGTTCGTCCATCGTTTACATCCGCGCTCCGGAGAATCGCAAAAAGTTCAAGCAGGTAACTGCCGTTTACGGCGCACGCTGCCTGGATCTGCTGCTCTATTGCGACAAGCTGGAAGAGTGGAAGAAGGACAGCGACATCGATATGCACGTTACGGTCGACTCCATTAAAGACGAGGAAACCTGGCGTCCCGAATGGAAGTGCAACGTCGGCTTTGTACCCAGCGTCGTAAAGGATAAAGTTACCAATCCAGCAGATGCCGTTGTCATCATCTGCGGACCTCCAGCCATGTTGAAGTTCACTATGCCGGTACTTAAAGATGTCGGCTTCAAACCCGAGCAGATTTATCTGTCGCTCGAAAACCGCATGAAATGCGGCATCGGCATGTGCGGACGCTGCAACGTCGGCGGCAAGCTGGTCTGCAAGGACGGCCCGGTATTTTCGCTGGCCGAACTGGGCGAACTTCCGAGCGAAACATAAAATCGATTTCTATCCGACTATAATCCCCGCTGCGGCATCACGGCGGGGATTTTTTTTACTTACTCCCCTTCCCGTCTGGATTTCGGCTTCAGCTTGCGTATACTGATTGAGTCATAATGTATATTCGGCCAATCGAAAGGATCGGTTCAGATGCCGGAAATAAAACGCTTCTTTTATAGCCTTTTAATCATAATCGCCTGTGTCGCGATCTCAACAGCCTGCAGTGGTGAAGATTCGGACAGCGATAATACTGACGGTGATATTGATGCAGCCGAGATCGAAGCGGATTCTTCCGAGCTTGCCGAAGCAGATGCCGACAATTCTGATAGCGCCGAAATCGAATCTGACGGCGATACTGAAAGCGCAGAAAACACGGAATCGGAAGAAACTGCCGAAGAGCCGGAAACTTTCCCGCCTGATGAGCAGACACCCCTGTATGAAAAAGGTCTGATACTGCCGCCGAATTCGCTGGAATGTATCCCTGTCGAAACCGGCGTGGCGCAGACCAACTGCAACCATCACGGTTCGTCGGTGGCCGAGTTACCAGATGGCACAGTTATCTCCGTCTGGTATCACGGCGAGGCGGAAAAAAGCCTCGATTCGCGCCTGGTCTGGTCGCGTCTTTCTCCAGGCTCTGACGCGTGGACGCCGGTGGAAGTGCTGTACGACGACCCCGGACTTTCGGAAGGCAATCCCACTGTGTGGGTTGATGCGAACAGCGACATCTATGTTTTCTTTGTAACACTTTACGACTTCGATTGGGCCAAGGGCAAAATGCGTCTGATAAAATCGACGGATGGCGGCGCAAGCTGGAGCCAGCCGGTTTTCCTGCGTGAAGATTACTGCTGGAACTTCCGTCATCATCCGCTGCAAATGAGCAACGGTGAACTGCTGGTTCCCGCTTACGATGAATGTCTGTATGTGCCGGTATTTCTGCGCTCTGCCGATAAATTCGAGACCTGGACGCAAGAGCCGGAGGACATTTCCGGCGATTACCTGTGGGATCATTTCAATCAGATTCAACCGGCGCTGATTGAACTGGTAGACAATACTGTTTCGTGCATCACACGCGATCATACCGCCGCGCGTCGCATCAAGCGCATGACGAGCGATGATTTTGGAGCGACCTGGACAGCCAGCGAAATCACCGGCCTGCCGAACTCTGGAACTTCGGTCGATCATGTGCGCCTGCTGGACGGCTCCATCGTAACGGTCTTCAACAACAGCCCCTTCTCACGCTACCCGCTAACGGTAGCGCTCAGCCGCGACGACGGCCTTTCCTACATCGCCCTGCGCGACATTGTCAACGAGTGCGACGGTGGTGACTGTTCGTATCACTACCCTTCCATCATGCAGAGCCACATCGACGGCAGCATCTGGGTGACATACACGCACAAGCGCGAAACTATCGGCTGGGTGCATTTCAACGAAGCCTGGCTGCTGGAAGGCACGGATCACAGCATAATTTCGTGCCTTGAAGGTGAGCTTTGCGCCGATGGCGCTTGCTTTGAAGGCTGCGAGTCTGTAGACGAATGCGCTGAAGCCGACACCTGCACGGACGGCGGCTGCCGTAAATCATGTACCTGCGCGGGCGACTGCTCCGAAGACCAGACCTGCGCCGAAAGCGGTTTCTGTGCAACGGAACTCGATCCGCAGCGTGTCGATCAGGCCTGCACGCCCTTCCCGCCGGAAAGCTGGGGGAAATGAACCTGGGAGAAAGACTGATGCCTTATTTCAAGGTTTTAACTCTCATAATAATTATGGCGTTTATTATCGCCCTGATGTGTTCATGTTCCAGTGACGACAGCAGCTCACCGGATGGCGATACCGACCGCGATAATTCCTCTGATAACGATACTGACGGTGACACAACTTCGGATGGCGACGATAAACCGGATGGAGATGTCGATTCTGATAAAGAGCTTGAACCTGACGCGGACATCGAATCCTCAGATATCGATGTAATGGAAGAGGAAACAGAAATCGACAATGATGATGCAAGCGATGGAGACGATATTGACAATGGCGAAGATGGAGACACGGACGAACCCGATTCTGATGTGAACGACGCTGAACCTGACAGTTCGGAAGATGGCGACGTGTCGGATGATGATATTGAAAGCGATTTAGATTATCTCGACCTGCCCGGCACTCCCTGTCCTGACCATCCTGAAATGGTGCTGATCGGCGACAGCTTCTGTATGGATCGTTTCGAGTCGATAATTCTGGATAACGAGAACTGCACCGGAACGGCCTATGGCATGAACGCCGACGATTACCCGAACGGTTTCCCGGATTGCGTCAGTTGTGTGGAAGATGGCTATTGCGACAATATGCTTTTTGATTGCGGACACACCACAGACGAGACCGAGTGGGCTCCGCAAAGCGAGCCGCTGTATGCCTGTTCGCTCATGGGAGTGCAGCCTTCGCGTTACATGACATGGTATCAGGCTAATAAAGCCTGTATGAACGTGGGTAAAACTCTCTGCGAAAAAACGGACTGGATAACAGCCTGCGAGGGGCCGGATGAAAACCTGTTCCCATATGGGAACGAATACGTCGATGATATATGCTGGGAGAACGCAGCAAAAACCTACCCCGAAACTCCCGGCCCCACCGGTGGACGGCCAGGATGCATTTCGGACTATGGCGTTTTCGATCAGTCAGGAAATGTTATGGAGTGGCTAATTGGTTGTTACATTATTGGCACTTCTTATAATATTTTTAGTTCGGACCCTGATGTGAACTATTGCGATTCCGGCATAATTGCACACCCCTACCCGGATACGACAGACACCATGACCGTAGGGTTCAGATGTTGCTTGTAAGGCACAGTGCGTAGGTCGGGCCTTGCAGGCCCGACAATTAATTGAATTGACGGGCATGAAAAATGCCCGTCCTGCTAAAAATAAAGGTTCACTCATGGAACATCGCATAATCGAAAAGAGTCCGCTTTTAGGGAATGATGGCCGTCTGGTGCAGAAAGGCTACGCCACTGCACCGCTGCTGGAATACAACCCGGAGGCCTTGCAGCTTTCGCGCCTGCCTTTCGTTAACCGTCTGCGCCTTAAAGAATGGGACTACTACGGGGTCTGGAGCGGCGAGCGTTTCTTCTCCATCACCATAAGCCACATCGGCTACGCCGGTCTGATATTTGCCTATGTGATCGATTTCAAGAATGGTCGCATCATCGAAAAGGGACACATCGTACCGCTGGGACGCGGCGTTGAACTGCCGCGCACAAGTCTTGCGGGCGACGCAGTTTTTGAACATAACGGTCTGCGCGTGGCTTTCTTTCGGCAGCCTGAAGGAAGGCACATCGAATTGCGCTGGCCGGATTATTCGGACGGCCAGACACTTGAAGCCGATCTTCATATCGAACACGAACCGGGCCGCGACAGCATTGTGATGTCAACGCCTATGCAAGACCGCTGTTTCTACTACAACGAGAAAATCCCGGCCATGCCGGTATCCGGTCGCGTGAGTCTGCCCGGATTCTTCGCCGACGAAAACTTCGACAACTCGCTGGCGGTGCTGGACTGGGGACGCGGTGTATGGCCATATAAAAGTTACTGGAACTGGGCCAGTGCTTTTTCGCGCCTGCCGGACGGTCGCAAATTTGCTCTGAACATGGGCTGCGGTTTCGGAGATCTGTCATATGCCACCGAGAACTGCTTCTTCATCGACGGGCGCCTGCACAAGATCGGCCCGTTGAGTTTCGACTATGAATCTGGCAGTTATCTCAAGCCCTGGCGCTTCAGTGATGCCGAAGGCCGCCTGAAGCTGACCATGCAGCCGATTTTCGAGCGCGTGGCTAAAAGCAACCTGCTGCTGATAAACAGCGAAGTGCATCAGGTCTTCGGACGTTATGAAGGCACGGTTGAGAACGCCGACGGCCAGCGTATTGAAATCAGCGGTCTGACAGGCTGGGCGGAAGAGCATAAGGCGCGCTGGTGAAAGCCCGCTTGGATAGCCCGGGAAGTCGTCACACCCGCGAAGGCGGGTGTCCAGAATTAATTAATTCTCAACCTGGATTCCCGCTTTCGCGGGAATGACAGACAGAAGCTGTATTTGTTGCTATGCTTTCATATCCGAGACTTTAGATAAATAAAATTGCCTGCGTTCAGGCGGGGCATTATCATACTTCAATCTTTATCTTATATATTCGGGATGAAGTCATGCATAGAGTCAAAGCCGATATTGAAAACATTAAAGTCAAATCCTTCGACGGAACCGGAATCAACACCTTTATATGCGGCAAAGGTCCGCATAAATGGCTGCTGACGCCAGGCCTGGGCACTCCGGTCTACAGTTGGAGATATCTCTTCGAGCATTTCAACGACAGAATGACCATCGTGACCTGGGAGCCGCGCGGACTCTACCAGTCCGATGCACCGAGCGATCTGTCGCGGCTGACGGTATACGACCACATGCGCGACGGTCTTGAAATATTAAAAACGGTCGGCTGGGAAAACGAGAAGTTCGTCACCGGCGGCTGGAGCATGGGCATAGAAATCGGCCTCGAAATATACAACAACAAGCCCTCGCGCATTGCCGGTCTGGCGCTTTTGAACGGCGCTTTCGAACATGTGCTGAAAACGGCTTTCGGTTATCCGGGCATGTATCCGCTTCTTAAAGGCATTCTAAAAACCGCGACTGTAGCGTCTCCGGTAGTCAATCCCTTAAGCCAGTATGTTCTATCGCAACCCTGGGCGGTGGGAGTGCTAGAGAGTCTGCGTCTGGTGACAGCCAACCGCGAATTCTTTGCCGAAGTGCTGCAGGAATTCAGCAAGCAGAATTTCGGCGTTTATTTCCCGCTGATGCTCGAACTAAACAAGCATTCGGCCCGTGATATCCTGCCGAAAGTCAAAGTGCCAACGCTTGTAACTGCCGGCACCATGGACAAAATGACGCCCATATCGTCAGCGGAGTTTGTGCGTGACAGTATTGAGGGTGCCGAACTGTTTATAATTCCCAACGGCACACATTACACCACCATCGAGTACCCGGAAATTGTGAACCTGCGACTTGAACATTTCTTCAGAAACCGCGTGTTTCCCGGCTCGTGGCAATAAGAAAGGCAGTTGATAATTGAAGAAGTTCAACGTTCTTTCAATCCTTTTCATCCTCGGCTCCATGGCGCTGATTCTTTTCGCAGTTATTTTCACCAGCAATTTCGAACACGTCACCAAGGCGCATCCGTTTGCAATGGGCTTCCTGAAATTCTTCCTTCTGGGGACATTCGGTGAACTTCTTAAATATCGCATTGCCAACAGCACATGGAAACTGGATCACATCCCTGAACGCAGCCTGATCTGGGGTGCTTTCGGTTGCTGGTTTACCATGGTTTTCGCCGGTTTTTCGTTTCTGGTCGACGGGCTCATCGGCATCGGCCTGTGGCCGGCAGGAATTTTCATTCTTCCAGATTTCATATGGGTGGCTCTGTCAAAAGGTCTGTGGCTGAATGTTCTGGGCATGTTCGGCTGGGGTATGATGGTCACGCACGAATACTTCAACTTTGCTATCTCGCAGCGCTGGACTGTCTTTTCACTTCGAAAATTCGCCGCGCACGTTGATAACAATTTCATACTGGTTTTCATCCCGAAAACGCTGCTTCTGTTCTGGGTGCTGGCCAACGGCTTCACTTTCACTCTTCCTTACGAGTGGCGCGTGTTCACTGCTGCGTTGCTGGCAGTTGTACTCGGGTTCCTGCTCAGTGTCGGCAAAAAGAAAAGCAAGGCAACATGAATGGTTTTACATGCAGTAAGTAAAACCTAATATATTGCTTGACCTGGTAGAAACATGCAGGTTAAATAAAAGCGTGGTATTTCGGAGTATCTCTTTTCCATCTCTATGCACCTTTCTCAATCATTCTGGTCTCCGAATAATTCTATTGTGAATGTGAAATACGGCAGAAAAGGCTTATTTGAATGATCAGCACACTGTCATACGAGAATATGCTGAGCGAAGAACTTAATGCCATGATGGCTGAACTGCACCAATTCGTATCGAGCATTCAGCGACCTAAAATAAAAGACGATAAATGGTCCAAAGCCGTTGAGGAATATTGCCGGGAACTCGAAAAGCGCATAGATGCTGCTGTGGAGATGATAGCTCAGAAACACAAAGAGCTGTCGGAATCATGGAACGAGACGGCTCAAGCCTGGCAGGTAAGCTATAACGAAAAGAAAGATAACCTCAACCATAGCCTAGAAGAAATTTCACAATCCCTCAAAGAATACCGCGATGAATTGGCGGAATCTCCAAATGTAAAAAAGCTCAACAGTCTTTTTGATTCGCTCTCCGAAAGCTACGAAGAGCTATTGGTAAGAATCAAGAAATACGGTGTCGCCCAGAAAGTCAAAAGTGGACATCTTAAGCCGATAAACTACAAAAGAAACCTCTTTCATGCCACCGCCGGAACCTCAATGGCGATATTCTACTATCTGTTTATTCCGCGTTCATGGGCTCTGGGACTGATATTCTCCACCGTTGGACTGTTTCTGTTTTTAGAGATCACACGACGCTTTTCAAAACGCTGGAACGACTTTCTGGTTGATACCGTTTTCGGACTGATTGCCCGTCCGCATGAAAGGCACCATACTAACGGCTCAACATACATGGTAATAGCGATTACACTGATTCTGCTGTTTTTTGCATATAAACCGATTGTTTGCGTGGCTGTTCTGGTGCTGGGTCTGGCCGACCCGGCAGCATCCGTTGTCGGGAAGCTGTGGGGAAAAACCAAAATATACGGCAATAAAAGCTGGGTAGGCACAAGTGCATTCTTTGTTGTGGCCTTCACAGCCAGTCTGATTTTCATGCTGCTTACAGTTGAACATCATGGAGCGGCATACATTTTCATGACTGCTGCGGTTGTCGCCCTGGTTGGCACTGTAGTTGAGCTTTTCAGCACACGCATCGACGACAATTTCAGCATTCCCATGTCAGTGGCCTTCACCGCCTGGCTTTTTCTGTGAATGAATAAAATGAAATCAATCAATACAATGCCGGAGAATTTCCGGCATTTCTGTTTCTGATTTCACGAATCAGGATGTTTTCAGCATAATTTTTTACTAATGTAAAATTCCACTTTGGAGTGACATTTACCTGAAAAAACATTATTGTCTTACCTGGTTGTCAAGCATTTAAGAGGGTTACTATGCATAGTATTAAAAATGTTCTGTATCTGATGTTTTTTGTATCTGTACTTTTTATTGCCAATGCCTGCGATAAATCCAGTGATGAAGGTTTATTGAGCGACGGCGACAGCGATTCGGCAGAAAACGCCGAGGATACGGAATCCGACGGTGACGCTGATGTCCCGCCCTACCCGACTGCCTGGAATATTCTGATTTCCCCGGATGCGCCTGCCCCTGTGCGGCATGCCGCAGATCAGACACTGGAATACCTGACAACCATGCAAGCCGAGGCTGTTCTTGTGGAATCTAAAGAGTTGCCTGAATGCAAAACAGCAGAAGTCAATCTGGTGTTCATCGGCGACGGACTGGGCGAAGCCACATTCGAAGACCCGGACGCTTACGATCAAACCTTTAAGATGGATGAAACCTGGTGTGATGACGGCGCCCTGATACTGCTCTCCGGCGGCGGCCTGATGGGACGTCAATTCGCTATATATGAATGGCTTCATTCCATGGGCGTGCGCTTCTTCCATCCTGAACAGGAATATGTGCCGCAAAGCCTCAATCGCCCAGCAGAGCCGATTCAGCGTGAACATACGCCGGACTTCAAATACCGTTCGGTCAGCCTGCATCTGACACACCCGCTGGAGCTTGGAGATGTGTTTGACTATGGAAAAGAAGAATACCTGCAGGATGCAATCAACTATATCGACTGGCAGGTAAAGAACGGAGCTTCCGAAGGTCAGGGCGGCGTTGGAATAGCCGGATATGAGAGATACGGAGTCGACAAGGGCTTCACGACAAGTACGGGATTCTCGCTCTACGGGCAACAGCAGGGCAGCACTGGCTTGATCGACCCGGATGATCCGCGTCCAGCCGATCAGCAGATTACCGACGCCATCGATTTGCAAATCGGTGATGATCCGGCAAATTACCCGGACTTTTTCAGCTTCAGCTTCAACCCAACAGAATTTACAGAAATGGACGATGAGCTTGTGGTTCATCAGATGGAGCTTATTTCCAACTACATCGCCGAAAACTATCCAGGTGTTGAAGTTCTGACAACCAATCACGGAACCTATGGAGAACCGACTGAGCATTATGGTGTGCGCTACTACGATCTGCCAAAGTTCGCGCCTGAGAATCTAGGAGTAAAGTGCCATACTTTAATGTTCTACGACCTTTTCAGACCGGCTCCGATGTATGGCAACGAAAGCTTCAAGTTCATGTACGACTTCATGGAGAGTGAATATCAGAAGCGTAATATCTGGTATTTCCCAGAAGCCGCCTGGTGGCTGACTTTCGACAACCAGATTCCGTTGTATCTCCCCATCACCATCGAAGCCCGCGACCGCGATATTCAGGGAATTAAACACATGCTTGAAGGCAAACTTATCGGACATCGCACATTCGGGACCGGACACGAATGGGGCTACTGGCAGAATGAATATTGCTCGCTGCGCCTTTCCATGGATGTTAATTATCGCTATACCGACTGCCTGGCCGACATCACTTACCCAATGGGACCGGCGGCGACCGAAGTTCAGGAAGTGATGGAAGCTCTTATATTGCAGCAGGAAAACGAGATGATCTATGGCAACATCCTGCGCTATCTGGTCGGTACAGATCCAGAAACTGAAGCAGCGGCTTCGGTCGGGGTAATATTTCATCCGCTGCCGCCTTCGCCAACAAAGATAATGAGTTGGGAAGCCGAGGAAATCGATTCGTGGATAGCCACTGAAGAGGCCGAGCTGCAGCTAATGGAGCAGAATTACAACACTCTGCTGTCACAACTGGATGATGCAGCGCAACTGGTACCAGAAGACGGCAAGACCTGGTTTGATGAAATATACGATTCAGTTCAGATAAATGGTCTGCGTGCTCGTCATCAGTATATGGTCTATGGCTCGCTGGTGTATTTCCGCAAAGCTCAATTAGAGCTTTCTGAAGAGCTGAATACGCAAGCTAAAGAGATGCTGACCGAAGCGCAGGCTACCACCGAATCAGCGCTGGAGACCATTAACCGCCGTGAGCAGTCCTTCCGCTACAAACCACTTGACCGCGCCATTGGTGGAGGTGAAGACTGTAACGCCGATGAGAACTGGTCAACCTATCCCTTCCGCGTACACTGTCGCACTCATACAGCTTATTACTGGAAACGAATCGACAAGCTTGCCGGGGAAGTAATTTTATCGACAGATAAATCGCTTACAATAAAAGATGTTGTCATAACACCGGATGAAGCACTCGAAATCGAAATAGTTGATCCGGCTCTTTCAGATGTGCAGGCCGATTTCGGTGACGGAAAAAATGGCAGTGGCGCCAGTTTGAATCATCAGTATGCGGCTCCCGGTATTTATCAGCTTATTATTACGGCTGACAACGATGGCGCTGAATTCGAGTATTCGACCGAAATAGCAGTGTTGAGTGATAAGTACATAACCGGCTTCAGTGGCAAGATCGTCAATCCTGATGGAATGAGCATAGTCGAATCGGTTATGCCGGGCCTGGTTTTCGGATTCGCCGGAGAAAACAAACCTGTTATGGCATACACAGCCAGTCACAGCAACTATATACTCCCCGGCAACTTCGCACAACTGAGTGCAAACGAAAGCGACAAACTGTTCGATGGCTCTTCGGAATACCTGTACGTTCCCATTATCAGCAAGAGCGACGAGGCTGTTGTCTCGACAATTACTATTTTTGACGGTAATGCGGCCCTGCAGGACACAGACAGCAATGTACAGATCACAGGTATGATGTCCATTGAATCCGTAGTTCAGGCTGTCATCGCAGTTGGCGGCGGCGCGTTTGATGAAGATGGCGCGCGCAGAATGATTGCTAATTTCCTGGACTACACACCGGAAACTCTACCGGATGCCGTAGCTTTCCTCATTGAATACAGTCTTTCAGACGTAACGGAGGAATAAGCGCACACAATCCGTGAACTAAATCAAGCGCTCGATGATTGAAGCAACTGGCGCTTTATCGCAATTACGTATAAATAATATGCATTGATATGTGTAAAGGAAGTTTTTGAAGATGGAAAAGTCGGGAAGAGAAAGCTTCTGGCGTTTTGAAGAAGGCAAAATTGAAGATATCGAGGACGATCTTATTTCCGAGCAGTCTCTTGATATATTAATCAACGGGACTTTTATTAAAAGACTCAAGTGCCTGCCAGGAGAAGCGCAGAATATTGCCGCAGGATATCTCTGCAGCAGCGGTTTTCTGACCGACAGAAACGAAATACGATCAATTGAAGTTTCTGATAATGCCGACACCGTCAATATTGAGGCTCATGTTGATCCGGCAAGGCTTGCTATGGCCTTAAAGCAGGTCGAAATACAGGCTGGATCAAAAGGTATTGATAAATTTATTGAGTTTGAAAAAACATGCAATCTGCAGCGCGAAATAAACACTTTATTCAAACTCAGCGGACAGAACATCGTCAACCTCTTTAATGAATTCAAGAAGAAATCCGATCTTTATAAAAACGTTGGCGGGGTTCACAGCGGCGGACTTTCCAAAGGAACAACACTGGACTACTTTGCTGAAGATCTCGGACGCCATAATGCCATAGATCGAGTCATCGGTGAAGCCTTCTTGTGCAGCGACAGCGTTTCAAGCATGATTCTTCTTACAACCGGCAGACTGCATCTTGACACGGTAAACAAAGCCGCCAGAATGCGCATTCCAATAATTGTATCGCGCTCGGCCCCGACAATATCTGCCGTAGAACTCTGCGAGAAATATCATGTCACCCTGTGCGGACGGGTTCGTTCTGGCAGCATGGCGATATACTCCGAGCCCTGGCGGATTACAGATTTCAGACCATAAACAACGGAGCGAACTGAAGTGGAGCGTTACGAAATTAGAAAAATTGAAACGCTTCCTGATCGTAAGGCAGCGGAAGATCTTTTCAGGAAAATATTCATTCTAGAAAAATCCGTTTTTTCTGAAACAAGCATCCAGAAATTCAGTCATAACAATGACTGCCTGGTCGTCTTTTTCGAAGGGCATCCTGTCGCAGCCTTGTGCTTCTCGACAGATTCAGAGGCCGCAAATACTGATATCAAATGTTTCGGAGTTGCAGCGGATTTCAGACGGCAGAATGTCGGCAGGTTGCTTATGAATGAATTCATCGACGCTGTTCGCATAAATGACATTAAAGCCGTTACAATCGATACTCTTGCAGGGGCTCGCCCTTTCTTCCTGGCTTTCAGGTTCAAAGAAGTTGAAAAACCGAGAATCATCGGCAATAATGCATTCGTTCTAATGATTAAAGATCTTGTGTAAACATTAGTAAGGCAGGTGAAGCGATGCCCAGAAAAAGCATTTCATTTTTAACGTCTCTGCTCGCTTTAACTTTAACGATTATTTTCTCATCAAATCTCCATGCCGCGCAGAAAATAACCTTGGAACAGGCTCACCGACTCGCGCTTGAGCACAACTACAACATTAAAAACATAAAGGAAGTCGTGCGCCAGGCTGACCTGCAACGCTATAAGGCCTGGTCTCTTTTGATGCCTAATCTGACAGCTAATGGTTCGCTTACTCTGAATGATAAAGAAATCAAAATGCAGGGTACTGGCGATACCGAAACTATGATACAAAATGCTATCAACCAAGCTGTCGCCGATGCATTAGGTCAGACTCCGCCTGATCCGATTCCGACTGAGCCTGGACAAGATCGAATTCTACAGGAGCGCTGGGATAAAAGCCTCGGCATCACTGCCAATATGGCCATAATCAACCCTGTTTCTATTCCAACCATATGCAATTCATACGACAATCATCAGGCATCCATTTATAGTGGAAGACACACACGCAACGAGCTTCTGTTTGCCGTTACTCAAACATACTACACTGTGCTATCAGCGCTTGAATCCGTAAAAGTCTCCGGTCACGATCTCGAAAATGCCCAAGCCTTTCTGGATCAGGCCCGAAAACGTAAATCCTTAGGCGCTGCGGTTGAACTCGAAGTGCTGAGAGCCGAAATAGAGCAGCTTAAAGCTCAGGAAACTCTGGATAACGCAAAAGACTCAGTTAAACTTGCCAGAACGGCGCTGGCCTACCTTACCGGTATTGACAGTGATTTCGAAATTGCAGAAACCGATGAACCAAAACCCGTTGAAGCTCCTCTGGATGAAATGCAGAATATGGCTCTTGATGAGCGCGCAGACCTTAAGGCCGCGCGTCTTCAATTGGAAGTAGCTGAACGCTCAAGAATAGCGACATGGGTGGAATTTGTTCCTGCATTCGATGCAACGTACAATTATGCCTGGAATTCAGCTACAGGTTATAGCGGTGACAACACATCATGGAGATTGATATTTGGAGCGCGCTGGTCGCTATTTGATGGCGGCTCAAGAATTGCCGAGATATACGAACGCAGCTCACAGATCAGACAAGTGTCTAACACCCTGAATCAGATGAAGCTGGATATCAGGGAAGAAGTCGAAACGGCTGGACTGGAGCTCAAAAGACATAAACGCAACCTTGAATTGGCTGATAAGCAGCTCGTACTGGCCGAAGATAACCATATTCAGGTGAAAAAGCGTTACGAACAGGGACTGGCGACCAGCCTGGATGTTCTTGACGCCAACACGACACTGTCACAGGCAGAAATGAATCTGGTAATTGAGCGTCTTCAGTATCAACTTGCTGTGTTAAAACTGAATAAGGCCATAGGTCGTTACAGTCCGCTGGCTGGCGGCATGTAATAATTTGCTAAATGCCCTTCTGCGATTCCGCCGCCTTGTATGCTTTAGTCATTATCTCCAATACTCGCAGACCGTCGCGGCCTGATTGACGGGGAGCAGCACCTTTAAGCAGACAATCCGACATAGCCTGCATCTGTCCAACATACCCGAATTCGTATAGGGCATCATAGACCGGTTTGCGCCAGCCGCTGGCGTCACGTCCACGCAGAAGCCATTCCTTCTCAATGTAAGTTTCCAGTCCTGAGCCCTTCATCAGATCAGCATAGCCCTGACCTTCCGAACCGAAAATTTCCGTTATGGAATCCATTCCGCCAAGATGACACCAGTTGCTTTCGACCACTCCAATAGCACCGTTATCGAAAACCATCTGCATGATAATAAAATCCTCAACATCACCATGCTTGTGCCTGAAAGTGCGAGCCACGGCACCGACATCTATCACCTGGTGCCCTTTCATCGTTTCAAGAAGAACAGATATGGAATGGCAGCCGAGATCCATCAACACGCCGCCACCGGCACATTCCTTCTGAAAAAACCAGGGTGAGTGCGGACCGGCGTGACGCTCGATCTGACGCAGCATGTAAATTTCACCGAAAGCGCCCTGCTCCGCCATTTCTGTAAGCTTCATGAATTTGGGGGCGAAAGGCAGATTCTCTGCGTATAAAAGCATAACGCCGGCTTTCTCAGCAGCTTCAATCATCATCAGCGCCTGCTCGATATTCATGGCCAGCGGTTTTTCGACAATTACATGCTTCCCGGCCTCGATAGCCTGCATGCTCAGTTCAAAATGCTGATAATTGGGACAGGTTACCAGAACGATATCCACATCCGGATGCTCAGTAACATAGCGGTGGTCGTTGAATGCATCTTTTATATGATATTGAGAAGCTACAGCATGCGCCTGCTCTTTGCTACGGCTTGATACCGCCATGATTTCCATATTATTAAAACGAGCCAGTGTATTGCAGTGTGTATGAACAATGTTGCCCGCTCCGCATATCCCCATTCTTATCTTGGATTCGAGTAAATGCATCCGTAAATTCCTTTCTTAACAGAACTCTGCCTTCACAACATGGATAGCGGTTCATTTGAGAAACAAGTCAACCGTTTTCCAGGCTCGCCACTTATACCATTCTGTATAAAAAAGCTCCAGACAGGTTTCGTTGAATATTTTCATTAAATTGATAGCAATATGAAGTTTAAGACAACAGATTATGTAGCAGTATTTCAGGATTCTCTTTCGTCCAGTATTTCTCTGATTTTCCTGGCTAGCATGTTCATGGAGTAGGGTTTGCCGATGAAGTTGAGGCCTTCGTCCACTACTCCGTGATGCGCTATGATGTTCTCCGTATAACCGGACGTAAACAGCACTTTCGTCTCCGGATGTATCTCCTTCAGCTTCTCCGCCAACTGTCGTCCGTTCATCCCCGGCATCACCACATCCGTCATCAGAAGATCTATCCCGTCTTTCATCTCAGACGCTATCTCCAGCGCCTTCCGGCCATTAGAAGCATCAATCACATTGTAACCCATCTTCTTCAATAACCTTATCGCCAGCGTCCTCACCATCTGCTCATCCTCCACCAGCAGCACCGTCTCGCTGCCCTTCAGCAGCACCTCGCTGACACGATCCGCCTCCAGAACCTCCGCCTTCTCGTTTACCGCAGGCAGATAAATCTTGAACGTCGTTCCCTCGCCAGGCTCCGAATATACCTCTATCGTACCCCCAGCCTGCTTCACCGCTCCATACGTCGTCGCCAAACCCAGACCCGTACCCTCGCCCTTCGACTTCGTAGTGAAAAACGGCTCAAATATGTGCTGCCGTACCTCTTCACTCATTCCCAAGCCGGTGTCACTAACCGCCAGCATGACATAAGACCCAGGATTCACTCCCGCATGCGTATGACAGTACTCCTCATCAAGATCAACCACCGTCGTCTCAATGGTCAGTATACCACCCTGCGGCATGGCATCCCGCGCATTCACAGCCAGATTCACCAGTATCTGCTCAAACTGGCCGGGATCAATCTTCACAGCTTTAAGATCCTTCTGCGGCAAAGTCTCAAGCTGTATGTCCTCTCCAATCAGACGAACCAGCATCTTGTGCATGTTCGTTATCAGTACATTCAAATCCACAACACGCGGCTCTATTATCTGCCTGCGCGAAAACGCCAGCAGTTGTCTGATAAGTGCCGCCGCACTCAACGAGGCCTTCCTCACTTCACTCAACGTAACCGACAGCCCGCTCTCCTTCGGTATCTCACTCAACGCCAACTCAACATTCCCCGATATGCTCGTCAGCAGATTGTTGAAATCATGCGCCACTCCACCAGCTAAACGACCAACAGACTCCATCTTCTGCGCCTGCTGCAACTGCATCTGCAACTGCCGCTGCTCCTCCTCCGCCTGTTTCCTTTCGGTTATGTCGCGTCCTTCCGGGATTAGACAGAAAATCTTACCATCGGTGTCGATAACCGGTTTTAACGAAAAGTCGATATAACGAGTGTGTCCTTCTGCGTTTTTATGTGTTGTTTCAAATTGAACATATTCACCTCTGGCCGCCTTTTTTATCACCGTCTTCAATTCCTGCTGGATTTCCTGAGAATGCGCCCACCAGGGAGTATCCCAGAACGGTTTGCCGATATAATTGCTGCTGTCTGCATTTCCTATGAAATTTTTGGCTGCAGAGTTTACATCCAGAAGTGTGCCATCAAGATCTATTATCCCGGCAAGATGTACCGCCTGATCGTAAATAGCGTGGAATTTGGCTTCCTTTTCGGCCAGTTGCACCTCGGCCAGTTTTCTTTCGCTGATATCTCTGATGTTAAGCACGAAACCTTTTATGATAGGATCGTTCAACAGATTACAGCCTATGGCCTCTATGTTCACCCAGTGGCCGTCTTTGTGGCGGTAGCGATATTCGACCTTTCTTACAGTCCCCGGTTCATTAAGAGCTTTCGAGAACACGCCTAATGTATTATTTAAATCGTCGGGATGTATGTCGTCTAAGCTGCTTATGCCGAGTCTTTCTTCAGGTGTGTAACCCAATATTCTGAAAATCTGATCGCTTATATATGAAGGAATGCCTTTTTCATCCATGATCTGAATGATGTCGTTGGAATTCTGAACAAGAAGCCTGAAACGCCTCTCACTTTCCAGTTTTTGCGCCTCGGACTTTTTGCGCTCGGTTATGTCTGTGTGTGTGCCGATTATCCTGCGTGGTTTTCCTTCCTCTGCCCATTCGACTACTTTTCCACGATCCAGAATCCACTTGTAAGAACCGTCTTTACAGAGCATGCGTTGCTCGTTCTGATAAATCTCGGTTTCTCTCCTGAAATGCCGCTCCAGATCAGCATATGCAGCCGCTTTATCATCAGGATGCACCAGGCGATCCCATTCGCTCAGATCATCTCCAACTTCGTCATCCGTATAGCCCAGCATGGCTTTCCATTGATGTGAAAAATAAACCTTATTTGTATCTTTGTTCCAGTCCCATACCCCGTCTCCAGCTCCTTCCAGCGCAAACTGCCAGCGCTCTTCACTGTCTCGTAATGCCTTTTCGGCCTTCTTGCGCTCCAACAGACGCCACATGCCTTCCATGAGCAAGGTCAACTGCTGAATATCACCATCATCATATTCTCCCGATTTGTTGCCAACGCCGGCGACGATGACGATGCGTGTGCCGTCAAACACCGGAATATTCATATGACGCTTCACGAGAACATGGCCTTGCGGACAGCCCTTTTTCAAGGGGTTCGCAGCAGCGTAGTCGTTAGTTATGATCGGTCGTCGCTGCCGGACAGCCTCTCCCCATAGTCCAGTAGACACGACCGGGTACACTATCGGCTTGTCGATAATGGCACACTCGGCCATGGCCGACTTCGACCATGAGTGCATGGTGAGAACACTCTCATCGTCATTGAGAAATGCCAGGTAGCCGATTGTGCTTTGTGTCAACCGAACGGCTTCCTCCAGAGCGAAGTCTGTGATCTCCTGCAGTGTCGCATCCGCCATCTGGTTTAATTGTAAAAGCGCCTGCGCACGTTGAGATGCCAACTCGAATTTGACCTGCGCACGTTTACGCTCTGTGATATCGCGCCCAACAACAACGAGTCCTTTGCGTGATCCATCAGGTTTAAATACTGGGACTTTTATGATATCAAATACTCTTTCACTGCCGTCTGAAATCTGAATCGTTTCTTCACTGTGATAGGGACGTTTTTCCACCCAGGCCTTTTCATCACTTTCTTCACAAGCCAGAAATGCATCTCTGTAGAAAGGACTGAAGTCCGCCAACTCGAAATCTTTCATCCCATGATAGGGAACATTTTCGATCTGGAAAAGCTTTAAATCTACATTGTTGGCTTGTAACCAGCGCCCTTCATCGTCTTTGAAACAGACCAGGTCCGGCATTGTGTTGATAAGCGTTCTTAGTTGTTCCTCGCTTTCGACCAATACTGATTGCTGAATACGAATTTGCTTATCTGCACGATTAAGCATCACATATATAAAACTCAACAGCATGACCAGAAGCACCATTCCAGCCATCCCGACAATAACAAATATTCCAGTCAAACCTGTTTTGTGGAATTGAACATCCTGCAGGATTATCAGATGACCAGCATTTATTCCTGATGCATCCTGAAGCGTAATTGCAGATACTTCCCACTCTACTCCATCGGCTAATACCTTTAGCGTTGGTTCCACAGTGAGAGATTTTTTTTCAGATAAGTCCATCTTCAGAGAATCCGCCCAGGTTCCCATATATTCGGATAAATTATTATTGGATGCATAAACCGTAACATAAACAGGATGTCTATCCCAGTCCGGTTCTCTTCCTGTCGCACGAACACTGTTCTCCCATCTTGAGCGATCTACCTGTTCCTTACTGACAAGCAAAGCTAATTCCAGGCCGGTTTTTAATCTGGACTGAAGAATTTCTTCAATCTGTTTGCCAAGCTCAATATATCCAAGCAGTTCGCCATTTGAAAATACCGGCTGTACTACCCGTAGAGTAAAAGTCCCCAGTTCGCCCTGTTCCAGACCGGAAGCCATTTCTCCTGTCTGTTCCGCTTTGATAACGGTTTTGCGATCTATCCTGTCGCCGCTTTTATCCGGGTTGTGAACACGGAGAATGCAGGTTCTGTCAGCGTCCATAAAGAGAAAATTAGTGATGTTTTTTTCTTTATAATATTTTTCAAATACAGGCTTCCATCTTTTTAAAAGACTTTCGGCATCATGTCCTTTTAATGATTCCTTAAGGCTGTCGTCTGAGGTTATAGATTGCAATGCCATCGCCATCACAAGAGTGTGGTTACCGATATCAATCTTTAATTCCCGGTTAATCTCACTTACTCTCGTGGCCATATTTTCGCTGATTCTCTGATGATATTGTTGCCAGACGAGAGCACCTGAGCCGGCCATAAACACAACTACTATTAATACAAAAATGCCGAACAGACGTTTGAAAACATGTTTTATGGAACTGCTGACCCGACGGGTCGCGGCATACGACACTACTATCACAATAAGCAATAACAGTATCAGACCAATAGGTAAAGCTGAACGGGCGACCAACTCCCATTTCCATACTCCGGCATCTATATCCATTCCCAGCGCGGCAATAACCTTACCATTGTTTTCGTCAACAAGTGGAACCAGCGCTGAAACCCACACACCCCATTTATCATTCAAGGGACCTTCAACTACTTCGCGCCTGAATTTGAATACACTGAGCAGATCGGCCGAAGATTCATCATATTCCTGACCAGGCGGAGAATAATCCTCAGAATTCAAAGGTTCGCTGTCAACAATGAAATATACTGATCCGTCAGTTTTCATGCCCATGATATAGATGAAACGACATAGTGGGTTAGCCGAACGAATAGAAGCAAGGTTTTCTTTAAGTTTGAGATAATCAGGGTTATTGAGATCGGCAGCAGTATTTGAAAGGGACTTAATCTGTTTTATATCGATTGTTTTCGCGATCAGACGAGTCTGTAGAAGCAGATCAGTACGTGTATCTTCATCCGATGCATCTATTGTCCATAATGAAAGCAGGATTCCAGCCACAAAAATGGCCAGAAGAAACACTTTCCTCGATAACAGTTTACTAACCTGTTTATGGCTGGCCTTTTCGGCTGTCATTATAAAGATTTCCCCCGAGTCGGATTATTAATTATCAACGTCAGAAACCATTCCACTGTTATCAATGATAAACACTGGCATTTAAAAAATCAAATTTATGAGAGACTGCCGTTAACATGTATTTGTGTTTCCAAAATAGTCTGTCTTGAATATTTAAATCTATAATATAGAACTGATGCATTTGCATTCTTCCATATTTTTGTATGGGTTCAAGCTTGCTGGCAGAACTTATGGATACAGTCCTGATAAAAACGATATTCAGAGTTTCAGATAAGGCTCTGTAAATCCCGCCTTGTTTGAAATATCAAGTGGTTCTCTTGCCGGATTTTAAGCTTTCATGTTGACAGATTACTGTTTATTGACAATCATTCCAAAGAGAGAATCCAGATTCTACTGAAACCTGAATAATCATAGAGAGACAGATGACAAAATATTTCTGGCTTCAAATTACAGTTCTTATTATGGAGGTTTTCATACTGATGTCATGTTCAGCGACCAGAGAATTAATACGCCCGCAGGAAAATGCCGATTTTCTGAATGAAGAAGAAAGCGCTTTATTGAATGCCAGTGAAACGCTGGCTCCACTGCCGGTGGTCCGTAATACAGACCAGTCAAACATAGAATTTCTGCGAAAGATTTCGCTGCCGGTATCCCCTTCCGATCCTGCTGTTTCTGTACTTTTAAACAGGATGAAAGCCACAGTGGAACTGGAGAAAGGTGTCGGCATTGCCGCTCCGCAGATTGGCATTTCGCGGCGAGCCATATGGGTGCTGCGACTGGACAAGACGCCGGAAGCGCCTTTCGAGGCCTGCCTGAATCCCGTAATAACCAGAACGTCTTCAGATAAGGAAACCGATTGGGAAGGCTGTCTGTCAGTCACTGAGGGTTTTGGAATGGTTTCACGTCCACAGGAAATAACCATAAGATACCAGGGCACCGATGGCGCCTGGCGAGAGGAAACCATCTCCGGTTTTACGGCGAGAATTTTTCAACACGAGATAGACCATCTGGATGGCGTATTATTCATCGACCGTATGGATAAGGAAGGTAAAATCTTACCTGAAGACGAATATAGAGCCATGCGAAACAGAGAAAAAGAAGAAAAAGAAAGAGAAATAAACCAGGCTCCGGACAGTTGATTTTTCACCACTTACCATTAATTTTCACCTGAAGACAAAATAAGCCATACTGGAAACCCGGCTTATCCGCCTGAGTATGGTTGAGGTCAGCATTTACCCGGTATAACGCAGGAAGCTTCATTCTATTTGTCCTGCACTAACCACCTGCGCGAGACGTCAGAAATTCATATATGATATTAACAGGTTGCAGTTCGAAGATAAAAGCTGGTTTCAGATCTGGATTTTCTTGACAATTATTTGAACTGAGTGTATGTTTTCAACCCGTTCGATCAGGAAAAGATGATCTTTCAAATAAATTATTTATTGTTCCCCAGTAGCTCAGCGGCAGAGCGGGTGGCTGTTAACCACTAGGTCCGCGGTTCAATCCCGTGCTGGGGAGCCAGTACACTCTCCGGGCAAAACATGCACTTTAGCGGTTTTGCCCGGTTTTCTTTTTATGCTCAAACTTGTCAGTTGATCTGAAGATTTCCCTATATTTACAGGAAATTCACCAGTCGACTGACAACTAGGACTTATCTCTCCGTTATCATTATCTTTCTTGTTATTACCAGAAGGCCTTTTTTGAACATTTCCGCCACTGGCATCACCTCCACCTGAATTATTTTTGGTTCCTTTCTCGCTAAGAACCTTTTCTATTCCATGTCCTTCCAATAGTTTGACTCTCACCTTTTTCCCATCGTATGTAATCCCATCCACGAGCAGCCTAACAAGTTCTTTCTGCTCTCCTGGCGTTAATGCATCCCAAACATCATCAAATTTACGTAGAAGTTCCTTAATGACCTCAGCATTAACAGTGCGCGCTTCTTCATCGCGTATCCTATCTTCGATTGTTTTGATCTCGATATCAATAGCAGCCAACTGCTGATCAAATTCCTTGATTTGGGCCTTAACAACGTTTGAGGTCTTGCCTGTCTGACCGATAACTCTCAAAATATTTCGCGCATCATTATCGATTGCAGTCCGCCGCTTGGCGAGAGCCATCTTCTTTTTCGACAAAATCGGAATAGACTGTTGAACTGATGCATTTACTTCTGCGATAACTTTGTCGATGAAATCAGGTTTCCTTGCAAGGTCGCGAATTGCAGACACTACGATTTCTTCAATAAGTGGCGCGCTGATTCGCTTTACTATACAAGCTGCTGCCCCCCGATGATTGGTGGCAGAACACTGGTAGTAAGCATAATATTTATTCCTGCCCTTTACATTATGGTTGGTCATGGTACTGCCGCAATCTGTACAGTGAAGAAGCCCGGATAAGAGGAAAGTGTATTCCGTTTTAATTATGGTATTGTGTCGGCACTTGATGTTTCGCTGCAGTAGTTCTTGCGCACTGCGAAAAACAGTGACATCTATGATCGCTTCATGTTTACCTTCGTATATCTGCCCATTGTGCGCGATCTTTCCCAGATAGGTTTGGTTTTTAAGGATGTTTCGGATGTGGCTATCGTTGTAGTGACGACCGCCTTGATGCTTTCCTCTTCTGGAATCAAACTCTTTTGTTCGGTAGCCTTTCTCGTTAATTGCACTGGCAGTGCCTTTTACTGAACCGACTTCAATGTATTTATCGAAGATATCACGTACAATGTCTGCTTCCTCTTTGTTGGTTTTCAGTACTCCACGATCATTCTCATCAAGATCATATCCAAGGATTTGACCGCCATTCCAAAGGCCGCGCTCTGCTCGGGAATCCAAGCTTTTTCTAGTTCGCTCAGAAGTTCTTTCCCTTTCTAACTCAGCGAATACCAAAGTTATCTTAAGCATTGCTCGACCGGTGGCGGTAGAAGTATCGAAGCTTTCGTCAATGGAGACGAATTCGATATCGTACTTCTCAAAGGTTTGGTAGAGAACATAGAAATCCATCAGGCTTCGTGTCAGGCGATCGAGTTTGGTTGTCATTACACAGTTAATTCGGCCAGTCTGGATATCGTCAAGCATGCGCTGCAATTCCGGACGTTCCATGTTCTTGCCTGAGCGTCCCGCCTCTTTATAAACGTCTACGATTTTCCAGTCAGGGTTTTTCGACCTTGAATTAACATAAGAACTGAGGCGTCGTTCTTGTTCAACCAATGAACCCTCCTTGTTCTCGGCTTGAAGATCAGTTGAGACGCGTAAATATAGAGCGCACCTATACTCTGTCTTTATGTTTTTTTCCGTCATGAACCAGTCTTTCTATGATGACGTGCTCTTAAGCGAATTGGCGCATATACCACAATACCTCACGACACCTTCACCTTTCAGATTTGTACGGACAAATATCTTTGTACACATTGGACAATATTTAAACCTTGAAGCCAACGCTTCACCTGGTTTTACAGACTTATCTGGATTGGATTGCCATATATGGCGCAACCGTCCATACACGAATATTTCAGCATTCACTGTCGGAGAAATAAACCATGGTATGAACTGCGCTTCGTAAGTCATCGAGTCGGCCGTTAATGATTGTTCTGTAAAGATGTCTCTGAGTGGGTATTCAGATTCCATCTCTTCCATCTCTTCCATCACTTTTTTAAGATAAGGTCGTTTAATAAGTTCCTGGTCGATATCCTCCATTGTCGGTAGTTTCACATTCTTGTTCTTATCAAAAGTAACCGACAGGTAGTCGGCATTCCGCATTTCCTTGACTAATGAGTTTCTTAGATCCTTAACCTTTATGTTAGAGCCTTCATTATTCAAGGCGACAATGAGGTCACGAAGCGCCGGCTCCACTCGACCTTGAAAGGCCATTAACTCTTCGTCGTTTCCAAAGCAGTCTAGAAATGAAGAGATTGGTAATTCCAAAGGTCCTGAAACGATTTGAAATAGGTCTTCCTTATGTATCCTTGACCGATTTCTTTTCTCGTGTTTTTGCTCTCCATTGTCGTTATCATAATGTTTGGATTCAAGATAAACGCGTTTAGCCCGCATGTCGATTTGCTTAACAAGTCTATATCCCCATATTCTTATGCCATATATCTCGATGTATTTTTCTTTCAAGGAATTCAATTCAGACCGATCTATTTGATCATAAGATGGGTCAACTTTTATAGAGGAATTGTCTTTCAAATAACATCCACGCTCATTGTATGCTATTTGTTCATGTTTCTTAGAAGTCAACAGCAGAATCCAATGTTCATGTTTCCTATCGAAAGGACTGAAATACAATACGAATTTCGATAGTCCATACTTCCTTTTCATCTCGGCTATTTTCGGAACGATGCTCGGACGGCAGCCTTTGGGCAGAAGCCCCATTGACTGTGCACCGTATAGCAATGACCGTAATTCGTTCACATTGCGTGCATAAAGAATATCCAGCAGAGCTCTATCCATTTTGTAGGCGTCCCAATTTGAAATAGGACTTGGCAACCGTGCTAAGGCATAGGGATGATCATGTAGTTTCTTTGATGAATATGCTCTTCGCGTTCTTTGTTGTTGAGTATTATCCAGATATTCATGTAAGCGATCTATAGAATCTGGAGGATAAACTGATTGAGTACCGCGACCCTCCCCTTTTCGCCCTGTTTTCTTTGGACTTCCAATAACGCCCTTCTCGACCAGCTTCTTCAGGCGTGATGGCGTCAAGCCGTATTCACTTAAAATATTCACCAAAACTGTCCGCTCAATAGGATTATCTCCCCCCTTTGTGATACCGGTTTCATCCTGGATTTTCATAATAAATACCCCGAAGATAAAAATATGTGAGGAGCGATACGGCTCCCACTCGGGCCGTGGGTTTCAACCCGGTTTCCCGCGGCCCGGTCCCCTTTATGTGCAGAGGGTAACATAACTGATGATGATGGACAAGCACGAACGATTCAAGGCCGCAGCGGAGATTATAGCGAAGGGAGTACTTCGTATGATTAACGCATCGTCCGATTCGTCGAATAACCGGGAAGGGGAAAAGCCGGGTGACGATGAAAAACAACAAAACGGTAACGCTCAAACCAGAAGAGGTTCTTTACGGAACCTCGACAATCAATAAGATTGTTGGTTTCGATCATGATACATTCTATACAGCTGATGAAACCAATTCTGCGGTTGCCCAAAGACCATCCGTAAACAATATAATTGTCTGCTCCGATTCTGTTTCAACAGATTGTGTTGAAGATGTTACCAAGATTCAATCGCTTTCAGGTAATGGCCATTTCACCAAGGTTTTATTTATCAACCCGAGCGATTATAACGATGTGGTTAATAATCTACTAAAATCCTACCAAAAAACTTCTGGTCGGTATATTGAATCTCTTTACCAAGTTCGAGATGACGTAATTATTCTTCCATGGTGCGTTCAGCATTACGTTGGCGGTGGTTTCACTTTGTATGGTGATATGGCATTCAGCGACATCATGCGTTGTCAGATAGATATTGAGACTACAGGCTTGAACCCAGAAAAGAACGAGGTTTTCCTCGTCAGCATATCAACATCCGATGGTCAGTTTTATCAGGAGGATATTAGAACCCTCAGCAATGAAGAAGCTCTGCTTAGGTGGACAATAAACACGGTTAAAGATCTCGATCCTGATATCATTGAAGGACACAACCTATTATCTTTCGATCTGCCATTTATTGAATGTCGATTAAAATGTTACGGCATCCCATTTTTAATCGGCAGAAATGACTCGTTGGCGTATCAAAGCAATTATAGACCTAATCTGAAAATAGGCGGGAGAATTGTTCCAATTCCGTTATGGATTGTGCCAAGCCGGGATGTGATCGACACGATGTATCTCACCATGAAAGATGACGAAACATCACATCGTTTCACTAATGGTGTCGGGCTAAAAGCTGCCGCTCGAACGTTAGGTATCGCAAGCGATAATCGTGTTGAAATTGAAGGAGAAAAAATATGGGACACGTTTAACGTCGATCCTGATAAGGTCCGACATTATGCTCGTCAGGATGTAGAGGAGGTTCGTGACCTCTCAGCTACGCTCCTGCCGCCGTATTTTGAACTGACGAAAATAGTACCTGCTGATTTGTCAATGGTCGTTCGATCCGGTCCGGCGACCATGATTAATTGGATTCTAATCAGGGCGTACATTCACAGTGGACATTCAATTCCTGCACCGATGAAAACATATGGTAAATTTGAAGGTGGCATGGTCAAGTTGCTCCGCTCTGGCATGTTCCGAAACGTTGTGAAGTTCGACGCAATAAGCATGTATCCAAATATAATGCTTGCCAACCATTGTTACCCAGCGAGCGATGTTCTCGGCTACATCGCACTGCTACTCCGCCATCTGTTGAACAAACGGTTGGAATTAAAGGCAGTCTCGAAAAACCCTTCGTGTTCCAATACAGAGAGACAAGCTGCCGACGCTGCCCAGAAGGCTTTTAAAATCATCATTAACGGAATTTACGGGTATATGGGTACGCCTTGGACTCATTTCAACGATCCAGAGCAGGCTGCGCATGTTACAGCGCTTGGACGGCAGGCTATGCATGAAATGGTATCAGCCTGCGATTATATCGGGCTGAGAGTCATTGAGGTCGACACTGACGGTATTTATTTGGAGATGCCAGATGAATGTAAATGAATTGCAGGCATATATTCAGAACAGAATCACGGTCCCTGGTGTCACGATCGACCTGGATGGACAGTGGTCATGCGGTTTTTTCCCAAAAATGAAAAATTACGCACTTCTCACCAACGATGGTGAAATAGAAACAAAAGGCGGACTGTTCCACTCACGAGCGGAGTTGCCATTTTTTAAATTAATGATAGATGAACTGACTAAGGAAATCCTGCTAAACGATTTGCCCGACGTCGAAAATATTATCAAGCGTTATCGAGCCGAACTCGAATACGTGGATTTGGATCCCGCCAGTTTTGTGAAACGAGTGCGCCCCACCAAGAGTCTAGCCAAATACATAGAAAATAGAAAAGCGCTACAACCTTACTTTGAAGCGCTGCTCAGCGCGGGAATATCTGAACATCCACAAGGCTCACCTGTGGCTTTTTACCGGGCTTTAATCGATGGTGCCCCACAATGGACCTTGTATGATAAATCCGGTGATAACCGACCGGTTGACCGAAAACACTACATCAAGAGTTTTAAAAAGAAAATCGAGTTATTTACCAATACGATCGACGATGACGGAAATCATACTCCTAGCTGGATCGAACTCGCATGCAACATCACCCGTAAAAACGAACATGGTGTTCACGTCACTCGTAATCTTTGGATCGCTGACGTTGACGATGAGGCGTTGATTGAGTTCGCAGAAGAGCGAGACTGGCTGGATATTCATCGCTCTGTATATGCAGTTGTGGCCGACAATTCACCTTGTAAATCAAATGATCGGGATGACGGTCATGAAAAGTACAAAGGCGACCTGATTATCGAGTTTGAGGGAGAGCGTGCGGACCTCACCATAATGCGTCTCGCGGCTGTGGGCGCCCATTCCATGAGGGAACTATTAATTCAGCAGTACAATGTGAACCCTGCGCACATAAAAATACTCATCAATGGTGCTCGTTCGTTCTATCTATTTATTTCTGATCCACAACTGACTGGACCGGACGATCGACTGCCGGAGATCCACGCCGGCATTGTAGAACGGCTTGCAAGAGACATAATACCTGAACAGTCCATACTCATCGATTTTGGATTGTATAAATACAATCATTTAATCCGGTTACCAGGTTCAATTCATCCATGTGGTGGTTGGTTCCGGACAATCAGCGTAGACGAATTAAAAACTATGATCGGTATATCTGACGACAAATTCATCGCCATTTACGACGAACTGTCCTCGGAGCCGGAGGAAGAACTTTAATGAGCTAACATGATGGAAAAACCGGGATCGTTGAACAAAATATACTTGGATGTAAAAAACAACCTTCCCAATAAGGTTGCACGATCACCTATAAGGCGATCAGCCAAAATACGGGCACAGAATATCGTATCGTTAAAGAAGGTCGAAATAGATAATACTAACCTCCCCCCCTGCGTTCTTGAACTGATGACGAGAGTATTAAACCGAGATTCTATCGGATTTAATGGACGTAACATGTTGATTGCTAAGATGCAGTATGCCGGCATATCGAATGAACATATAACATCGTTTTTCCTTCAAAATGGAGACCCTAATCGCTATGGGGTTCTTGAACCGTGTCCAGAATCCGAAAATGGTTATCGCTTGCGAGAGAATTTCGATCTCATAACAATGGGCATTCATCCACGATGCGATAGTGTTCGCGAATTTTGCTCATATGCAGAGTGCCGGAGTTCGTATGCGCGCAATCATCACAATGAAGATCAACACTTCCAAAGACTAGATGCACCATCACTTGATGAATATCGAAGAATAGCTCAATCAACATTGGAGAAAATATTCAATGCCTTCTTCAAAGAATAATCGAGTCGTTGTTACGGAAGCCAGCATGGGTTCAGGAAAAACATATCAAGCCGTGAAATACGGGATCGAACAAGCAAGTAGTGGCAAACGTATCCTGATCCCGACTTATAGCCACAACGCCGGTGAGGAAATCTGCGAACGCGCAATCGAATTTAATGTCGATGTTCCAATCGTTCATGTTTACGGTCGGTTTAAAGACACATGCCATGAACAACATCTGGATTGTTCAGCTTGTCATAAATGCCCAATTGGGGTTGAATTGCTCGGATCCAACGATGACGCACAATTAATACGTGCAGATCATCTTAAGTTCTTGAATGCGAACGGCTTTGTAGCTGATTTCAATAATCTATGTAAACTGGCGGCTCCAACAGGTGTTTGTGTATCTGCATTATCCAAAGCGTTGATGATTTCCATCACAGAGAGCATGCACGGTGGTGGTGTAGCCATCGTGCCGACCGTATACCTCATGGATACGAAACTCCTTCGATTACCATACAAATTCAAACCTGATTTTGTGGTGATCGATGAGGGCGACTTGCTCGTGGATAATATGCTATCGGCCCATTACAGTGAAATTTTGCTGGCCGGTTCTCGGAGCAGCATACTGGCACCCCATCAATCTTGCCAGAAAGATTGCAGCCGATGTCGTTTAGCCTTTTCTAGCGTGATGAATGGTTTTCACATTGAACCTGAAAGGCGTGTAAGAAGCGTTGATGAAGATGCTTCAATAGCTTCATTTTTTGATGTTGTGAAAGAAACCACTAATCATGTTCAGGAATTAATTGAAGAAGCACATATCGAGTCCGACCTTTTCGATTTTACCGCCATTTCAGAAAACATACATCGTCTCGAGAAGATATTCCTTGGCATGCATAGCAATGATTTTCCTAAGAAGGCCATACCAGACTGGCTTGACATGCTTTCTGACAACAAGGCCGACGAAATTGTGATTGAGGTCGTCCCTGAAGTTGAGGGTGTTCGAACGGCGGAAAGAGTCGTTAAAGTTTCGTGTGAAAAGGTTTTTACCGCTAAAGGTGAGGAGATGCTATTAACCGATGTAGAACAACGCCGTGATAGTGACAAACAACACTACTACTTTGTCAATAATCATCAGCCTCATCATGTTTACGCTCGGCTATGGAAAAAGGGACATAAGCGGCCAGGCGATCACATGGTAAAAATATTCATCGAACTTGCACTGTTTTGGCAGCACTCATCCGGGATTTATCTCGTCACTCCTGAAGTCCGAACTGATGTTGCTGAAAACCCAAATAACGAACCAGTGCCAGCCTGTCGGATCAAGATACAATCTTTAAATATCCAAGCATACGCAGCATTACGCGAATTTATGCAGATGCATAAAACGATGGTGATGTCTGGAACAATATTACAGCCGTCTATGTTCGCCAAGTTACTGATGTTATCTGAAGACGAAATCGAATTTCACGACGCCAAAGTACCGATGCACAAACATGCGCATATACTAGTACACACGAGGCGGCTTGGGCACTGTTTGTCGGACCGGGCGCTTCGCTTGGCTTCGCTCCAGGATAACGATTTAAAAGATATTCTGGTCGATGTAAAACATTCAGTACCAGGAATTAAAGTGCTCTGGTTCGCTACAAACTCTAAAAAGGCGGATAATCTCTTCTATAGTTGTGTCCATACCTCCAACTTCAGACCGGATTGGGAGATAGTTGGTGAGCAGGATCCAGCCACAAGCAAAATATGCTCATGGTCAACTCCCGAGCGACGCTCAAACAGGTCTCTCCCTATGATCACCATCGACAAGCTAAGAAGCTCCGGTGCCAGGGCTGTTAATCGTGGACTCTACGATGTTTGTATTGTTAGCGGTAATGGTTATCCGGCATATTCACAGTTGAAGGCTCTACTCGTTTTGTTTGATGGTCGGAACCCTGAATACTTCTGGAATCTAGTTGAATACAATCGTCGGCGTGCAGTTCTGCAAGCATTGCTAAGGGCGCCGAGAGACGAACGAGAAACAATATGCATGCTGATCGGTGATCTCCATATCGGAGAGTTGCCAGAGGATTTGCAGTGTCGCGCCTGGTCAACTGTTGAACTCATCAATGAAGCAAAGAATCAACTCGGTAAACAATTCATTCCCGGTGTACAAATGCAGAAAGCTGTTATATCAAAATGGATCGAATCACGATTGACAGACAGAGATTTCAAAGAATTAGTTGATGGTATTGATCCGGTTGGCAAATATCGAGACGCCGGTAGCGAGATCATCGATCCATTGGAAAGCATGTCGGATGATGACCGAAATTTGTTGTTGGAGTGGACAGTGGAACGAGATTCTACCGATTCGCATCGAACCATACGGGACAGCCGAAAACGATTAGAACGTATACGTGATATTCTGAACGAGCGCGATTATTTAGAGAAAACGTCAGACAAGGTTGGAAATCGAAACGATTGGCTTTCCTTTCTCACGTTCTTAAAACAGAAGAATTTCCTCGAAGAGCGCAAGTCCGGCAGAAAATCTGTATTCGTTAAAGGGTCTACTTATTCCTGAAACTACCACACAGGGGTAGTCGATCCCAGATCCTGCTCTGGCTTGCCATTCATAGAGCTTTGCGTTCATATAGTAATTGTTTTCTACCCACAATGAATTATCAGAGATGTCTTATTGCTCATACTGTTAGTATCTTTCACACCAAACGTAGAACCGCGAACAAGGTGCTGACAAATAATTCGGCACGACTTCGGGCATCAAGGCCGATTCCGGCAGCGGTGAAGTCATTATCCCGGCAAACTGATAAAGCCTACTGCCCTCCCTTCGCCCTTACCGTGATCTATTAATTTTGAAAAGGGGACCCTGTTTGCCTGTGACGGTGTTTGCCCTCCCTCAGATGGATATTCAAGGCCCCTGTCTTTTTATGATTCTGATGGTGCAAACTACCCTGTGGGAATTTTTG
>Ga0172375_10001120_pt1 | contig 43050 bp, 62 predicted proteins | sample LakKiv1m_FD_114537 | JGI IMG/M metagenome (GOLD analysis project Ga0172375, IMG submission 114537) | Freshwater microbial communities from Kabuno Bay, South-Kivu, Congo - kab_092012_11.1m | ecosystem: Environmental > Aquatic > Freshwater > Lake | place: Democratic Republic of the Congo... | reverse complement strand
TGCTGTGAAAGAAATGCTTGAAAGAATGAAAAAGATGGTAAGAATAAGAACAAAAGAAAAGTCAATAAAAATTGCAATTGGAAAAGAGTCTATGTCTGATAAAGAAATTGAAGATAATGTTAGGGTCGCTGTTTCTGCAATTGAAAATCTATTGCCAAAGAAAAAAGATAATATTAAAAATATTATGATTAAATTTACTATGACTAAACCAGTCAAATTGTAAAATGGAACACAAGACGCATGTATCTGAAAGGAAGAAAAAAATTGTGAAAGAGTTAGAAGGATTAATGAAGAAAAAAACAGTTATGGTTGCATCTATTAAAAACTTGCCAAGTTCTCAATTTCAGGATATAAGAAAAAAATTAAGGGGAAAGGCAGAAATTAGGGTTGTGAAAAAAAATCTTGTTGATTTTGCACTAGAGCATACTAAAAATGAAAATTTAAAAGAATTGATGAGATATGTGCAAGGAGATTGCACAATTTTATTCTCTGATGAAGATGCATTTGAACTATCTGCTTTTTTAGCTGATAATAAAAGTCCTGCTAAGGCCAGATCTGGACAAGTATCCCCTGAAGATATACGCGTTGAAGCAGGCGGAACAGATCTATTGCCTGGTCCTGCAATTACTGAATTAAGTTCTGCTGGATTAAAGGTAAAAGTAGAGGGTGGAAAGATAGCAATACAAGAAGGAAAGATTTTTATTAAAACAGGAGAAACAATAACTGACCTAAAGGCAGGAATTTTGTCAAAGTTAAATATAACTCCATTTAGAATTGGGCTGGAACCTGTAGCAGCATACTTGGATGGAAAAATCTATGGGGCTGTTAAGGTTGATAAGGATAAAATCTTGGAAAATCTAAAGGGTAATTTTGCTCATGGCCTGGCTTTTGCTGTTTCAATTGCTTATGTTCACGCAGATACTCTATCGTTTATATTGGGAAAAGCAGCTTTACATGAAAATGCAATTTCAAAATTAATTAAAACAGAAACAACTGAACAACCAGTTGAAAATAATCAAAACTAAATTGGAGACAAATGGAATATATATACGCAGCTTTGTTACTGCATAAGCTTGGGAAAGAAGTTACAGAAGAACACTTGAAGAAAGTAGTTTCTGCAGCCGGAGAACCTGTAGATGAGAGCAAGATAAAAGTTCTTGTCGCAAGTTTGAAAGGCGTTAACATAGATGAGCAATTGAAAAATGCTTCTATGGTATCTGCAGCTCCCGCAACAGGTGCAGCAAGCGAAGTCAAGGAAGAGAAAAAGAAAGAAGAACCTAAAGCAGAGGCTGCTGAAGGTTTAGCTTCATTATTCGGTTAATCATATTTATTTTATTTTTAGTTAGCCGAGTAATAAATAGTCTTACTCGGAATTGGATTAACCGAAAGAGCTAGATGGTTCTTCTTTGAGTTAATCTGGGATTTTGGGGAAAATAGTTCTGATAAATAGAAAATGATAAACACTAATAAATTTGTATTTTTATACCCTCAAGAAGATATTTTTGAGATTGAGAATAATGCTTGCGGAATTAGACTAAGTAAAGGCAGAGAGAAAAGATTTAGAAGGGAATTAAAGAGATTGGGGGGGATGAAGAAAGAGCTTGTATTGGGAGAGGGTATCACGAGGAAAGAAAGAGAGCATTTAGACAACTTTACTCTCGCTTATTAAATAGGTGCATTGACCAAAGATATAGACAGAAAGGTTTTCAAATTTGTTATATATTATTTAATGATCAACAAATTTCTCCTGTAATTGATTCACGGGGTGAAGATCAAATTGTTTATGTTGGAATGAATTATGGATATCATCGAACAAAAAACGCAGATGGAACCTACCCCTATCCAGATCAAGGTTATATATTAAACCAATTTATGCCTGTTGAATCATTGAGGGTTGCTGGATTTCATTTATGGGATTGTGTTCAAAGATTAGCTAAACTGCATGGGAAAGAGGAATTGATGTTTTAGTTGATGAAGACTTAACTCAGATGTTTAGGCATATGATTACTGATAAAAATTTTAGAACAGATAGATTCCCAAATCTTAATCCTCATAAAAGTGGACAACTAGTGTTTGGGGGTTTTATGGAAATGAGAAGGGGTCTTCCTTGGATGTAGCAAAATTGGTAGTTAATCCAAATATTTAAAATCATAATTTATTTTACAAATTCAACATTCTCCATACCAAAAAATTCCTTATCCCCTGTTAAGAATTTTATCCCTATGCTTTTTGCTAAAATATAACCAATACAATCGGTCATTGAGATATTTCTTTTTATGTTTTTAACTCTTAATTTTGCAGCTTCCTTAATTACTGCTTCATCAAAGTCAATGATAAACGAGCTATATTTATTAAAAACTTCATCTGCAAGTTCTTCATTAAACTGCCTTAAGATATTGTGATAAATTTCAAATAAATTTAGTTTTGTTAGCACAATCTCTGCATCTCTGAATCTATCATAATCTTTATTACCCTTGAGAGTTTCCATTACAGCATAGCTATCAAAGAAATAAGTGGCCATTTTCAGGGTATAACTCTTTTCTCAGGTTGTCTTTCATTTGCTGTGGAGATTTTTTTAATTTTCCTTTTAGCATTCCAAAAGTTTCATTTAATACATTTGAATTTTTAGATATTAATATATTTATTTTTAGATTTTCTTTTAGATTTTCTTTTTTAACTATATCTCGGGGTATGATTACACCAATTGAATTGCCCCATCTTCGTGTTATCACATCAGTAGTTACCATAATTATACCTTGTATAATTATACTTTTAAACCTTTCGGTTTTACTTTGCATTCTTTTGGGCTAATCGGGAGTTTTTGGGAAAAGGTTTTTAATCTGAAAAATAAATTAATTATCAAGCCCACGTGGCACAATGGTACTGCACTGGACTTGAACTAATTTCAAGACATGAAATCCAGACCTCTCACGAGGTATCCCAGTTCGATTCTGGGCGTGGGCGTGCCTCTTCTTTCTTAGACAGAAAGAATTAGGCTTTCAAGAAAGAACTACAATAGCATTTATCTCTGGAAAAACGAAATAACTCTGCGGATTTTATTCTTCGATTCCGAACAATTCGCTTCGAGCACTATTTTTCATTCTATATGCGAGATGCAAATTGTGAGTAGGGCGTGGGCGTGCCTCTATTTTGTAAGTGCAAAATAAAATGTAGAAATTAAATCTAAAGCAATACCTATATGATAATAACTAGCTCTAGTTATTTTATAGGAAAAGATAGGTATCAAAAGCTCGGCATTTTGGTAAAATAATAATAAGCCCCCTGAAAAAGTTATCATCAAGCCGATAACTCCTATTGCTCCGAATATGGAGTCAAATATTGTAAGAGTCTTCCTTCTTTTATATAAAGACCTTATGCAGATAAGAAAGAAAAAAAATCCTGCAAACAAGAATCCCAACCATACCATCGAGCTGGATAAAAACTTAATCCCATTAAAAAAATTGACTAACACGTCCAGACCATATGATCCAATCATATTCAAATTAACATCAATCAAAAAAATTGATAATATAAAAAATAAAAGTGAAAATAATTCTAGCTTATCTACCAAGAATTTTTTGAATTTGGGAATACTTTCTTTCATATTATTTCTATAGGATTCTTCTCTTTAATTAAACCTATTGCTTCATTTAATTTTGCTTGCGACTCGCTATATAAAACCATCAGCTTTTCTCCTTTTGTGATGACCCCTGAATTTCTATATATATAAATTCCTGCGGATTTATTTTCTGGGCACCCAAGAATTCTTGCAATAATATTTACTTCTTTATTATCAAGATTAACTATCTTGCCTGATTTTAAAGAAAATATTTCTTTTTTGAAATGGGCTAATTTTAATTCAGAAACTCTTTTTTCAAAGTCTTCTGAATTTTTAGTATGACCATTTTGAGTATTTATTATTTCCTTAAATTTTTTTAGGGCTTTTCCTGATGAAAGGATGTCTTCTACTTCTTTCCTTGAGTTTTTATGTCCACATAACTCCAAAAGTTGAGAAGCTAAAAATAGGGATTTCTCCCTTAATTCTTTGGAGCAATTTGGCTTGTTTTTCAAAACAGACAGGACATCAAATATTTCTAAAACAGGGCCAAATCCATTGCCTATTGGATCTTCACCATTTGTATAAACGATTTTTAATTTTAATTTAAAATATTTGGCTATTTTCTCAAATTTTTTGCCTAGTTTTTTTGCATGATGGATTGTTTTTATTTTTGTTTCACTCCCATAGGGTATGTCTATAAGTATATGATTTGATCCAACAGATATTTTTTTAGACATTATGGATGCTAATAACTGTGGTTCAACATCTATGTTGATTATTCTTTCAACATGAATAATCTTATCATCTGAAGGTGCTAATCCTAGAGATCCTCCCCAAACTAAGCAAGCACCAACTTTTTTAACTAATCTTTTTAATTCATTTGCTGAAAATTCTACGCGTGCAATTGTTTCAACTACATCTGCAGTTCCTGAAGCAGAGGTAATCGCTCTTGAACTTGTTTTTGGAATAGTTAATCCTGCTGCTGCACATATTGAAACAACGATTGGGGTAGTTCTATTGCCCGCTATCCCCCCGATGCAATGCTTATCTGCAATAATTTTATTTCCAAAATTCAATTTTTGCCCGCTTTTAACCATGGATTCAATTAAATAAATAATCTCTTTCGTTGACATACCAATTAATTTTTCTGCAGATAAAAAATAAGCGATTTCAGATTCTGTAAGGTTATTTTTTACAATTTCTGAAACAATTTCATCAATATCTTGTTTTGACAACTCCTTTCCAGAAAGCTTTTGGCTTATTGCAATTCCCGCCCTATGAAGCGATGCTGGTGAAACATCTATCTGATCTCCATTCTTCTTATTTAAGACTGAGCTTAATTCTTCGGTCAAACCAATCTCATCATCTTTAACAAGACTATTAAATATATCAACAACCGCATAGATTTTCTTTCCATTCAAAGAAACCCTTTCGTCTGCCCTAACATTTAACTTTTTTGCAGAATGACTATTTAAAATTACAACTGGCCTTCCTGCTAGCCAATCAAGGTTTTTTATTTTTAAATACATCTTTTATCTCGCCTCTATTTAACTTTTAAAAAGTTCATGCAATTTTCCTTCTTTATACAATGAAATAAATACGAGGATATATGAAAGAATCAATGGACCTAAAACCAAACCGACAATGCCAAAAGTATATAATCCTCCAATCAACCCAATTACACTTAATGGTATATTCAGCCTCGAACTCTTTGATAAGAATACAAATCTTAGAATGTTATCTATAATTGAAATAAATAATGCACCATATAAGAGAAGAATTATTCCTGACACTACTTTCCCCCCAATAAGAAGAAAAATGCTAACAGGTAGCCAAACCAGCCAAGAACCTAAAATAGGAACCATTGATGCAATTATTGCAACAAATGTAAGAATAACCGGATTAGGCACTCCTAAAACCCAAATCCCTAGCCCAAGCAGAGTTCCCTGTAATAATCCAATCAAAAATTGCCCATAAATTATAGCATTGGTTATTCTTCTGAACTCTTCGATTAATTCTTTTTCCGTATTTTTTGAAAATGGAGATAGCCCTAAAAAGTATTCTGATAACTTATCTGAATCCTTTATTGCAAAATAAAAAATAAATATAAAAACCGTAAATTGCAATAGGATATTCGGCAGATCTAGAATTATATTTGTAAGCTCATTTAAAAATGGGTTAAATGTTTTTGTGATAAGATTATTTATGATTGATGAAATTGAAACAAGAAGCTGTTTATATGGTATAAAAGAAAGAAAGTTTACTACTTGGGAACCAATGTCAATTTTTTGAATGGCTGAATATGCCTGAAACCCCTGATTTATCAGCAAGGGTATTATAAGCCAAGCCGGAATAAATATTAGAATTATAATTAAAATAATTAAGATGAATGTTGCAATATTCCTTTCTTTTATATATCTATTAATTTTTAAAAAAAGAGGGTATAAGATATATGCAGTGAGTAATGCTAAAACAATAGAGATAATTATTGGTTTTACCATAAAAATGCAAAGAGCAAATACTGCAAAAATGATTATGTATGTAAAAACTTTTGTAATAGTGTTATTTTCCATTATATATATTGTTTTTGCTAATTTATAAAACTTATCAATTCTATGTTGGCAAATATTTATAAACATAAATTTTTAATTAAGATAATGTTCATAAAGGAGATCTTCGAAGGTAAAAACCCCGCAGGGTTACATACTGAATTTTTGAAATTTGGCAAGGGAGAATATAGAAATAAGTATATTATCGAAGCAAAAAAACAAAAGGATAAATATGCCATAAAAACTACAAATGAATTTGCAAATTATCTTGTGAGAAAATGCCTTGAAGATGTGCCCGAAAAAGTGAAATTTTCTGGTGCAATTATCTCCACTTTTGATTTGAGGAATGAGGTGAGTTTTCCTATTGAAAATGTAAAGCAGTTCATGGGTGTAAAGCAAATTCAAATAAACACAGAGATAAATAAACGTGAAATTCTAAATTTAATGAATAAATATCCTAAGGTTTTTTTTGCTTTGTCTTTTTCAACTCCTAATTCTGAATTAAAAATTAAGGCAAAGGCTCCAAAATCCGCAAAGCCATCAACATCTGGAGAAAAAGAGGTTTCTGCTGATTTCTGTTCATTAAAAACCTCCAATTATGAAATAGTCAAAGAGCTATTTTTTGATTCAACAAATTTTAATGAGATAAGAGTATCCCATACAATAAAAATAACTGAGATAGACTATCCAAAAAATGAAACAGATCCTGTAAAAATAAGAGAAAATTCAATCAGGAAAGGAGAGATAGTAAGAATATTAGATATTAATGGCAGGAAAGAAGAGAAGACTGCTTGCTTTGCCGGATGACAAGGTTTATAAAGCAAATCTTTCTTTAGAAAATGATACGGTGTGGTTTGATCTGCTAAATCAAACTAACTAAGCTTAGTACTTAATGCCTAAGCGACTGAATCTATAAATAGCTAGTGAAATTAGCACGAGTTTGGCTAATTAGCTGTTAAGTAAATTAGAGATAGTTGTAAGTATAAACTAATGACAGCACACAAAATAAGAGACGGAAGCCTCCAAATATGGCCACGATGTAGGGCAAGAAAGATTCTCCCTAGTGCAAACTGGAATGCAATTCCTCACTCTGATAAAACAAATTTGATGGGATTTATTGGCTATAAGGTTGGAATGACTTCTGCTTTTGTAAAAGATAATACTACTGATTCTATGACAAAAGGAAAAAAAATTGTTACTCCTGCAACAATAATTGAATGCCCTGAATTAAAAATTTTTTCTATTAGGTTCTATAAAAATAAAAAGGTTGTAAAAGAGGTTGTTGTTAATTTTGATGATGAGTTAAAAAGCATTGTCAAGAAACCAAAAGAAATAAAGCATCAGGACATAGATTCTATAAAAGATTTTGATGACATAAGAATAATTGTGTTTTCTAATCCAAAAAAAATTGGAATTAAAAAAAATCCAGATATTCTTGAAATTGGGCTTAGCGGAAGCAAAGAAGACAAATTAAAATTTGTTAAGGAAAGACTATCAAAGGAAATCAGAGTTTCTGAAGTCCTTAACAATGGGTTGGTTGATATTCACGCTGTGAGTAAAGCTTTTGGATTTCAGGGGCAGGTAAAAAGATTTGGTATTGGATTAAAGTTTCATAAAACAGAAAAAGGAGTAAGAAGGCCTGGAACTCTTGGACCATGGCATCCAGCGAGAGTAACTTTCAGGGTCTCTAACGCCGGGCAAACAGGATTTCATACCCGTATTGCATATAATAATCTAATTTTGGGGGTTAATAAGATAGCTGAAAAAGATATTAATAAACCAGAAGGATTTCATAAATATGGAAAAATAAAAACAGATTATATCTTATTAAAGGGTTCTATTCCTGGGACAATAAAAAGACCAATTTTGATTACTCCTGCACAAAGGCCTACAAGAAATAAATCAAAATTAAAATTAGAAGTTATTGAATTAAGATAAAATGACAAAAGCAAATTTAATTAATAAAGATGGAAAAGAAAATGGGCAGATAGAGTTGCCTGAGAATTTTTCTAAGCCAATTAGAGAAGATATTGTGTTAAAAGTGTTTGAAGCTAAAAAATACAAACAACCATATGGGCCGTATGAATTTGCAGGAAAATTATATTCTGCTTCTGGAATTATAGGCAGAAAAAGACATTCATGGAAAGTCAGCTATGGGAGAGGAATATCAAGAGTCCCAAGAAAAATAATGTCTCGATCTGGAACAAATTTTAACTGGGTTGGAGCAACTGTTTCTGGCACAAGAGGTGGAAGAAGATCACACCCACCAAAGCCATATGAAAATCAGTTTAGAAAGATAAATAAAAAAGAGATGATCATTGCAATAAATTCGTTAATTTCTGCTTCTGCTAATGAAACTTTAATAAAAAAGATATATGCATTAGATTTTACAAAAAATCTGCCGATTGTGTTTAATTCAAATATATTAAAAATAGAAACTAATGAATTTTTCAAATTGCTGACAAATCTCTTTGGATCATTAGACCTTGTTTTAAAAAGAAAGAAAATTAGGGCTGGCAGAGGAAAAACAAGAGGAAGGAAATATAAATCAAATGCTGGCCTGCTTTTAGTGATTGGAAATGATGAAAAATTTAAAATAAATGGGATAGATGTGATTAAAACAAAAGATCTGAAAATAAGTGACTTATCTATTAATGGAAAAGCTGGCAGGCTTATATGCTATACTGAAAACTCAATTAAGGAAATTGCTGAGAGGTTTAAATAAAATGATATTACAAAAAATAAAGTCCAGTGAAAAAATTGTGAGAATGATAGAATCAAATAACCTTGTTGTTTTTGAAGTAGATTTAAAAGCCAAGAAGGAAGATATTAAAAAGGAAATTGAAAATCTTTTTAATATAAAAATTAAAAAAATAAATACTCAAATAAGAAAGAATAAAAAATTAGCCTATGTTAAATTAAATTCGCAATTTCGTGCAATTGATATTGCAAATAAGTTGGGAGTTATGTAATATGATTAAAATTAGTTTTTTTTCATTATTTGTTGGAAATGATGGCTATGCTTTTAATAATGCTCTTGTCACAAAGGGTATGAGATTGGTTTCAGAAAAAAAACTTGCAGTGGAAGTAACAGAATTATAAAATGGGAAAAACATTAATACAACAAGCACGAGGGCACGGAAGCAAAACATATAGAGTAAGGAGAAAAGCTTTTAGTGTTCATCCCGGGTATCCTAAAGAACTAGATGATGAATACCTCGTGATAAAATTATTTTGCTCTGGGGGTCACTCAATACCGATTGCAATGCTAAAATCTCTTAAAGGAAAAAATATTTTTTATAATTTTGCTACATTTGGCATGCTTGAAGGACAAAAAATTAAGAAAGATGGAAAAGAAAATGGAGATATCTGTGAGTTAGGAAAATTAGAGAATGGAACCCAGATAATAAATATCGAAAATAGACTAAAAGATGGAGGCAAACTAGTAAGGACTGGTGGAAATTCTGCTATAATTATCAGGCATGATGGAGATAATGTAATAATCAGACTTCCTTCAAAGGATGAAAAAATGATAAGTTCAAAATGCAGAGCTACAGTAGGAATTGCGTCTGGTGCCGGAAGACTTGATAAACCGATATTAAAGGCAGGCAAACAATATTTTATAAAGACAACAAAGCAGAAATTATGGCCGAGAACATCTCCAATAAAAATGAATGCAATAGACCATCCATTTGGTTCTGGAAGAGGAAAGAGGCCAAAGAGCAAAATAGCAAAGAATAATGCCCCGCCAGGAGCAAAGGTAGGATTCATACACCCAAGAAGAACAGGGAGGACAAAGAAATAATAATGGAACAAGAATCATTTGCATCAAAACAAAAATTGTTTAAAGGAAAAGAAATTGAAGAATTAAAGAAGCTAGATACTAGAGAATTTGCAAAATTCTTAAAATCTAGACCTCGAAGAGCAATTATGAGAAATTTTAATATAATTGAAAGATTTGTTAAAAGATGTGAGGAGAAAATTCAAAAAGGTAAACAAATCAAAACACATGAAAGAGATATAATTATTATGCCTGCTTTGGTGGGAATGACAATCAGTGTGCATAATGGCAAGGAATTTTTTCCTATAAAAATAATCGAAGAAATGCTTGGGCATAGACTTGGAGAGTTTTCATTAACAAGAAAGAAAGTTCAACATGGAACCCCAGGAATAGGTGCAACTAAATCTTCGTCCAGCCTATCTGTCAAGTAAAATGGAAGAAAAAACAAATAAAATCGAGAATAAAAAGGAAGAAAAGAAAGTTGTAAAAGAAAAAGCACTTGTCAGAGGATTATCTCTAGCAATCAGCCCGAAGAGCTCGTACGCAATCTGCGATGTAATCCGAAAAAAAGATCCCTCAAAAGCAATTCAATTTTTAGAGCGTGTGATAATAAAGAAGCTGGCGGTTCCGATGAATAATCGAGAAGTTCCTCATAGAAAAGGAAATTTAATGGCTGGAAGATATCCAATAAATGCAGCAACAGAGTTTATTAAACTATTAAAACAATTAAAGGCAAACGCAGAGGTAAGCAATATAGAATCGCCTGTAATCACTCTCGCTGTTGCAAACAGAGCTTCTCGACCTTATAGAAGAGGCGGAAAAAGAGCAAAGAGAACAAATGTATATCTTGAAGTAAAATCTGCGGTTAAATCATAAAATGGAAGAAAAGAAATTTGTAATGGTTCGAAAGGAAGAATTTGCTATAAAGGAATTTGTAAAAAAGGAATTTGGCAAAGGAAAAATCTCCACAGTTAAGATAGAATACACACCTGTAGGAGAAAAAATAATTGTTTCTACTCATAAACCCGGACTAGTAATCGGAAAACGTGGAGAGAAGATTGCCGAACTAACTGAAATTTTAAAAAAGAGGTTTAAAATGGAAAATCCCCATATAGATATTTTTGAAATAAAAAATCCATATTTTGATGCACAGTTAATTGCTGATGAAATTGCATTAGGATTAGAAAGATTTGGCTCAATAAGGTTTAAATCTATATGCTACAGAACTTTACAACGAATAAAATCAATGGGTGCCCTGGGTGCAGAGATAAGAGCTTCTGGAAAGCTTCCGAGCGAGAGAGCTAAATCTTGGAGATTTGGCTTTGGCTATCTAAAAAAAACAGGGGAAACATCAAAAATAGTAGATAAAGCAGAAAGCGTTGCTCAAACAATTCCTGGAATAATTGGCATAAAGGTAGCAATATTATCTCCAGAAAAACATATTCATGACCAAATTATTATAACAGATGAATTAATAAATCAAATAAAATCAAATAAAATTGTAGTTGCTGAGGATAAGAAAAAGCATAAGAAAAAATGAAAACTAAGAATAGCGAAGAAGTAAAAAACAGCCTGAATGAACTAAAAATAGAAATGCTAAAGCAAGTGCAAAAAAGGAAAGGAATTAAAAGAGAGATTGCAAGAATACTGACAATGAAACGTGGGGAGGAAAAGAAATAATGGATATATGTCCTAAATGTGGCCTTCCTGTGCAGGCATGCGTTTGCGAAGAAATAGCAAAATCAGAGCAAAATATAGAAATTAAAGTTGAAAAGAAAAAATTTGGTAAAATGTCTACTCTGGTTTTCGGATTGAAAGATGTTGATGTAAAAGAAATTGCTAAAAAATTGAAAGAAAAGTTAGCTTGCGGAGGAACAATAAAAAATAATGTGATCGAGCTACAAGGGGACCATAGAAATAAAATAAAACAAGCTCTTGTAGAGCTGGGATTTGAAATTCAAAAGATTAAAGGATAAAATGGAGAAAAAACAAATAAAATCGTGTGCAGATAACTTGTGCCCAATTCATGGAAAAGACAAATTGAAATTGAGAGGCAGAATTTTTGAAGGAATTGTTGAAAAAAAATTGCATGGAAGAGTAATGATCCAATTTGAAAGAGTAATTTATATTCCAAAATATGAAAGATATGAAAAGAGAAAAACCAAATTGCATGCTCGATTGCCAGAATGCATGGAATCTGAAATTAATCTTGGAGATTTAATTGAAATTGCAGAATGCAGACCTATTAGCAAAATAATTCACTTTATTGTAACTAAAAAAATTAAAGGAAAAGATGAAAGCAATATCTAGTAAAATAACCCGGGGTCTTAATATCGGGAGTTTTGTTGAAGTATCCGATAATAGCGGAGCGAGAATTGCAAAGATTACTTCTGTTGTCGGGGGAAAAACCAAAAAAGGAAGGTTTCAAACTGCAAAAGTTGCTGATTGGGTTAAAGTTTCAATACGTGCAGGAGATCCAAAAATGAGGGGACAAGTATTTGATGCTGTAGTAATTAGACAAAAAATGGCATGGAAAAGAAAAACTGGGGAGAGAGTTTATTTTACTAATAATGCTGTTGCCTTGCTAAAGGATGAAAAAGGAAATCCAAAAGGCACACAAATTAGGGGACCGGTAGCTAGGGAAGTTCAAGAAAGATGGAAGGAGGTTGCTAAGATAGCTGCATCAGTATATTAAAATGAAACAAAAATTTTCAAATAAATGGAATTCAAGCAAACAACCGAGAAAACAAAGAAAATATTTAGCAAATGCTCCAATCCATATTGGAAGAAAGGCTCTTGTAGCAACTCTCTCAAAAGAACTTAGAAAAAAATATGGAAGAAGAAATATTGAAATCAGAAAGAATGATGAAGCAAAAATAATGCGTGGAGAGCATTTTGGAAAACAGGGCAAAGTGGCTGCGATTAATAAAAGAAAAATGAAGGTCGCAATAGAAAATATTCAGAAAACAAAAAAGGATGGAACTAAAGTAAATATCTGGTTTCATGCTTCAAAATTAATGATAATTAATTTGTATAATGATGACAAGAAAAGACTTAAGAAAAATCTAAACTCAGAGGAGAAAAAAAATGTACACGACAAGAAATAAAATGCCTAATGAATGGCCAATTAATAGAAAAGGAACAAAATATATAGCTACAACTAGTCATGCTAAAAATAATTCAATTTCTCTTTTATTTGTAATAAGGAACATCCTAAAAATTGCTAATACCAGAAAAGAAGTTAAGGATATATTGATGCATTCGGGGATTTTTGTTAGTGGAAAAGCAATTAAGAACGAAAAATTTCCTGTTCAAATTGATGATATAATTCATATACCTGGAATAAATAAAAATTTTAAGCTTATACTTGAAAATGGTCTGTTTAAGATAACTGAGATAAGTGAAAAAGAAGCGAGTAAAAAAATTGTAAAAGTAATTGGAAAAAATAAAATTGGAAAAAATAAAATGCAGATTAATCTTAGAGATGGACAAAATATGATCTTGTCCTCAAAGGATTTAGCTGTAGGAGATTCTGTGATAATTAATAACAAAGATAAAAAATTGGAAAAAATAATTTCTCTTAAGGAAGGTGTTCATGTAGATATTATCGGTGGAAAATATGCGGGATCAAAAGGAACGCTTAGCAAAATAAAAACTATGGAGAGAGGAAAACGATATATTGTAAAAGTTGGAGGAAAAGATCTAGATCTAAAAATGGATCTTATAAAAGCAATAGAATAATATGGAAAATAAAATGAGACAAATCAGATTAGAAAAAGTAAGCTTAAATGTAGGCGGAACTGGTGATAAATTAGAAAGAGGCCATAAGCTATTGCAAGTTTTATCTGGAAGAAAACCGGTAAAGGTTATTGCTAAAAAAAGAATTCCTGCTTGGGGTGTCCGCCCTGGCTTAGAAGTTGGAACAAAAGTAACTTTACGGGGAGATGTTGCAGAAAAAATGTTGACAAGATTATTGCCTGCAATTGGAAATACACTAAAAGAAAAGCAGATAAGGCCAAATTTTTTTTCTTTTGGAATTCATGAGTATATTGAAATTCCTGGAATAGAATATATTAGAGAAGTTGGAATTATGGGATTTGAGATAACTGCTGTTTTTTCTCGCCCTGGAAAAAGAATAGAGAGAAAAAAAATAAGGGCTGGAAAAGCTAAAAAAATGGATGTTTCTATCAAGGAAATAGAAGAATTTATGAAAGATAAATTTAAAACCAAAATTGTAAAGGGGGCAAAATCAATATGACTGCAAGTGATTGGAACAAAATAACAAAACAGCTAACAAGAAAAACTGCAAAGTTTAAAAAGTTCTTGAAACATAACAAACCAAAAGAAAGAAAAAATGGCATTGCTTCAAAGAAATGTGAAAACTGCGGCAGAATGGGTGCACATGTAGGACAATATAAAATAAATTTATGCAGACAATGTTTCAGAGACCTTGCTATTGACCTGGGGTTCAGAAAATATTCATAAAATGGCACAAGATATAATTTCAGACGCACTAAATCAGATAATGAATGCAAAAAAATCTGAGAAATCAATCGTTGTAGTAAAAAGAATATCAAATTTTCTAATTGAAATTCTTGACAAAATGAAACATGGCAAATATATTGACTTTAAAGTAGAAGATAAACAAGTAACTATAAAAATCCTAAATTTAAATGAATGCAAATCTATTAAACCCCGATTTAGCGTTTCGGTTTGGGATATAGAAAGATATGCTAGAAGATTTCTTCCGTCTAGAAATCTTGGTATAATTTTAATTTCCACAAGCAAGGGCATAATGGATCAAAATCAGGCAAAAGAAAAAAATATCGGGGGGAGCTTAATAGCTTATTTTTATTAGTATGGCCAAAAAAGACATAATTAAAAATGTGCAGATTCCAGAAGGAATAGAATTAGAATTAAAAGATTATGAAATAACTGTCCGCTCTGGAAATAAAGAATCAAAGATGGCATTTAAGATAAATAATTTGCATATTTCAAAAAAAGATAATAATCTTGAAATAAAATCAGAAAAAATAAACAGAAAGCAGGCAAAAATGGTTGGATCTATTGTTGCACATATTCAAAATATGATTGCTGGAATGAAAGAGAACTATATCTACAAATTAGAGATTTGCACAATTCATTTTCCTGTAACCACAAAAGTAGAAGGCAATAGATTTATCATAAAAAATTTTCTTGGAGAAACTATGGATAGAGGGGCAAATATATTAAAAAATGTGGATGTTTCTATCAAGGGAAATGAAATTATTGTATCCTCTTTTAACAAAGAATCGGCAGGACAAACTGCTGCAAATATAGAAAAAGCAACAAAAATAAGAGGAAGAGATAGGCGAGTTTTTCAAGATGGCATATTTTTGACAGAAAGATGTGGGAGGAAAATATGAACGAAAGAAAAAAGCCAAAATTCAGAATAAGGCAATGGAGAATCAGGCTGAGATTAAAGAGAAAGAAGAATATCAAATGGAAAAGACAAAAAGGAAGAGATAATAAAACAAGGTTAAAGTTCAAGGGATATGCAAGAAGAGTTGAAATTGGCTGGGGAAATTCAAAAGAACAGTTTGGATTAATCAAAGGATGCTCTCCTAACTATATTCTTAATATTAACCAATTAGAAAAATTATCAAAAAATGATGGAATAATTATTGCTAAGATAGGAAAAAAGAAAAAACAAGAGATTTTAAAAAAGGCAAATGAACTTGGACTTGTAATACTAAATAGATATAAGAATAAAAATGCAACTTGCTAAAAAAAAGGCCCTTGCAGCCAAAACCTTAAATGTTGGTAAAGATAAAATTGTATTTGTAAATGTAAATGAAATTAAAGAAGCTATAACTCGACAGGATATAATGGATTTATACCATTCTGGAGCTATAAAAATAAAAGAAAGCATTGGAAGGAGAAAAAAAATAAAAAGGAACAATAGAAGAAGAACAGGTAAAATAAAGAAAAAAGTCGATGTTTCTAAAAAAGAATATGTAGTTTTGACTAGAAAGCTAAGAAAATATATAAAATTCTTATTAAAAACAAAAAGCATTGATAATCAAAAATATAAAAATATAAGAAAAATGATCCGAGCTAAGAAATTCAAAAGCAAGAGGCATTTAAATGAGATAATGGGGGAAATATAATGGCAGGACTAATAAAACTCAAAAAAAGAAGAAGACAAGAAAATAGAACAGACTATAAGGCGAGACTTTCCCTTTTAAAATCAAACTTAAAAAGAATTGTGATAAGAAGATCAAATAAATACATTTCCCTTCAGGTTATAGAAAGCAATGAATCAAAAGACAAGGTTTTATTTGGGCTTACTTCAAAAGCATTAATAGAATATGGTTGGAATGAGAAATTTTCTGGAAGCTTAAAATCAATACCTGCAGGATATCTTGCGGGATTGTTATTTGCTAAAAAAATAGATAATAAGGAAAAATACATAATTGACTTGGGCATGGCTAAAAATATAAAGGGATCAAGGTTATTTGCAACAGTCAAGGGGATAGTTGATGGTGGAATAAAAATAAATGCAGATAAAAAAATATTCCCTGATGAAAAAAGGCTTGATGGAATGCATCAGAAAAAGGAAATGTCAGAACTGATAAAAAAAATAAAAGCTAAGATAATTGGAGAAAAATGAAAGAAAAACAGGAAAATGTTACAGAAGAAGTGCTGATTGAAAGTGTTAAGGTTGCTGAAGAACCAGAAACAACAAAAGAAGAATCTGAAAGAGATAAAATATTAAATAGTTGGGTTCCTAAAACAGAACTTGGTAAAGAAGTTTTAAGCGGGAAAATAAAAAATATTGATGACATATTAAAATCTGGAAAAAAGGTTCTTGAATCAGAGATTTTTGATTATATGCTTAATTTAAAATCAGACCTATTAATGATAGGCCAATCTAAGGGCAAATTTGGTGGCGGAAAAAGAAGAAATTGGAAGCAGACTCAAAAGAAGACAATAGATGGGAATATAATCAAATTCTCTGTGATGGCTGTGTCGGGTGATGAAAATGGATATATTGGCATTGGAATAGGCAAGGCAAAAGAAACATTGCCTTCAAAAGAAAAAGCAATCAGAAAAGCAAAATTAAATCTTCAAAAAATAACCCGTGGATGTGGAAGTTTTGACTGCTCTTGTTCAAATCCCCATTCTATACCTGCAAAAGTTATTGGAAAGTGTTCATCTTGTAGAATTATTTTAATGCCTGCACCAGAGGGGACAGGATTAGTTGCAAGCGATGAATTAAAAAAGATATTAAGACTTGCTGGAATAAAGGATATATACTCAAAAACATTTGGCCAGAAAAGAAGTACAATAAATCTGGCAAGAGCATGCTTAGACGCACTAAATAAACTAAATAAAATAAAATGATAATCGTAATAAGGATGCATGGTAGAGCAGAAATGAAGAGAGATGCAGATGAAACTTTGAAAAGATTGTGCATATATAGAAAGTATACTGCAAGTTTAGCTGATGAAAAAGATATTATTAAAATGGGAATGATAAAAAAAGTTGAAAATTATGTTTTTTATGGCAAGATTGAAGATAAAACACTAAAAGAGTTGATAATCAAAAGAGGACAAACATTAAATGGAAAGAAAATAAATGAAAAAGATTCTGCAAAAATAATTGAAGAAATAAAAAAAGGTGATTGGAAGATTAAGAAATTTTTTAGATTGCATCCACCTATAGGTGGGTTTAAGAAAAGCACAAAATTACAATATCCTAAAGGAATATTGGGAAAGCATGAAGATATAACTAAATTAGTTTTGAGGATGTTATAATGGGATATAAAGTTAAAAAGAGAAAAAAATTTAGGAGATTCAGGGGAAGCAGGGGCTGTGGCGGAGGTTTTAGGCAGAAAAGAAGAGGCAAGGGCAATACAGGGGGAATTGGAATGGCTGGAACAGGAAAAAGAGCAAGCCAGAAAGTCCAATTTGGCCAAATTAAAGCTCGGGAAGCTGGTTTTGAAAAATATTTTGGAAAGAGCGGATTTACAAGTGCGTCTACTGAAAGAAAGAAAAAAGATGAGTTAAATTTAGATGATATTCAAAAGGTTTATGAAGGAAAGAACAAAATTGAACTAAAGGGCTATAAAATCTTAGGAAGAGGTGATGGATTTAAAGCAGAGATACATGCAAAATCAGCTTCGAAAAGTGCAAAAGAAAAAATGCAGAAAGCTGGTGGAAAACTAATTTTAGAAAATGATAAAATTCCGACAAAAGAAGAAGTTGAACAGGTTTTAAAAGAGAAGAAGCCGGCAGTTAAGGCTGTGAAGAAAGAAGAGAAGAAGTAAGAGTTTTTATTTAAACCTTGTCAAAAGCCTTTTATATCTCTAATTCTTTATAATAAAGAAAAAGATGGAAGAATTTGAGCGTATTATCCGCGAGATAAAAGAAGTAAAGATACAGGGAGCAAATGATATTGCACTTGCTGGTGTGAGTGCTTTTTTATTAAATCCTACTGAAGATAGTGCTAAAAAAATTCTAGAAGCCAGACCGACAGAACCTTTACTGCAAAATGCAATAAAATTGCTAAAACAATCTAATGATCCTGGCCATGGTGCCATAAACTTTATTAGGTATATGAAAGAATCTGAAAGAAAAACCGCAAAATTTGGTGCAAGCCTAATAGGGCAAGATATGAATATTTTTACACATTGTCATTCAACAACTGTTATGGAAATATTAAAAGAAGCAAAAAGACAAGGAAAGAATTTTGTAGTATATAATTTAGAGGTTGCACCATTATACCAAGGAAGAACTACTGCAAAAGAGCTAGCAAAAGAAGGCATAAAAGTTATGCACTTTCCTGACCTGGCCGCAGAACAAGCATTAGAAAAATGTGATTTATTTTTGTTTGGGGCAGATGCTTTTTTAGATAAGGGGGTTGTGAACAAAAATGGAACGTCTGTTCTATCTGAAATTGCAAAGGCACATAAAATTCCATCATATGCGTGCGGTTTTTCCCTTAAGTATATATCAAAGATAAAAATAGAGTTGAGAAAAGGAAAGGAAGTTTGGGATGAAAGAGAAAAAAATATTGTTGTAATAAATCCAGCTTTTGAGATAGTTGATAAGAAATATGTTACTGGATGTGTTTCTGAAATGGGAATCTTAAAATATTCTGAATTTATAAAAAAAGCAAAGCAAAACTTGAGAGAGTTTTTTAGATAGATATGATAGATAATATTCTGTCTAGGGGAAGAATAAAAAGGTTATTTTCAGTTCTTGGTTCTGGGACAACAGGAGAGGCCCATATTGCAATATTAAATAATAAAAAATATTTATTAAGAATTTGTAAGGATAAAGAAACTGCCCTAAGGTATACTCGATTATATAAAAAATTAAAAAGATTTGGTTTTTTTCCAAAACTAATAGAATCTGAAGGAAAATATCTTTTATTTGAATATCTTATTGGAAGAGATTTAAAAGAAAAAGAAGACAAAAAAAATATTTTTCAGGTGGGTAAAATATGCGGACAAATTAATAAAACAAAAAGTTATGGAAAATATGAAGATAAGTTCTTATTAAAATTAGAGGAGGTTAATAAATTAAAGATATTCCCTTTAGGGGTTGTTGAAAAGGTAAGAGAAAGATACAATGGATTAAAAAGAAAAATTGGGCCTAAAATAGGCTTAGATGCAGGAGATGTTACTCATGATAATTTTAGACTTTCTAATGGGAAAGTTTATTTTGTAGATATTGAAGCAATTAAATACCAAATTAAAGGGATTGGTATTACGAAGGCATTTATTTCTTGGTTTAAACAAAAAGAAGAAAGGGAGTCATTTAGGAAAGGATATAATTCTGTTTATTCTATGAATTTTTTTAGTAAGGATTACTTTGAACTTTGTTCTTTTATTTTTTTGATACAAAGAATAAGGTATCAATTTAAGAAAGGCAACCAAACTCTTGTTAAAATTGCTATAAAAAGAATAAATAAACTCTTAGATGGAGGGGAATTGTAGAAATGATAAAAATTTACACCGACGGAGGAAGTAGAGGAAATCCTGGAAAATCTGCCTGCGCTTTTCTAATTGTAGAAGATAAAGAAATTTTGCATGAAGAATCACATTTTCTTGGGATAAAAACAAATAATGAAGCAGAATATAATGCAATAATTTTTGCTCTGCAATGGATAACTAAAAATAATCGGCTTAACGAAAAAGAAATTGAGATTATATCTGATTCTGAATTAGTAATAAAACAGATAAACGGAGACTATAAAATAAAAAAAACACATTTAAAAGAATTAAGTGAGAAAATAGTAAAGATTATTAAAGACAAAGAGGTTTCTTTTTCAAATTCTCGAAGGGAAAATGAGTTTATCTCACAAGCTGATTTATTAGTTAATAAGAAGTTAGATGAGAACTAGATAACTGGTTTAGCAGGAAGTCCATATCTTTCTCTTCTCTTTGCAAGTTGTGCTTGCTGAACTTGTTCTACCTCTAATTTTTTATCTAGGATTAATCTATCTACAAAATCTGAAAAATCTGTTGCTTGAGCTAATAATTTACCTGTATCTGGGGCTGTAACTTTTTCACCAGATTTTCTATCTGTTACTACAAAACTACAATGGGCAGGATTCTTAGGATTAGTTTGACAACCTAGATTTATTCCTTTGCTATCTGCATACTCTCTGGCTAACATTGCGAGGTCTTTTCCAGACCTTAAGGGAGGACTATTGATAGACACCATTCTTAATAATGTGTTTGTCTCTCCGCGATGACCTAATAAGGAGGTATCATCTACTCCTGTTAAAAATAATCTGTAATGTTTTCCACCCTGCTTCGCTGGAAGAAAGAAAAAATGATCATATCTATCCCAAACAAATGAAACTCTTCCATCTTCTAAAAATTTTGCAACTTCAGTTAAATCATCTATTGAAGAGCGAAAATCTATTCCCTCCTGTAATGCAGGAAAACCAACTAATCTTAATAATCCTATAAAATCGGTTAATGCAAATTCTCTTTTATAACCCTTCTCATCCCCTAATCTTGCATGCTCTGGATCCCATTCTTCAACGTTCTGAATCTCTGGAAAAATCATCCAGCCTGCTTGAGATAATTCTCCTCTAAAAGCAGAATTTGCTAATAATTCATATCTTTCTGTATCCTCTCGGGTAGATTTTGCTCTTCTTTTTCCTTCGCCAGAAAATAATCCATAACCATCTAGATCTCTTGTTAATTCTAAAACAGGTTTTAGATAATGTGGGGAAGCCAGATACCCTCTTGGAGAAACTATTAATGCTTCTCTCTTTCCACCGAGTACGTCACGAACAAGAGAATTGGCTCTAGAGATTGTTGGAATCCTTACTCTTAGATTAACATCAAATATTTCTGTAGTTCTATTATCTGGATTACCAAAATCTCCTTGAGTTCTATAAACTCCTATCTCTGCTGGTTCTGGAGGAAAATCCTTACTCATCCTTTTCTTTAAAAAATCTAATTTTTAAGGATTATTATAGTCTGAAATATATATTGAAGACTAAAGCTGAAAAATAAATCCATTTCTACTCCAAAACCAGAGGGGAGGGTGCATGTCTATTGGATTTATTCCAGAATCTTTTAGAACTTCTCGCCATCTTTTAGAAATTTCCTCTTTTGATAACTTTTCTGATTCTTCGCGGTTTATAACCCCCAAAATAACAGAACATTGTGTAACATGAGTATCTGGAGCAATTTCTATAAACTCTGAATTTCTTAAATTAACGCCAGCATAACTTTTAAGTATAAAACACCAATAATTAAAGATTTTTGGTCCTGATAAATATGGAAAATCTTTTTTATATTTAACTTGGATAAGTTGTTTTAATTTTAGGTAATCATAATCTACTTGTTTAAACATATTTTGAAAAGAGCCAAAATTATTAAAAATTGTTTTAGAAATTCTTTGCCAAGTATCAATATGTTTGTTTGGTTGAAGTGCTACCTTGTATTTTATTAATAAATTTCTTAATTCTTCTGGATTAATTTGGGAAACTTTTGCAATATCAAATACCTTTTTTGTTTCTATATCTCTATAAGTATTCAAGGCAGATTCCCATAACTTATAACTATCTCTTTGATAATTTAAAGCCATAGGCAAGGTAAAATAAGCGACTCTTAATTCTTGTTCATTCTCTGAAAATCCTGGATTTAAATCTTCGGGCATTTTTGTTTGCCCGAGTTTTCCTGATTTATATGCTTCTAAAAGAGTTCTGCATTTATTTATGATTAATTCTGTCATTAAATGAGAAGATTAAACTGAATTATATACTTTTCTTTCAAATCCTAAGCCATCTTAAGCCATTTTCTAAATAACATGCTTGAAACTATGCCTGCAACCAGATAATACCAAAACCAGCTTGGCAAAATAGGATCATATACACTTCTTAAAAAATAAAATAAAATTAAGAAAGGAATCATTGTTACAAACATTGGTTTAAATGAAGATTTCATCATTACTCCAGTAATCTGCAACATTTCAGACTGAATTTTCATTAATTTGTCTGGATTATCTTTATGTTTCTTCATTTCCTCTTGCAACTCTTTTTGCCTCTTCTTAAGATTGTGAAGATGTTCTTGATCAGTAAGATGTTTTGTAATTAACGAGGATAAAAATGTTACGATTAATGCAATTATTATTATAGAAATCTGTGGATAATTTGTTAATATGTTCATATTTACCTCTTATATATTAGAAGAAAAATGGATTTAAAAATGTTATCAAAAAAATTTTATCCGCCAAACATTCCTCTAACCGCTGGATGCATATCTACTGCATGTTGCTGGGCAATGTTTTGGTATAGTTGATATAAGATCATTACTGCAAGTAAAATTGAGGTTCCACCAGCCATTGCACCCAAAATATCTGCTACCGATGCGAGTAATCCAACTGCTGCACCACCCATAATCGTTAACGGAGTTATATATCTGGATAATACTGTTTCTAGAATCCTTTCATCTTTTCTAAATCCGGGTATTTGTAATCCTGAAGAAATAATATTTTTGGCCTGACTTTGAGCATCCATGCTTGATGTCTGAACCCAAAAAAATGCAAATAAAATAGAGAAGGTAATATAAAATAAAATGTGCCCGACTCCCTGTATTAAATAAATATATCTAAAACCGCCCGCGATAAGAAGATTAAGAATTGGTGTAGAATGTATCCAGAATGCAAAACCTGAGACAGGCACACCATTTGAAAAACTACCTAAAAATGTTGGATGACCTAGCAAGTTCTCTAATAGTCCTGCAAAAAGCTGCATATTGGCTGCTAATGCTGAAACAAGGATTACTGGGATATTTGAAGCATAAAAAAACTGCAATGGCCATTTAATTCCATATCCTCTTACTCTATCAAAAGCCAATGGAATCTCAACTTTTAATGATTGAGCCCAAACCACAACAAGAAAAATTATTATTGTTGCGATGATTGTAACCAATGCTATTTCAGCACCCTTTGGATCTCCATTAATTACCGAAGAGATTAACACTAAAACCTGACCAACTGCTCCAAAACTGCCATCAGCAGAGATAAATTGAAACATCTCGGAAAATAACCTAGAAGCTACTCCTGCTACAATAAATAAACTAACTCCTGACCCAAAACCCCATTTGTGAATCACATCATCCATAAAAACAATAAGCAACCCCCCCAAACATAATTGAAATATAACAATATATGTCATTCCTGGTGCCGCCTGTAATCCATTCATCAAAACATAGACCATAGCTTCAAAAATAATAAATGCTAATGTCAAAAGTTTTTGCAAGCCTTGAAAGTATCTTTTTCCTTCTTCATCGTGCAAATTTATTTCCAATATTTTTGCTCCTACCAGTAACTGCAAAATAATCGAAGCCATTACAATTGGGCCGATTCCTAATGAGATTATTGAACCAAAGTCTGCACCTAAAAGTATCGCAAGATACCAAAATCTTGATAATGAATTAGCAGAGAGACCATATAGGGGAATATTTGTTAGAATAAAAAATGAAACAAGAATTATAATTGTCCACTTTAATTTAACGTTAAAACTCAATTTTTTTTCTATAGGGCTGACTACTTCAGGTAGATTATGTAAGATATCTTTGAATTTCATAATTATATTTAACAAATTGCATTTTTAAAGGTTACTTGAATAATCAAAAACAGATTACAGGTTTATTACAAAAGTTTAAATAAGATATCGGTTTAATAGTTAAAATGTTGGAATTATTAATGAAGCCAAAAAAGGCAGAGAGAAAACCCTGGGAGATGTTTTTTATTGGTTTTTTTTATGCGGCTATCTCTTTACTTCTTGTAAGTTTTGTTTTTTCTCAAGATAGTGTATTGAGGGAGTATTCTGGAATGCTTGTAGTCACATTTACTGTAATTTGCTCTACTCCTTTTATGTATTATCTAATTAAATTAGAAGAAAAAAAAGATCTGGAAATTTCTTCTGAAGGCAACTTAATAAGAGAGCATTACAAAGCAATAAAAGCATTAATGTGGCTTTTTTTAGGTTTTGTTGTTGCACTATCTCTAACCTACATTATCTTTCAGGAAAAAACAGAATATAATTTTAATGCTCAGATAAAAGTTTTTTGTGCGATAAATAATCCAAACAACTTTGATTATTGCGTAAAACAAAATGGAGTAAACTCTATTACTGGCAATGTTGTAAAAAGCGTAGCTGTAATGAACATATTTTCTAATAATATATATGTCCTTATTTTTACAATTATATTCTCCTTGGCTTTTGGAGCAGGAGCGATATTTATTCTTGCATGGAATGCTTCGGTTATTGCTGCCGCAATTGGGATATTTGCAAAGGGCCAGATATCTAACATTCCCTTAGGATTCCTGAGATACATGATTCACGGAATTCCCGAGATAGCAGCCTATTTTTTTGGAGCTCTTGCGGGAGGAATTATATCTGTAGCTGTTATAAGAAAAGATCTTCATGGAGATAATATGTGGAAAATTTCTGAGGATTCACTTCTACTCATTATTATTGCAATTGTAATACTGTTTTTGGCTGCTTTAGCAGAGGTGTTTATAACCCCTCAAATTTTTGGGTGAGAAAGCTTATTTCATTTCTTTTGCATTTTTCCACATAAAATCAAAATAAGATTTGTATGCTTTTGCTGCTGAGGGGTTTTCTATTACAATTGCTTCTGGCTCATCTGTCCAGATGATAATTGCAATTTTATCTCCGTATATGTCTGTGTCTGTTAGAGACTCGGTCACATTTGGAACATATCTATGATCTGAAAGTTGAGTATCTAGTTCTCGAGAAGATTTTCTCATTAAGATTTTAGTATGTATCCCTGCTTGTTTTTTTAATAATTTAAATTTGTGTGCGAATTCTGGCATTCTTTTTGAAAAGTTTCCTTCAGAACCAAACACATAATTGTCTTTTCCAGTTCTTATGATATCTAAGAAAACACTTCTGACTCCTTTTAATCCTTTAAATAATCTAACTTGCCCTTCGATTTTTTTTGATTTATGTAACTCTTGCAAGGCAGGTAAGATTTCTATAACATCTGTTTCCTGTTCTTTTAAATAATCTAAAATCCTTCTAGGACCTACAGCTTGAAACCATTTAACTTGTCCAATCATAACATAAGAAACAATTCCTTTTTCTTGCAGTGATTTTAGAGAATTGTAAGCAGAGCTTCTATCAATATGAGCAAGTTTTGATATTTTTCCTGCTTTTGTTGAACCATTTTTGTTTAGTGTTAGATAAACTTTAATTTCATTTGGAGAAAATCCTATTTTTTCTAAGACTTTTTCGGGTGATGGAATCATTTTATCTTATTAAGAAGGTTATTTAATTCTTTTTTATTTTTTATTATAATCTTCTTAAGCTGATATTTTTTTATTAAATTCATGTGAGATTTATATCCCGAAGAATGGTCTCCTTTTTTGTATTTTGAAGCATACCTTATTAGGTCAATAGCATCTTTTAAAGACTCTTTTTCCTTTCCGATTCTCTTAAAATATCTTGATAAAATTCTCCAAGCAAGAATTCTTAAAGGAATATCTAAAACAATTACAATATCTGCTTTTTTCAAAGCATCTTCAATCCACGAACCATAAACTCCTTCTAAAATCCATTTCTTTTTTTTAGCTAGAGGTTTCAACATTTTAATTCTATTTTCTACCTTTCTTTTTTTTGTATATTTAACATGATAAAGAATATTGTCTAGATCATATCGGGGGATACTTAACTTTTTAGATAGAATACCTGCTAAATAAGATTTTCCACTTCCAGAAGTCCCCAAAATATAAATCCTTTTTGCTTGGTTTATGTTCATAAAAAATAAAAGAGTCACCTCTTTTTAAATCTGTTGTTGATATTTGGACAACAGATAGTTTAGTATCGCTCAAAGTCTTTTAAAGCAGAAAAGAACCATTCATTCCTTTCTTCAGTTAATTTTTTAAGAAAACCTTGATATTCTTTAACTCGTTCTGCATCAGTTGCAAAAAACCCGAAACTATCTTTCCTTCTAGGTCCATTTCTTTCTGCATATGCTTGCTTTAAGGTTTTTAGCAGTCCGATATGTTCTTCATCAAATGCTCTTTGTGTTCTGCTTGGATTCCCATCATATCTTCTTATCATTCTCAATTCTAATTCTGTTATTTCTTCATCCGTTAACATTTCTCTTGTCATCTTTTTCTCACCTCCCTTCTATTTGCAGTGGTATCTCGCTCTCTGCTGACGCTCTTCAATGAGTATGGCTTTTGATTTTGATCTTTTTCCATTTTTGTTTAGTTTAAGTTCCAGTATCCGTGTTTAAGAGCGTGGTATGCTTCTCTTCTTGTTCTTCCTGTAATCTGTGCTATCCAAGGAGCTACCATTCTTTCTGCATCTGTTGATTCCGCGATTGGACAAGGTCTTAAGTTTGGGAATCTTAGCATGTAGAAGTGACCCCCTCTTCCATCTCTTATCTCTGCTCCAATTTGAGTTGCTATTCTTAGGATGTTTGTTACTTTTATCCTATCTGCTGTTTTTTTCATTTTTTCTCCATTGCATTTAGTTAATAAATAATAGAAAAATGGATAGATAAACTTCTGTTGTAGAGATATCTACAACAATGAATGTATGCTTAATTAATTTTTCTCATAACCAGAGAATACAAATAGTTTTAAATGTGAATTCTATATAGCTTTATGGTAAAATACAGATGCAAATTTTGTGATTATGCATTGGAGAAAAGTGCTAAACCAAATCATTGCCCATATTGCAGTAAAAAAGGAGCAATGATCGAAGAGGAGAGTGCTTCTCAGATTATATCTGATGCATAGATTTTTAAGTCACAAATTTCTAGGGCTTTAATGGAAGAAAGCAAAATTGAGGAAGAGCTATTAATTGAAGAAAGAAAGAAAAAATTAATAAATTTCTTAAAAAAAGAGCAGGTATATGTTTTCATAGCATTGTTTGCTCTTATTATTCTTGGGGTCTACATAAGAACATTACCTATGCAGAATCATGATCAGAATAGCATTCCTTCATTATTCCAATTTTTAACTGGTCAGGCATTTGACGGAAAGCCAGGTTTGTGGGATTATACCACTAGTGACTGGACCCTTGGTCCAGATTTAGATCCCTGGCTTTTTACAAGATATGCAAAAACAATAATAGAATCTGGAAGTTTGCCAAAGATAGATGAACTGAGAAATGTTCCACTGGGGTTTGATACAACAACAGAACTGCAGATGGTTTCTTATATGATTGTTTTGACATATCATTTTGTTAATTTTTTTGGGGATTATGATATAATGTTTGCGGCAGTTTTTATGCCTGTTATTCTTTTTGCACTTACTATTTTGTCTTTTTTCTTTTTTGTTAGAGAAATTTTCATAAAGAAAGAAGAATCAATTCTTAAGGCAAATATAATTGCTACGATTTCAACATTGTTTATGATTGTTATCCCAATTTTTTTATCAAGAACAATTGCCGGCATTCCTGAAAAAGAATCAGTCGCATTTTTCTTTATGTTCTTATCATTCTATTTATTTTTAAGGGCCTGGAAAACTGAAAAAATGTGGATATCTGCCTGTTTAGGAATTCTTGCAGGAATTTCGACTGCGTTGATGGGTCTAACTTGGGGAGGGGTTCTTTATGTTTATATTACAATTGCAATATCTATGTTTGTTGCTTTCTTTTTGGGCAAGGTAAGAAATAAAGAAATGATTTCTTATGGCTTATGGATATTTTTTTCAGTTTTAATTACTTTAATTTTTACTAACAGATTTTCTTTAAGTAGATTTATAACTTCTCTTGATACAGGTATGGCTGTATTTGTTTTTTTTGTTATTATTGTTGATTTTATTTTATGGAGAACAAAGATAAAAGATAAATTTGATTTGATTTTGCCTAGGCAAATAAAGAAAATTCCTCCCCAGATAATTTCGTTAGGAATTGCTGTAATTCTAGCAATAATCATTATTTTATTATTATTTGGCCCATCTATCCTAATTGACAAATGGGTTTCTCTAAATCAAATGTTATTTAGACCAATAAGTGGTCGTTGGGTAGTTACTGTTGCTGAAAATAGGCAACCATACTTTTGGGAATGGGCATCTAATTTTGGGCCTTCTGTGGGTAATTTTCCTATATTGCTGAGTCTTGCTTTAATTGGAGTTATTTTACTATTCTACCAAATGTTGAACAAGGTCAATAAAAAAGAAAGGATGATTATAACAAGCACATTTGGCTTTTTTATTATTGGGCTTATTTTTTCCCGTTATTCTAATCAAAGTATTTTTAATGGCGAAAATCTTATCAGCAAATCTTTTTATTATTTTTCAGTAATATTGTTCGTTGGGGTGTTAATCTATCATTATGTTTTAGATTATAAAAAGAATGAGAGTAAATTTGATAATATTAATTTTGGGCATATTTTACTAATCGCCCTTTTTATATTCTGTATTTTCACTGCAAGAAGTGCTATCCGGCTTGTAATGACTCTTGGGCCGATTATTCCAATATTTATGGCTTGGTTATTCTTGCTTATTTGGGTAAAAATTAGAGATACAAAAAAGGTAGAAGTAGGAGATATATCAAATTTTTTATATTGGTTATCTTTAATAGCTACTATTGCCCTGCTGGGTTATTGTTTTTTTGGAATTCCATTTAATGGCAATTATCCAGGATTTTATCAACAGATTAAATCTCAGGCATATGGTAGTGTTCCATATTATTATAATTTTCAATGGCAAAATGCAATGTCTTGGATTAGAAATAACACCTCTTCAGACTCGGTTTTTGCTCATTGGTGGGATTATGGATACTGGTTACAATCCATAGGAAATAGAGCTACAGTTACTGATGGGGGAAATGCAATTGTTTGGTGGAATTATCTGAGTGGTAGATATATCTTAACTGGGGATAATCAAAATGATGCCTTAGATTTTTTATATGCTCATAATGCAACACATCTTTTAATAGATTCTAGTGATTTAGGAAAGTATGGTGCTTTTTCTAGTATTGGGAGCAATGAACAAATGGATCGATTTTCTCAAGGACCAGTCACATTTTTATCCAATGACAAGATGGTTCAAGAAAAGGCTAGCTCCATAGTAAGGATTTACCAAATTCCTAGCGGGGATGGACAGGTAGGAGTATCGCCTATTGAAGAAGATGTATATTATAATAACAATGGAACAGTAATCAATTTATTAACGCAAGATTCTGGAATTATTGGGATTTTAATAGAAGGGGAAAAGACAAACCAATCAAAGAAGTTCAAACAACCTATTGCTGTATTTGTTAGCAAGGGAAAACAAATAAATATTCCTCTAAGATACCTTAAATATGGAGACGAATTTTATGATTTTGAATCTGGGCTAGATGCTACTGCATATGTAATACAAAAACTGAATCAAAACTCCGTTGATCCTATGGGGGCAGTGATGTATATTTCTCCAAGGTTGATGCGTGGATTTTTATCTCAAGTATACATTTTAGACGATCCATTTAAAAAATTTCAGAATTTCAAACTGGTCCATACTGAACCAAATGTTATAATTGATAGTTTGAATAAACAAAATCCGGATATTGGTCTTAGTGATTTTGTTCACTATGGGGAATTGCAGGGGCCGATAAAAATATGGAAGATTTTGTATAATGGAAATGAAGAATTAAAATTAGAATATACTGCTCGAGACTATTCGGAGTATATCTCCTGGCAATTATAAAAATTTAAAAATAAGTCTTTTCTTGATAATCTATGGAATTTGCGTTATTTATATCCATTTTTGTAAGTTTTATACTAACTTTAGTATTCTTGCCTAAATGGATTAAAAAATGTCATCAAATAGATATGCTTTGGGAAGATATGAATAAATTTGGACATCCTAAAAATGTGGCTGCTTCTGGGGGAGTTGTGGTACTTATGTCCTTTGTTATTGGGGTGTTAATTTATATTGCAATAAGAACTTTTATTTTAAATGATCTTAATGGAATAACATTGCAGATATTTTCTCTTCTGACCGTAATTCTTATACTTGCAATAATTGGGTTGGCAGATGACTTGCTGGGTTGGAAGAGAGGTGGTCTATCTTGGAAATTCAGGATATTTCTTGCGATTGTTTCCTCTGTTCCCCTTGTTGTTATAAATGCGGGTCATCACTCAATGTCTCTACCATTTATAGGAAAAGTATCTTTTGGAATTATCTATCCCCTTATTTTAATTCCGTTGGGAGTAGCTGGTGCTACAACTACTTTCAATTTTTTGGCAGGATTTAATGGGCTAGAATCTGGACAAGGAACAATAATCTTAGGATTTCTATCGTTTGTTGCTTATTTAACTGGATCAACGTGGCTTTCTGTAGTTGGGTTGTGTATGGTCTCCTCATTGATTGCATTTTACTTTTACAATAAATATCCTGCTAAAGTTTTTCCTGGAGATATTTTGACGTGGGGTGTTGGTTCATTAATTGCAGGCATGGCGATTTTAGGAAACTTTGAAAAAATTGCTGTTTTTATATTTATACCTTATATTTTAGAAACAATATTGAAGGTAAGGGGAAGAATCAAAAAACAATCTTTCGGAGTTCCTGATAAATATGGTGGATTAAAATTACCCTATGATAAATTTTACGGACTAACACATATTGGAATATTTTTGGTTGGAAAAGTAAAAAACAAAGTTAGTGAAAAAGATGTAGTCTATCTTATATTGGCTTTTCAAATATTCCTATGTCTTTTAGCCCTAGTAATCTTTAGAGGTGACTTATTCTAATGAGCAACTGGAAAAAAGATGAATTGATTGTTGGAAGTTTTATTTTATTTATAATGATGAGCTTATCCAATTTTATTAATTACCTTTTCCATTTTTCAATGGCAAGGTTTCTTGGACCAGAAGATTATGGAATTCTTGCAACTTTAATGTCTATAATTTATATCTATGCAATATTTGGAGAATCTATCCAAACAATAATGTCAAGATATACTAGCAACCTTAATTCAAATAATGAATTAGGGAAGATAAAAGATGTTATCATAAGATCCCTTAAAAAGTTTGGACTATTTTCTACAATTATTTTTATTTTGGCTTCAATAGTCTTATTTTTAGTATCGAGTTACTTAAATATCGATCGCCAATTGTTAATTATTACAAATCTTTTAATTTTCTTTATGTTTATATCTCCTGCACTTAGGGGCGTATTGCAAGGAAGTAAAAAATTTAAGTCCTTGGGAATCAATCTTCTTCTTGAGTCTACTCTGAAGCTGATTTTGTCCATATCCTTAGTCTTAATTGGATTTAAAGTTTATGGAGCATTAATAGGTATTCTGCTTGGTGCAGTTGTTTCCCTTGTTGCAATATTTATTAGCTTAAAAGATATAATAAGCTCAAAAAGAATTTCTGCTCCATTAGATAATATCTACTCTTATAACCTCCCAATATTTATTTGCATGATCTCAATAGTTCTAATGTATAGCTTAGATATTATTATCGCAAAAATTATATTTGATCCTATAGTCGCGGGCAAATATGCAGTATTATCTATGCTTGGAAAAATAATATTTTTTGGAACAATGGCCATTGCAAAGACTATGTTTCCTCTTTCAATTGAGAATTACCAAAAAGGAAAGAATACTAAATATATTTTTATTAAATCAATTAAAATAACTTTTATCCTCATCTTCCTTGTTATGACAATCTATACACTTATCCCTAAAATTGTAATAAATGTATTATTCGGTGCTCAGTATTTGGATATTTATAGATTTCTATCTATAATCGGATTAGCATATTCTTTTATATCAATATCAAATTTGTTATTGTTATATAGCATTTCAATAAATCCTTCTCCAAGAAGATATTATTTCTCTTTATTATTCCCTATAATCCAAATAACCTTGTTAGTTTTATTTGGCTCAGATATATTAAATTTTTCAATGGGGGTTATGATCTCGGGATTAATTTTTCTTATTTATTCGATATGTGTGATTAAAGATGAAAAAAGATAAGCTATCAATAATTATGCCCATGTATAACTCTACGGACATAGAAAAGGATCTTTTGGATGTTTCAAAAAAAGTTGAAGCAATGAATAATAATTATGAAATTATCTTGGTAGATGATGGAAGTAAAAATTCATGTTTCAATGAAGCTAAAAAACTAAAACACCCCAAAATAAAGGTAATCGGTTACAAACTAAATAAGGGAAAGGGTAATGCTCTGAAGTTTGGATTTAATTTTAGTGACGGGGAGTATATAATCTTCTTGGATACTGGTGGCGACTTAGACGCAACACAAATAAAAAACTTCTTAAAAATATTATATGAATCTCATTCTGATGTGGTCATTGGCAGTAAGAAGCACCCCAAATCAATAGTTCATTATCCTTTTTTTAGAAAAATTATGAGTAAAATCTATCAGACAATTAACCTGCTGTTATTTGGATTAAATATAAAAGACACGCAAGTGGGGCTAAAATTATTCAGGAGAGAAGTACTTGAAAAAGTAATGCCAAAAATTATTGTTAAAAGATTTGCTTTTGATTTAGAACTTTTGGTTATAATAAATAAACTGGGCTATAAAATTGTAGAAGCTCCAATCAAACTAGAATATAATTTTAAGAGTACAATAAAACCTTCTGCAGTTATATCTATGTTATGGGATACTCTGGCAATATTTTATAGACTAAAAATATTAAGGTGGTATCAACTAAATGAAAAAAAATAAAGTAAATCCCCCCAGGGTCTCTGTTATAATGCCCGTATATAATGCGAGCAGATATTTAGAAGATACTATTGGTGGCATTATTAAACAGACCTATAAAAATTTTGAATTTATAATTATTGATGATTGTAGTACAGATAATAGCTTAAAAATTATACAAAAATATGCCAAAATAGATAAACGAATCAAAGTAATAAGAAATAAAATTAATCTTGGAATTGCAAAAACGAGGAATCGCGGATTAAATTTAGCAAGGGGAGAGTATATTGCTACTCATGATGCTGACGATATCTCTATAAGAAGCAGATTTAAGGAACAAGTAAAATTCTTGGATAACAATCCTCGTTGCGGTGCTGTGGGAGCATATATCCAGTTATTTGGTAAGAAATCTAGAGTCAGAAAATACCCACTCATAGATTCCGAACTGAGAAAGATTATATTCTTTTTTTGTCCGATAGCACAGCCAGTTTCAATGATTCGCAGAGAAGTATTCTCTAAAATAGGGTATTATGATGAAAAATATCCTCCTTCTGAAGATCTTGATATTTGGTTTAGAATTGGTAATTTATATGAATTAAGAAATATCCCCAAAATATTATTAAAATATCGCGAATCTCCAAATTCTCAGACTAGCAAAAAGATAAGAATAATGGAGAAAAAAGCGATTATTATTCGATGGAAAAACCTAAAAAATAAAAACTATCCGCATAATCTTTTGGCAATCATCTACATTTTAATGCATGCTGCAAGTTTATATTTGATTCCATCCAGATTAAAATCTTGGATTTTCTCTAAATTAAGGGATCGTAATAATGAAGAAACTTAGAATATTATATCATATGCCCAATATAGAAACTGTTTATGCTCATAGGACGATCTATAATGGATTTAAAAATGCATTTAAATTATTGGGCCATGATTTTTTTACACTTACGTCTGATAATCTATTAAAAGAATCTCTTGATAAAATCAAGCCAGATATATTTATTACTTCATCTCATAATCTTTATCTAAGATTTCTAGACCTAAAGCTAATATCTCAATATAGAAAAAAGGGTATGGTTATGTTCACTAAGATAGACTTCTGGAAGTCCCCTATGAAATGGTATCGAATAAACGAGGCTAGAAGTTTATCTGAAGAAAAAGAGAAAATAGAGATGATAAAAAATGGGCTACTTGGGGATGTCTTTTTTCATGTTGTTGAACAAGAAGATAAAAGGATGGATGGATTTGAAGAGAACACAAAAAAAAAGTTTTTTACTATACCCCTTGCAGCAGATACTGAAATTATTTATCCTGAATTTGATAAACGCTTTGAAGCGGATATATCTTATATAGGAACTTATCTGCCCCAAAAGAAGAAAGCATTCAAGGAGCTTTTATTCCCCCTAAAGAAAAAGTATAATCTAAGAATATATGGTCAAGATTGGAGCACATATGATAGATTTTTAGGATACATCCAAAAACTGGGACAATATTTTAATATTAGATTATTAAAAAAACTAAAAAAGCCAAAATTAAAATTAGAAGATGAAAGAAAAATTTATAGCTCTTCTAAGATATGCATAAATATTCATGAAGATTATCAAAAAAAATTTGGGGGCGATGTAAATGAAAGATTCTTTAAAATACCTGCGTGTGGGGGGTTTCAGATAACTGATTATGTTTTGTGTATGGATAAATATTTCAAAAATGGAGAGATTATACATGCAAAAAACAAAGAAGAGTGGTTTGATTTAATTGATTATTATATTCATCATGAAGAAGACCGCCAGAAGATTGCAAAAAAAGCCTATAAGAGGGCAATAAAAGAGCACACATACAAAAATAGGGCTAAGAAAATTATTAAAATTTATAGGAAATTTAAAAAGAGAATATGAAATTTGAAAATTCTGCAGAAAAAAGAGTTAGTGCAAAACACTTTGCTAACTTCAGAATGGCTGACTTTAAAAATAAAAGAATACTGGACATAGGATGTGGGAACGGGCTATTTGAAAAATATAATTTTGAGGATTCAAAAAGCATCCTGGGAATAGACCTCAATAAAAATGAAATAGAGATTGCAAGAAGCCAGTTAAAGAATAAAAAAGTTCAATTCGTGGTTCTTGGAGCACTGAATTTAAATAAAATAAAGAAAAAATTTGATTATGTTGTTCTTTTTGATGTTATAGAACATCTGCCCAAGAGAAAGGAGGTTTTTGTGTTAAAAGAGGCAACTAAATTACTAAATCGGGGGGGAAAGATTCTTATAAGCACCCCAAAGGATAATTTTAGTAAATTCCTTGATATTGCTTGGTATTTTGGGCATAGACATTACACTTATAAAAAAATAAAAGAAATTATCTCTGAAACTGGGCTTAGATTAGATAAAATATATTCTGGTGGGGGGATTGTTGATCTCTTTTCGATATTATTATTCTATCCTTGTAAATGGATTCTAAGATCAGAAATACCATTCAAGAATTGGTTTGATAAAAAAAAGATGGAAGAATATTCTTCTAAAAAAGGAATAATAACTATCTTTGCTATATGCAGTAAAAGATGATAAAAATAAATAAATGTTTTTTATGTGGATCAAAAGAATTTAAATTATTATTCTATGGAAGAGATAGGATGTTTTATATTCCTGGTTCATTTAGAATAGAAAAATGTGAAAAATGTGGGCTTATATTTATAAATCCCTCCCTAGAAAATGCCGAGATTGCAAAATATTATCCTCAACAAGAGTATTACTCTTTAAATAAAAATAGATTAGAAGATTTTAAAATCTGGCTTTATAGAGTATTCTATTCAAATAATTTATATAAACAATTAGTTTTATCACCATTAAAATTGTTTGTAAGAGGCGTTAGTTTGGTAGATGGGGGAAAGATTTTGGATGTTGGCTGTGGAGATGGAAAATTTTTATATCTAATAAGAGATTATAATATGGATTGCTATGGCGTAGATCCTTATAATCAAAAACCGATCTATGATAATAATCTAAGAATATTTAATAAACAATTAGAAAGAGTTAACTTCAAAAGTAGTTTCTTTGATGTGATCACATTAAATCATGTCATTGAACATATAATCCACCCAAAAGTAGTTTTTCAAGAGATATCAAGAATATTAAAATCTGGGGGTAAATTGATTATTGCAACACCAAATACCAATTCGCTTGTTGCAAAACTCTTTAAAAATAAATGGGCTCAACTTGACAGCCCAAGGCATCTATTTCTTTATTCTGAGAAAAACCTTAAGAATTTCGCTAAAAGTTTTAATTTTAAAATTGTTAGAATAAAATATAACTCAACACCATTTCAATTTACTGGGAGCATATGTATACTTTTTGAATCTTTTTTTGGAAAAAATAAAATATTTCGCACAGCAATATATAATAACCCTCTATTGTTCTTTTTGTTCTTGCCACTGGCTCATGTTCTGAATATGTTCGAAACTGGAGACCAACTTGAAATAGAATTAAAAAAAGTTTAGCTCTGTATCCTAATATTTGGGTTAAAATTTTTGGGAAACTCATACACCAATAACATTGGGTTGTTAGGATCGCTTCCAAATGCTTTTAAAAAAGTTAGGTTGTATCTTTGCGGATATGTATAAGCCCATTCTGGAGTGAATACTGGCTCAAAAACATGGATAATAAAAAACCGGGGTTTTAGTTTAGATATTTTCTTATTAAATGCCCATTCAGTCATCCTCTGACAGCTTTCATTTCCTGAAAGCCACTGAGTTAACTGGGCATCAATTATAAAACAGTTATCCCAAATTTTTGTGTCGTCATTATCTGTTGCATAAAAATCATATATATTTCTTTCTGTGTAATATTGCATTTGAGTAACAGAAGCACAGATTACTTTATCATTAAAATCTGAATTGTCCTTTATCCATAAACCAGAATCTCTGATGGGCTTATAAGAATTCTTTCTATCTTCTATAAAACTATTACCAAACTTAATACTTTGGTAAGAGGGGATTATCAAAAGAGAAATAATTATTATATATGAGATATACTTAATCTTAATGTAAGAAGAGACTAAGCTACTGATAAACTCTATTGCCTTTGCAATTACGGGAAACATGAGTGGAGCTGTTGCGATGAAATACCGGGAATCTACTGCTCTAATTCCAAAAATAAAATAAATAATTGGCACAATTACTCCAATAAAACAAAAAAGAAGATTGTTCTTGGACTTATCATCTTGTTTGATTATTATATCAATATACAAAATTATTGAGGATAACCAGATTATACCAATAACTAAAAGAATAAAACCGGCAGAATTAAACATTGTGGGTTGATCTCCAGAAAAACCAAAAAAATTGGGTAGATGAAAGGATATTGTATTCCATGCAGGGGGGCGATGTACTGAAGTAGATTCTGCTCCGTGATACCAACTAAGCGCTGGAAATACTCCCGAGCTTGTGTGGAGATTAAATATGGCATAGGGAGAGAAAGAGAGAATCGAAATTAGAAGGGCTATCCACATATGCTTATCTTTTATAATAGAAAACTTTCTAGTACATATAAGATAAAATGCAATAACTATCAGATTTAGAATTGCTATGTACCTAGTCATAAAAGAGATTGCCCCAAAAAATACTGAAAGATATAGAAATATTGGTCTTTCTTCTTTACCTTGTATAATCGGTTTTTCATATCTTACCCAAAAAAAATAAATTGATAAAGCTGAGAAAAATAAACTGGGAATATCTGTAAGAAATCTAAATGAATAAAACATAAATACCCAGTTTACAGAAATTAGAACTCCTGCAATTATGCCTGAAGTTTTATTAAATAATTCTCTGCTTACAATATAGATCAAAAAGATAGATCCTAATGATAAGGCGACTTCCAGAAAAAACCTTGTGATTGTCTCACCCAAATTAATTTTAAATAATACCGCTAACATAATTGGAAAGACTAAAGGCCTGACTCTTATAAAATTTGGCCACCAGTCTGGCTTTTCTAATCGGCCAAATGCTAACTCCTTGCCTATTGCAAGATAGTCTCCTTCATCCCACCAAATTGGTTGATTTTTTAGCATAAAAAAGTAATATAGATATAATATTATTATTACTAAACCCAAGATAATTAAAAAAAAGTTCCAATCTTTTTTTAGCCATCCTTTTATTTTCTCTTTCCTATACCATTTTTCTTTGTTATTGGGGATCTTTTCGTCCATTATTAAAATAACTCTTGAGGGTTTTTATTCTTTTACATTATTTGGTGCTTTCTATTCTAACCCAAACTTTCTTAAATTCTTCTCTCCGTATATTAATCTCCCAAAAGATAACTAACCAAAGATAAATTCTGGCGATTATAAGTTCAAGCGTCCAAATAAATTCGCGAATATTATTTGGATATGCTAATACTTGGAATATTCCAAGGGACTCTTTTGTTAGGCTTCTATCAATATCCTTCTTATTAAAAATATACCTTATTTGGTTGTACCCTCCGGCACTTCTCTTTTTTTGTTTTATCCAATCTGAAAAATTATCCGGGTATTTTACATAAACCATAGAATCTTCAGAATATTTGATATTATACCCCTGATTTTTTATAATATGAGTTATATAGGCATCATCTGATAGGGTATCTTCGGGTATTTTCTTAAATAATTTCTTTCTAATTGTATACAAGTATCCTGAGCAGGAGATAAATTTTGACTTTTTTCTCCACGAATGAACCATATCAGTTAGAAGGTGGCTCCAGTAGCCAAGACGGGTAGATCTTGAATTTATCGGTACCGGGTGACCAGAAACTGCCCCAGTAGAACGATCAGAAAACTTTCTTAATAGCTCTTTTATAGATTTGTCTCCCACATATACATCTCCATCTGTTAAAATTAGGATATCGCCTTTTGCTTTTTCTATAACCTTGTTAAGTGCTGCCGGTTTTCCTTTTCCTTCATCTTGAAAGATTTTTATTTTTTTGTTCCTCTTGGAATAAGCTCTTGCTACATTTAATGTATCTTGGTCTGGGGCGGAAATTATAATCTCAAAATCTTCTCTCAGCCCGTTTTTCAAAACCTGCTCTATTGCCTTTCCGATGGTTTTTGGCTCTTTATATGCTGTGATGATTATACTTATCATATATCAAATAAATTTAAATATAATTTAATTAACTTTTTCCACGAATAGCACTTGGAATAACTTCGGGCATTCTTTGCTATCTTTTTACCTCCGAGATAATTTGATTCTATTAGTTTGGCAAGACTTTTATAGTCTCCGATCTCAAATAATAATCCAGTTATACCATCTTTAATAATTTCTTTTCCACCATCCGTATTGGAAGAGATTACTAATTTTCCACGGGCCATTGCTTCTATCAATGCCTGAGGCATCGCCTCTCTTTTTGATGGTAATACAAAAATATTATGATTATCGATAATGCTTATCTTTTCTTTAATGTCAAATACGGGGGGCAAAATTGAAACGTTGGTTAATCTTAGTTTCTTTATCTGTAGTTTAATATTTCTTAGATAATTCTTCTCTGCTGGTCCTACAATAGAAAAATTTATTTTTGGCAATAAAGATGCAGCCATTATTAGTGTCTCTAAATACTTAACGGGGGCAATTCTTCCTAAAAAAAGTACCCCCCTTGTTGGTTTTTTTGATTTTTTTATTTGAAAAAATTCCAGGGGTATCCCATTTGGTATATAAACTATCTTCTCGGGTTTAACTCCCATTTTGTTTAAATATGGAATTTCCCACCGAGTAATTGCAATTACCTTATTAAAATTATTTAGATCTTGCATTTTAAATCTTCTCCAAATAGAAGTAATCAGATTAAGCGGGAATTTTCTTGTTATATTAAACGGTGCATGTGGAACAATAAATGCCTTTAGATTTGGTAAATCCAACTTTAATCTGGATAATAAATTTGATAAGTCTGCTGAGTGGGGATGTAAGAGGTGAGTGATTATTATATCTGGACTAAAATTAGATATTTCTCCTATTAATTCTACTTGATTTCTTTTAAACCAGTATTTCACATTTTCTGAAATCATAGAAGATTTTGCTTCAAATCTTTTTATTATTACTCCAAAGATATTGTCTTTTGAAGCACAAATCTCTTCTGTCCCTTTTTCTGTATTAGATGATAATACCAAGACCTTGTGATTTAAGTGAACGAATTCGCTACTCTCAGATAAAACACGGTTCCAAACCCCACAAATTCCTGCAGAAAACGGACACAGCTCTAGGATCCTTAGTCTTCTATTACTCATAACAAAAGAATAAATATTAAAGTATTTAAATGATATCTATTTAATTGTCTTATGGGTATATCAATAATAATTCCTTTACATAACCCCTGTATCTCCCTCCTAAAAAGAATTAAGAAGAGTATCTTAAACCAGGATATAAAAGAAAAATTAGAGATTATAGAAATTAATCATGGGTGGGGTCTTGCAAAATCTCTAAACTATGGCATCAAAAAATCAAAATATTCTTATATCGTGTCAATACATCAAGATTGTATTCCCCATTCAAAAGATTGGTTAAGAAAACTTGTTGAACCATTAAAAAAAGGTTCTTTTGTTGCTTCTACTTCTAGGATAATCGATGATGAAAACAAAATAGAATATACTCCGGCACTTGATGAAAAAGGATGTGGGTATAAAAAACAGGCATTAATTAGGGTGGGGCTTTTTGATGAAAATACTTTCTTAAATAGTGGGGAAGATTTAGATATATATCTAAAACTAAAAGGAATTGGAAAAATTGCATATCCTCCGGTTAAAATAATTCACTTTCATAAGGGATATTTAATTAATAAGAGTAAATATAAAAAGATGCAAAATGCAAATACGTGGGGATGTTTATTCAGAAAATGGGGATTTGGTTTACCTGGATGGTGGAAAGCTGTTATTCTTGCAAATCCATTTAATTTTGGCTATTTTTACTGGTTCTGGAGAGCATTTATAACTAAAAAACAGGATATAAAAAAATGAAATTAAATCTTGGTTGTGGGAAAGATATAAAAAATGGCTATTTGAATGTTGATATCTCTCCGCTTAGTGGAGTAAATAAGGTAATCAATCTGAATAGATATCCTTGGCCATTAAAAGACCGATCTTTCAAAGAAATCTATTGTGACAATATTCTAGAACATCTTGATAATATCGTTCTTCCCATGGAAGAGATTTGGAGAATCTGTAAAGATAAGGCAAGAGTAATAATAAAGGTCCCCGCTTACCCCAGTATCTGGGCTTTCTCTGACCCCACCCATAAAAGCGTGTTCACTTTGATAACGCTGGATTATTTTAGACCCGAAGATGGATTAAATTATTATTCAAAAGCAAGATTTAAAATTATAAATAAGAAGATCATATTTAATAAATATCTTAAATTTATTGAAAACATTGTCAATCTAAATCCCAAGATACAAAAGACATACTATCTCTTTCTTTCTCTAATTGTCCCGCCGAGTTCTCTTTTTTTTGAGCTGGAGGCTGTAAAATGAACCCGCTTATATCGGTAATAATACCTACCTATAATGAAGAAATGGATATTGGAAGCTGTTTAGAAAGCTTAAGAAGTCAAACATATAAAAATTTTGAGGTGATTGTTATAGATGATGGCAGTACTGACAACACAATAAAAATTTTAAGAAAATTTAAAAAAATAAAGATTATAAAAGGAAAACATAGGGGGACCGGATTTTCTAGGAATCTTGGAGCTAAACAAGCAAGAGGAGACATATTAATATTTGTTGATGCAGATATGACTTTTGACAAGAACTACATAAAACATCTTATTTTTCCAATATTAAAAAACAAGAATATGGTTGGGACAACTCATGATTATGAAATAGCGGTCAATATAGATAAATGGGTGAGCAAACTCTGGGGAAAATTGAGGGTAGATAAACGGAGAGCTAAGTATGTCAAAATATTTAGAGCAATTAAAAAAGATAAGTTTCTAGAGATGGGGGGTTTTGATCCTAAATATGGTTATGCTGATGATCAAACATTCTGGTATAAATATAGAATAAAACCGATTGTAGCTAAAGACACTATCTGCTATCACAAAAATCCTGAAACACTCGGGGCTACATTTAAACAGGCCAGGTGGATAGGGACTAGTTGGAGAGAAAGAAATATTTTATTTAGAATACCTCTACTTAATAATCTAGTTAGTGTAGTCTTCCTTATATTAACTCCGGTTCTTGCTTTTGTAAAGACTATACTGGACAGACGAGAATCGTTTTATAAAACCTATGTTTATTATCAGTGTAAACTTTATGGATACTCTTTAGGTCTAATTAAATCAGTGTACCTTAAAACTTTTGAAAAATGAAAGATTATAGGATGAAAAGCGATACACTAAGATCTAAATATATTAATCGGTGGTTAATTGGGAGAGAGGTATTAGATATAGGATCTAAAGAGGGAAATCTCCATAAAATGTTAAGGAAAAATAATCAAAATAAGTCTTTCTTAACATTAGATTATTCAAATGCTGATCTTAATTTTGATTTGGATAAAAACCCCAACTTAGAAAAGAAGTTTGATTGTATAATTGCTGGAGAGGTTGTAGAGCACCTTAAATCTCCAATTAATTTTATTTCTTTCTGCAAACGCCATCTTAAAAAAAGAGGGAGAATTATATTGACTACTCCTAATGCAACGGGCTTACAATATTTATTAGACCCGGGGTGGTGTGTCTATTATAAAAACTACAGGGGTCATACACAGGCATTTACTCTTGAGATGTTAAAAAGGATTTTAGAAGATCAAGAATTCAAAATAATTTATTGTGGTTATATAAATGCCTTTTGGATCAATAATCCACTACAATGCTTTTCTTTTATAATAAAAAGACTAAGACCCGATCTAATTGTAGTTGCTGACAAGAATGAACCTCCCAATCGCAGCAAGCTGCGGGGTATCTACGTAAATTCAAATAAGTTCAACTGATTTACATCCCTTCCTTGAGAAAGAACATACTTTCTTATTTCTTCTAATGCCCTACCATC
>Ga0172375_10001119_pt1 | contig 43088 bp, 45 predicted proteins | sample LakKiv1m_FD_114537 | JGI IMG/M metagenome (GOLD analysis project Ga0172375, IMG submission 114537) | Freshwater microbial communities from Kabuno Bay, South-Kivu, Congo - kab_092012_11.1m | ecosystem: Environmental > Aquatic > Freshwater > Lake | place: Democratic Republic of the Congo... | reverse complement strand
GGGCCAGAGTTGGCTCTAAAATTTGAAGAACATATGCGTAAATTTGATATTCAACTTAAGGATGAATCTGTCCAAGATTTAAAAAAAACCGGTGAGATCATTATTGTTAAGACTAATAAGGCAGAATATCAGGCCAGGACTGTGATCGTTGCTTCAGGAAAAAAGACAAGAGAGTTAAATGTCCCGGGAGAAAATGAATTTAAGAATAGAGGCTTGACTTACTGCGCAACTTGTGATGCTCCGTTGTTTTCAGGTAAAGACGTAGCTGTAATCGGCGGTGGTAATTCAGGTTTGGATGCAGCGATTCAGCTTGAACGAATAGCTAAAAAAGTTTATATAATCAATATTGCACATGAGTTGACTGGTGATGAAATTATGCAGGAAACTATTAAAAAAGATAAGAATACAATAGTTTATAATGAATCAAAAGTTTTGGCTGTATTGGGCGAAAAGATGGTTAATGCTATAAAGATCTCACGTCAGGGTAAAGAAGAGATCTTGCCCGTGGAAGGTATTTTTGTTGAGATCGGATTAATACCCAACATTGATTTCGCGGGGATCTTGGAAAAAAATGAATTTGGCGAGATCAAAGTCAATTGTTACAATGAAACAAATATAGAGGCTATTTTTGCCGCGGGAGACGTCACAAATGTCCCGGAAAAACAGATCATTATTGCTGCCGGAGAAGGATCAAAAGCTGCATTAAGTGCTTTCCGCTATCTTAATCAACATAGGTTTAGTTAAATGGATTACGTAAAGACGCGCAAAGTAAAACAATTTCTATCTTCAATTATTTTTTTCTTTGTTGTCATTGGAGGCTGGTTTTATCCTTATCTGGGTTATTTTATTCCTTTCTGTATGCTTTTGGGTATGGGAAGCGGTTTTTTTTCGGGAAGAAAATGGTGTGATTGGGCATGCCCAAGAGGAAGTTTTTATGATTTTTTTATAAGTCCTATAAGCCCCAGAAAAGAAATACCCAAGTTACTGAAAAATATTAACTTTCGGCTCATTGTTCTGGCCTTATTAATGGCATTCATGCTGGTAAATTTAGCATTTCGCTGGTTTGATCCCTTAAAGATCGGAAAGTTCTTTGTAATTTTACTGACCTCAACAACCGTTTTAGGAATTATCCTGGCTTTATTTATACACCCAAGAAGCTGGTGCTCGATTTGCCCGATAGGAACATTGATCTTCCTAACTGCGGACAAGAAAAAGCGGTTGAAGATCGATTCCAGCAAATGCATAAGCTGTAAACTTTGCGACAAAAACTGCCCTATACAGATAAATCCATCTAAATTCAAACAGCAGGGAGAGGTGGTTATAAATGACCCTGATTGCTTGCGTTGTGGTGTTTGCATATCCGTTTGCCCAAAAAAGGCGATTAGCAAATAATGAAATTTTGTGTTATAATTACGTAAAAGGGGAGGCCGTTAAACGGTCTGAGAGTTCTCCGCCATAAAACGTGGCGGACCCACCAAAGCGTTAATGGTGGGTGCTATTAAGCAGATTACCCGCGGAACCTGATCTTCCTTCGCGCTATAATAGACATGTAATACCTATGGCGGCTAGGGAAGATCCTGCGAAGCTCGACATAATTATAATATGTCTACTAAAGAGCGAAGCGGGACTGGATAATGCCAGCGTAGGGAGAGCTAGTAAGATATAAGCCCTTATGCTTGGCAAAACCAAGGAATAAGGGTTTTTTTATGCAAATTATGAATAATCATAATTTATATTTAGTTATAAGCAGCGAATACATTCCTGGCGATAAGGCCCCTTTAGAGATTGCCGAACTGGCCATCAAAGGCGGGATCGATATACTGCAGATGCGGGAAAAAAATGCACTGAGGGCTGAAATATTAATTTTGGGAAAGAATTATCTTAAAATCTGCAGGAAAAACAACGTCTTATTTATTATTAACGATGATCCCAGGCTAGTAAAAGAAATTGATGCAGATGGTTTGCATATTGGCCAGGAGGATTTTAGTAGATATACGATGCGAGAACTGCGAGATATTTTAGGAAATAAAATAATTGGGATCTCCACGCATTCTATTGAGCAGTTTCAAAAAGCCAATGATCAAGATTTTGATTATATTTCTTTTGGCCCGATATTTCCTACAAAAACAAAAGATTATTTTATAGGCTTAAAAGAGGTCGAAAAAGTTTTAAAAGTGGCTTTAAAGCCGGTTGTGTTTATCGGTGGGATTAATATTGATAATGTTGATATCCTTCTTGGGAAAGGGGCTAAGAATATCGCCCTGATTAGGGATATTATCCAGGCGGATAATATTACGCAGAGGGTAAATTTGTTTAAGCAAAAAATGGTAGAGCCTCGAGGGAAAAATGATAATAAAAATTAATGGTAAAAGCGAAAATATCGAAACAAAATTGCGTTTAAACGAACTTATAAGGAATAAAAATTTAACGCCGGCAGCGGTTGTGATTGAGTATAATGGCAGTATTATTCTTAAAGAAAAATGGGCGGATATTTTATTGAATGAAAATGACAATATTGAAATCGTAAGTTTTGTTTCAGGAGGATAAAGATGGCTGCTGATATCTTAGAGATTGCCGGAAAAGAAATAAAAAGCCGGCTTTTTATTGGGACGGGGAAGTTTTCGAGTTTTTCTTTGATGCGTGAAGCGATAAAGGCATCAGAAGCGCAGGTGGTAACGGTTGCTTTGCGACGAGTGGATACTAGTTCCAAGCAAGATAATATTTTGGATTATATTCCTAAGGATTGCATCCTTATGCCCAATACTTCAGGGGCCCGAAATGCTCAGGAAGCAGTAAGGATAGCCAGGTTGGCAAAAGCCGCAGGGTGTGGTAATTGGATCAAGGTTGAAGTTATCTCGGATAACAAGTATTTATTACCGGATAATCTTGAAACGTTGGAAGCTACGGAAGTCTTGGTTAAGGAAGGCTTTGTTGTTTTGCCCTATATGAGCCCGGATTTGTCTATTGCCAAGAGGCTGGTTCAAGCCGGTGCAAGCGCTGTCATGCCACTTGGTTCGCCTATTGGAAGTAATAGAGGGGTAAAAACCGAGGAGCTTATCCGGATAATGGTTGAAGAGATAAAGATTCCGGTGATAGTCGATGCAGGATTGGGCAGGCCTTCGGATGCCTGTTTATGCATGGAACTGGGTTGTTCTGCAGTATTGATAAATACTGCCATTGCAGTTTCTGATAATCCTGTAAATATGGCTAGAGCATTCAGCCAGGCTGTAACCGCTGGCCGAGAAGCTTATTTGTCAGGTATACCTTCCCAAGGGGGGAGTGCAAGCGCATCCAGCCCTTTAACTGGATTTTTAAGGAAAGAGAATTAAAGCAGCCATGAGTTTTTACGATACTTATTTAAAATATAAAGATTTTGATCTAAATAGAGATTTTAATCTTTCTCAATTAACTACTTGTTTAAATAAAGACAAATTAGAACTTACCGATTTTGCTAATTTGATCTTGCCTTTGGACGGGCAACATCTTGAAGCGCTGGCGCAAAAAGCGCGTGCATTAACTTTGAAGTATTTTGGAAAAACGATTCAACTTTACACCCCAATTTATCTGTCAAATTATTGCAGCAATGAATGTATTTATTGCGGGTTTAATCTTCACAACCGTATTACTAGGAAAAAACTTAGTTTAGAAGAATTGGAAAATGAAGCGCGTTTTATTTATGATACCGGATTAAGGCATGTCCTTATCTTGACAGGTGAATCAAGGCAAGAGAGCCCCGTCAGTTATATTAAAGATTGCGTGGAAGTATTAAAAAAATATTTTAGTTCAATTTCAGTTGAGATTTACGCTTTGGCAGAAGATGAATACGCTGATCTGGTCAAATCTGGCGTGGATGGGTTGACAATTTACCAGGAAACCTATAATGAAAATATTTATGATAAAGTTCATCTGTCCGGGCCTAAAAAGGATTTTAGATTCAGATTAGATGCACCGGAAAGGGCTGCTGCCTGCGGGATGAGAAGCATAAATATCGGCGCACTGCTTGGTTTAAGCGATTGGAGGCAGGAAGTTTTTTATCTGGGGCTTCATGCTAAGTATTTGCAGGACAAATTTTCAAGTATAGATTTCTCGGTTTCCTTGCCGCGATTACGGCCCCAAACGGGAAATTTTGTTCCTGAATTCGACGTATCGGACGAAAATCTTGTTCAGGCTATACTAGCTTTAAGAATATTCCTGCCTCGATTAGGTATCACTATTTCGACCCGTGAAGATCCCCTTTTAAGAAATAATTTGGTTGCCCTAGGGGTAACCCGCATGTCAGCCGGCTCAACAACTTATGTTGGTGGGCATACTTTGGATTATTCTACTCATAACTTGGGTTCTTCTTCACAGTTTGAAATTAATGATAAAAGGAATGTCCTGGAAATACAAGCAATGCTTAAAGAGAAAGGTTACCAGGCGGTTCTTAAGGATTGGATGCAGGTGTGATTAAAGACAGTCGCTATCAAACCAGAATTTCTTAAGGTTATTATAATGGAAACCCTTGAACAGAATTTAGTAAAAAAATTAGGGGCGGAAAATCTGCGCAAGATTCAGGCTGTTCATATTGGATTAGCCGGTGCCGGAGGCTTGGGTTCAAATTGTGCCATGAATTTGACAAGAGCGGGTTTTAGGAAATTTACTATTGTTGATTTTGATGAAATTGTTCCTTCGAATTTGGACCGGCAATTCTTTTTTGCCGATCAAATTGGTTTGAAAAAAGTAGAGGCACTCAAAATTAATCTTTTACGTATAAATCCTGATTTGGATATAAAGACAATTTCAGAGAAGATAGATAGTCACAATGCTTTGAGATTTTTTAGTGATTGTAATATAGTGGCAGAGTGTTTGGATAAAGCGGAATATAAAAGTATGCTTGTTGCCCAACTATCAGGTAGCGGTAAATTTATCGTCGGTGTATCTGGATTAGGCGGGGTGGGGGCAAGCGATGAAATAAAGGTACACATAATTAATGATAATTTAATAATAATCGGTGATTTGCGAACAGATATTAGTCAAAAACCGGCTATTTCACCGCGCGTTAATATTACAGCCGCTAAACAAGCGGACGAAATCTTAAACCATGTAATAAAAAATTCTTGACAAAACAAAAAAATAATGTATACTTTCTTTATCAATTAAGTATAGTATATAATAAGGATAAGAGAAATGAAGTTACCGGCAAAAATAGAGTATGCTTTTAAGGCGATTATTGAATTGTCTTTGAGATATCAACCCGGGGTTCCTGTTCAGCTCAATGTCATTTCAAAATCTCAAGGAATCCCTGACAAATTTTTGATTCAGCTTTTGCTTAGGCTGAAAAATGCAAATATAATAAGTACTTCAAGGGGTGTTTCCGGGGGGTATTATTTAGCAAGATCTCCGTCTCAAATTACGTTATTGGATGTGTTTAAGGCCCTCGACAGCGAGATATTGGATAAGCCAAAAGGGAAGAAAAGCCCTGGCAGCCTTAATAGTGCTGCGTTGTTAAATACTATTTGGTCAAATATAAGCGATAGTATTATTGAAAATTTAGCTAAGCAGAATTTTGAAGATTTAATAAGGCAGCTTAAAAACGAACAGCCGACCTATAGCATATAATTCTTAGGTAATAAGGCGAAAATTAAGCTGTTTTTTAATAGGATATATATTACTAAGTTAATCATGTTAATAATATATATTATTAGTCATAATCCACGCCTATGTGTTCAAAAGGGGATACTTACGGTGTGTACAAAGGGGGAATAAAATGAGTCTGTTGGATAACAAAGATGATTTAAAGTCGTTAGTGGAAAATCTGAATTTTAAAGAAAAAGTTAAAAGGTCAAAACAACTTATTAAAGAGGCTTATCAGCGTTATGGTGATGCTTTAGTGGTAGCAAATAGCTTAGGCAAGGATTCAGTCGCAGTCTGGGATTTAGCTAAAAAAGTCAATCCGAAAATCCGCGGGTTTATTGTTACCACCAGGTTTAAACCGGTAGAAACAGTAAAATTTATGAATGAGGAAGTAGCCAGGTATCCGGAATTAAAGGTATATAAAGATGATTCAGTTATTGCAGATAAACTTTACGAAACCCATCCTGATCAGTGTTGCGATATTCTAAAAGTTAAACCTGTGAAACAGGCAATTGAAGAACTGCATGTTAAGTGTTGGGTTACCGGCTTGCGCTGTACTGAAGGCCGGACCAGGACTGATTTTAAAGAGGTAGAGGAAAGAGATAAAGGCTTGATTAAGCTTAATCCTATTTTGATTTGGAAAGAAAGGGAAGTCTGGCAGTATTTGGCACTTTATCAGGTACCGGTTAATCCGCTTTATGCAGAGGGTTACCGTTCATTGGGCTGTGCCCCTTGCACTAGGATTACCAACGATGACAACGAGCGTGCCGGACGTTGGATAGGTACCAGTAAGTGCGGCGGTGAGTGCGGAATCCATACTCGGCCGCTTAAGAAGTAGGGAAGCTGTTTAAATTAAGCCAACATTAAGGAGTTGGATATGGGAACAGAAAAGTTAAAACTAAACAATCAAAGAAATGAGGAAGTAATATCTGCACAGATACTTAAAGAACTGAAAAGTATCCGTTATGGTTATGTTCAGATTACTGTACAAGATGCGAAAGTTGTACAGATTGAAAAGGTAGAAAAATTCAGGCTAAATCATGCTTTGGGTTTTTATACCTGATTATAAAGAATGGCGAGCAGTAAACTGCAGCTCTTTTGAAAATATTATCTTCAAGTTGACCAGGCAGCTGGAGGCTTTAAGGAAAACAAAAGAGGTTGAAATGAAGTTTTTTCTTAGCTTCAGCTGGTTAATGGCCAGTTTAATATTTACAGCTGCTCCGGTGAGGGCGGTGGAATCAGATGTAGACAGGCTGCTTGAACTTTTGGTCAAGGAAAAAGTCCTGACTCAGGAAAAAGCAACAGAATTTAGGGCGGATTTAGCTGTTAAGAAACAGGAAGAAAAACAGCCGGCGCAAGCCCCTGACTGGGTGCAGAATATCAAGCTTAAAGGGGATTTCCGGACCAGATATGAATGGGACAAAAATAAAGGACAGGCCGATAATTCCAGAGCTAGAATTCGGGCTAGGGTTGGCGTAGAGGCAAAAGTAAATAAAAAATTAAAAGTAGGTGTCGGTATTGCTACAGGCAAAACCAGCGACCCGCGTTCCAGAGATATTACTTTAGGCAATTCTTCGTCAACGAATACTCCGGGTTCAGGGAAAGATATCATTCTTGATTATGCTTACGGGCAATATACGCCAGTTAGTTGGTTGGTGCTGACAGCCGGTAAATTTCAAAATATTCTATGGCAGCCAATTGACCTGTTTTGGGATAATGATCTTACTCCCGAGGGGTTAGGGATTAATTTAACCCATAGAGTGAATTCAAAACTTGAGGTGTTTGTGAATAATTTATTTTTTATCCTTAAAAATGATTCTAGGACTGACAAGCGGCCGTTTTTAGAAGCTTTTCAGCCCGGGGTAAATTATAGTTTGAGTAATAAGATTAACTTAAAGAGTGCTTTTACTTATAATATTTTTAAATCTGTAAAAGGCGCCCAGAAATTTAGTGATAGCAAAAGTGGCACAGCTCCTTATGCTTCTAGCGGCAACACTTTAGTCGGAGGGATTTACAAATACAATTATAATTCCATCCAGCCAAGCGTTGAGCTTTCCATTAAAGAGCCTTTTAACGGATTATTGCCGTATGCAGCCATATTTGGTGAGTACAGCTATAATATCTCTAATGTGGATAATGGAGCCGGCGGATTCGATTTGGGGTTAAAATTCGGCTCGGAGAAGGTTAGCGACTGGAAACAATGGCAGGCAAAAATATTTTATTCGAAATTAGGCCGCAACAGCCGTTTAGACATACTTACTGATAATAACCGCTATGGGGGGAATACTAACTCCAAAGCTTATGAAGCTATATTAGAATACGGATTGGGCAAGAATACGAGCTTGGTTTTTGATTATTATTACGCTCAAAGTTTGAGTAAAACTAGTGCAAGATATTCGCCGGAGCAGTTATTTCAGGCTGATTGGAATTTGAAATTTTAATGAGGCCATAACTTAGCGAACGATAGCGAGTTAAGTTATTTGGCCGAATTAATCCCGAGCCACAATTAATTTGGTGGCGAGGGATCTAAAACGCAGGAGTAAAAAATATGAAAAAAATTATAATTATTTTTTTGTTCTTAAGTTTTTTAAAAATATCTACAACTGATGTTTTTGCTCAAAACAAAGATATCGAAGGGACTCTGACTTTATCCGGAGCATGGGCAATTTATCCTACGGCAGTTGCCTGGGCCCAGGCTTTCGAGAAAAAGCACCCTAAGGTCAAGATTGATATTTCTGCCGGAGGCGCAGGAAAAGGTGCAGCTGACGCTATTGCCGGATTAGTTGATATCGGCATGGTTTCGCGCGAGCCGGATTCTTCTGAAATTAAGAAGGGGGTTACACCGGTGTATGTTTTACATGATGCTATTTTCTCTGTGATTAATGAAAAAAATCCGTTTTTGGAAAAACTTCTGAAGAAAGGGATAAAAAGACAGGAGTTTATTGATTTTTATATTGATGGGCTGATTACAACCTGGAGTGAAATTTCTAAAAGCAGTGCAAATAAGCCGATCCATGTTTTTACCCGGTCTGATTCCTGTGGTGCAGCATCAAGCTGGGCAGCTTATTTAGGAAAAAAACAGGAAGATTTGAAGGGTATTGGCGTCTATGGCGATCCAGGATTGCTTGAAACAGTGAAAAAAGACCCGCTTGGTGTTGGGTACAACAATTTTAGTTATGTATTTAATCGCGATGGTTCGTTAGTCAGCGGGATAAGACTAGCACCTATTGATTCAAATGAAAACGGGATTGCTGATCCGGATGAAATTTATCAAAATAGAGAAGATGCGGTTAAGGCAATAAGAGCAGGGAGGTATCCGGCCACAAGAAAGAATTACTTTTTTATCAAAGGTAAGCCAAGTGGTTTGATAAAGGAATTTATTGAATTTGCTCTCTCAGAAGAAGGCACAAAAGTGGTTGATGAAGTTGGGGCAAGTCTTTCTTTGGCAGAGAAGGATAGAACAGAAGTGTTGAAGGGCTTGGAGTAATAGGGTATTACTTAAGGGATAAAGGAAACCATAAAAATGCTAAAACGGACAGAAGACAATTTCACTAGAAACAGCATGTTTATTTTGTCTATTTTGGTTAGCTCCTTAGTAGTTATTATCGGTCTCGGGCTATTCCTGAAATCACGCTTTATTCTGGAGCAGGTCAGTTTTAAAGAGCTTTTCTTTTTAATCAAGTGGCAGCCCCAGGCAGGCAGCTTTGGATTTAAGCCATTTATATTAGGCACAATATGGGTGACGCTTGTAGCCATAACTTTTGCTGTTCCTGCATCAATATTTTCGGCTATTTATCTATCCGAATATGCTTCCGCAAAATTCAGGAATAGCCTTAAGCCTGTGCTTGATCTTTTGGCTGGCATATCACCTGTGATTTTTGGAGTTTTTGGGGTGTTGGCAATTGTTCCTTTTGTAGGTAATTATGTTTTGCCGTTTGCGATTAAATTTTTACATTTTATCCCATTGCTTGATACTTCAAATTTTACCGGTTTTAGCATATTCACTGCCGGTATTGTCCTGGCAATGATGATTTTTCCTATAATAACCCAGGTTGCTGAGGAGGTAATTCGAAATACCCCTCAGGAAATGCGGGATTCTTTGCTCGCTTTAGGTGCCACGAGATGGGAAGTGGTTAAGTGCATTGTTTTTAAAAAAGCGGGTGCAGGGATAATTGCGGCAATAATTTTAGGATTATCCCGGGCTTTTGGTGAAACCATAGCTGTCCTTATGGTTGTGGGCAATGTGGTGCAATTACCGAAATCCGTGCTGGATGCAGGGTATACCTTACCGGCACTTATAGCGAATAACTATGGGGAAATGATGTCTATTCCTTTATATGATTCAGCTCTTATGTTAGCGGCTTTAATACTTTTGCTAGTTACGGTGGCATTTAATATTTTGGCCTGGGGTATTTTGTTGAGAATAGAGAGGCAATATGTCTAAAATTAAAAAAAGGATTTTAGAAGAAAAATTATTTAAACTTTTGAGCCTTGTTTTTTTTGTAACCGTAGCCATGCTTTTTATATTTATGTTGGGAGTCATCTTTGTAAAAGGCGTAAAGGGTTTGAACCTGGAAACATTAACCCAGGCGCCTAAGTGCGGATATTATTCTGGAGCTTTAGGCGGAGGGATATTGAATGCAATTTTAGGCTCATTATATTTATCGGTAGCCGCCACGATATTGGCGGGCCTTATAAGCATACCGGTAGTTTTATACCTAAATGTTTATTTAAGGAAAGATTCTAAGTTCGCTACTTTTATCAGATTTTCTTTTGATGTACTTTGGGGGGTGCCATCAATTGTTTATGGGGCATTCGGGTTTATGGTGATGATTTTTCTGCATGCCCGGGCATCGTTATTAGCCGGGATTATCGTGATAGCCTTTTTGGAATTACCCATTATATCCAGAGTAGCTGACGGTATATTAAAGATGGTCCCTAAAGAGCTTAAAGAAATATCCTTGAGCTTAGGGGCAACTCAGTGGCAGACAGCTATCAGGGTGGTATTAAAACAGGCTTTTCCCGGAATTCTTACAGCGCTATTAATCGGATTTGGCAGGGGAGTAGGGGATGCGGCAGCAGTAATGTTTACTGCCGGCTATACAGATTCGCTTCCGTCGTCATTATTAAGACCGGTGGCTACGCTGCCTTTAGCGATATTTTTTCAGTTAGGAACTCCTTTTCCGGAGTTGCAGCAAAAAGGATATACTTCGGCATTGATTTTGATGTTGGTAATTTTGTTTATTAGTATTTTAAGCCGGAGTTTAACAAAGGTTTTCCAAAAAAATTTATTGAGGTAAATATGGATAAAGGAAGCATTAGTACAAAATTTTTAAATGTTTTTTATGCCGAGCACCAGGCCCTTAAAGATGTCTCTGTAGATATTCCTAAACAAAAGATTACGGCTATAATTGGGCCGTCTGGTTGTGGTAAGTCAACTCTGCTTAAAGTTTTCAACCGGCTGATAGACTTAAATGAAGATACGAAGGTTTCTGGGCAGGTGCTGGTTGATGGAATTAATATTTATGACAAAGCAACAGATATTTATTCCTTACGTAAAAAAATGGGATTATTGGCGCAAAGGCCGTTTGTTCTGCCGATGTCAATATTGGAGAATGTAGCTTATGGCCTGCGTATTCATAATCATTTAGGAAATAATAAGATAGATGAATTGGTAGAACATTATTTAAGAGAAGCGAATTTATGGAATGAGGTAAAAGACAGGCTTCATGCTTCTGCTTCCAAGCTTTCAATAGGACAGCAGCAGCGCCTCTGCTTGGCGCGAGGTTTAGCGGTGGAGCCGGAAATAATCTTAGGCGATGAGCCTACTTCAGCTTTGGATCCGCTTTCTTCTGAACGCATAGAGAAAAAGCTTATAGAATTAAAAAACAGATATACCATTGTTATTGTTACACATAATATTGCCCAGGCGATGAAATTAGCGGATTTTGTAATTTTTCTCTATTATGGGGAAGTTGTGGAAACCGGCAAAAGCGAAGATATTTTTAAGGCACCACAAGAATTGATGACTCAGGCTTATATTAAGGGCGAGTATCTGGATAATATCTGGTTAGAGAGAGAAGCGAAGATAAGCCGTAGGATTGGACAAGGAGAAGGAATTTGAGATACTATCCGGTTGGTTTAGATATTACTAACAAGGGAGTTTTAGTTGTGGGGGCAGGTAATATTGCTTTGCGCAAAGTAAAGAGTCTTTTAGTATTTGGTGCTTATGTCAAAGTAGTGGCTCCTTTGGTTAAGCCAGGCATTTCTAAACTGGCAAAGGATAGGAAAATAAATTTAGAAATTAGAGAATTCAGGCCATCTGACCTGAAAGGTGCAAGATTAGCAATAGCGGCAACGGACGATAAGCTGGTTAATGAAAAAATATCAAGAGAAGCTAAAAAAATAGGGATTTTATTTAACGCCGTTGATCAGACTAATATATGCGATTTTATATCGACGGCTATCATCAGGAAACATGGGCTGGTAATTTCTATTTCTACTGATGGTAATAACCCTCCTTTATCAAAAGAATTTAAGGATTTTTTAAAAAGAAAATTAAATGAGTTTAAATCAGGGCCTAAAAGATTTTCTTAAGGAGAGTTCGGGATGCATTTCTATCTTATAGGAATAAATCATAATTCTGCGCCCATTAGCCAGAGAGAAGAGATCTTTAGGCAGCGCAGCCAGCTATCAGAATTATTAGTTAATAATCTTGATGGAAGAGGAATTGTTTTAGCGACTTGCAACCGTTTTGAAGTTTACGGGATCGCTAATGATGTTAATTCATCCAAGCGGGATATGGATTTTATTAAAAATAGTATTAGTAAATTTGTTGATAATATTTATATCGAAGTTGGATATAAACAGGTTTATGAACATGCCTTGCGTTTAGCCAGCGGATTAGAGTCTCAACTTAGAGGGGAAAAACAGATTGTAAATCAACTTAAAATTTGGCTGGAACAGGATAAGTTCCCAGTAGTTTTGAAAGAATTATGGTTAGAAGTTTTAGTTTTAGCGGATAAATTGAGATTATATTCAGGCCTAGATAAAATCAATGATAATTTAGCCAGTTTAATTTTTAAAGAATTGAGTGTTTTATTAAAAACTGAGAAAAAAATTGAGATGGTTATTTTCGGAACAGGCAAAGTGGCAGAACTGTTTGCATCGGAAAATATTTCTCGAGTTAACCTGACCTTTGTTTCTCACAAAAATATCCTAAAAGCGCAAAGTTTGGCAGATATGTCAGGATCAAAAGTCATAGATTTCAAAAATACAAAAGGAATTTTCCCGGAAGCGGATGTTTTGATAAGCGCATCTTCAAGCCCCCACTTCATACTGAATAAAAGAGATTTCTCAAATTTAGACTTAAAAAGCGATAAACCATTGTATATTTACGATTTAGCTATGCCTCGCGACATTGATCCTGAGGTGGGCTCTTTAAAGAATATCGTTCTCAAAAATCTTGATGACCTTAAGTATATCTTTGATTATCCTCAAAAATATAATCAGAATTATTTTAATTGTGCGGAATATTTGATTAAGGATGTTTTAACCTATGAAGAAAAAATTAAAAATGGCTAATATTTTAAAAGTTGGCATACGTCCTAGCCTCTTAGCTTTTAGGCAGGCTCAAGAGGTTGAAAGGCTTTTGCCGGAAATAAAATTTCAAGTTATACCTATTTATACGGGGGGAGATAAGGATAGAATTACGCCTTTGTATTTAGTATTGGAAAAAGATTTTTTTACCCAGGAAATTGAGCTGGCTCTTTTAGAGGGTGAAATTGATGTGGCAATTCATAGCGCCAAAGATCTGGAAGGAAATATTCCTGAAGAATTGAAAATAGTTGCTTTAACTAAATCTATCAGTCAGTATGAAGCTCTTGTGACGAAAAAAGGTTATAAATTAAGCAATTTGCCTAGCGGATCAAAGATTGGCACTTCTAGTCTAAAACGTAAAGAGGCGGTGCTAAAATTCAGGCCTGATTTGATTGTGCAAGATATCCGGGGAAATATAAATGAACGCCTGGAACAGTTTGAGCAGGAAAAATTTGATGCAGTTATTATGGCCTATGCAGCATTGCTTAGGTTGGGATATGAGAAAATAGCCTCAGAAATTATTGGAGAAAATATTATTGCCCCGCATCCGCTGCAGGGAAGCCTGGCAGTAGAAATTCGTAAAGATAGGCTTGATTTAGATTTATTATTCAGGAGATTAGATGGCGCGCAAACTAGGTAAAGTTTATCTTATTGGCGCTGGCCCAGGAGACTGGGAGCTTATTAGCGTAAAAGGCTTAAATAAAATAAAGATAGCCGATGTTATTCTTTATGATTTTTTGGCGACAAAAAAACTTCTTTCTTTTGCGAAAAAAAATGCCGAGCTGATTTGTGTCGGGAAAACTGACGGCTTGCATTTAAAAGAGCAGAGCCAGATCAATAAATTGCTTTTTGAGAAAACTAGATCCGGCAAGATTGTAGTCCGGCTTAAAGGCGGGGATCCTTTGGTATTTAGTCATGGGATTGAGGAAGCGCTTTATTTAAAGAGAAAAAGAATAGATTTTGAAATTATCCAAGGGATTACTTCAGCTTTTGGCGCTCCGGAAAGTTTTGGTATACCTTTAACCAGAAAAGGCAAGTATTCATCGATTGCTGTATTAACTGGCAGAAAAAGTAATAGAGATGATTTGGATGCTCCGGACTGCGATACTTTAGTTTATTTAATGGCAGTAAGCAATATTGAGAATGTAGTTAAAACGGTATTAAAATCCGGTAAAGATAAAATTACTCCCTGTGCTTTCATTGAGAAAGCGACAACAGAAGAAGAGAGGGTTGTTACCGGAGTTCTGGGTAATATTGTAGAAAAAGCGCAAAAATATATGGTTAAATCACCGGCAGTTTTTATTGTCGGTGAAGTTGTAAAATACGGCAGGAAAATATATGCATATAAATATAAATAATTTAATTTATCCTTATTTTGTCATTGCAGGCAGGAATAAGAAGGAAAAGATAAAGTCTTTCCCCGGGATATTCCGTTTTTCTCTTGATAAGTTGCTTAAGGATATCAAAGAAATAAGGCAGCTGGGCCTGAATAAGATATTGTTATTCGGCATTGACGCAAGGAAAGATTATTTGGGCAGCCAGGCATATGCGGCTAATAGTATAGTTGCTAAAGCTGTTAAGAAAATTAAAAGTAAATTTCCGGATTTAGTGGTTATGACGGATGTTTGCTTGTGTGCATATACAGATCATGGGCATTGCGGGATCATTGTAAACCGCAGTCATTCTGAGGGAGTGAAACGACCGAAGAATCTAAAAGGCAGATTCTTCGCCCCTGCGGGGCTCAGACGCCGTCCTGAGCGAAGCGAAGGAATGACAAGAGTCAGAATAGATAATAAAAAAACCTTAAAAGCTTTAGCTCAGATGGCGTTAGTGCATGCTCAGGCAGGTGCGGATTGGGTGGCTCCTTCAGCAATGGCTAAATATCAGGTAAAAGCGATCAGGGACAAGTTAGAAGAGAATGGATTTAAGAAAATGAAAATCCTGGGTTATTCGGCGAAGTTTGCTTCTAATTTTTACGGTCCATTCCGTAATGCTGCTAATTCCAGCCCGGCATTCGGCGATAGAAGCGGCTATCAGTTAGGGTTTAATAATACCAAGCAGGCTTTGGAGGAAATTAAAGATGATATTAAAGAGGGTGCGGATATGGTTATGGTTAAGCCGGCATTAAGCTATTTGGATGTAATTAGGCAGGCAAAAAGTAAATTTAAATTTCCTTTGACCGTATACAACGTTAGCGGGGAGTACGCATTTATAAAAAATGGGGCAAAAGACGGATTATGGGATGAGAAAAAAATGGTTTTTGAAGTTATGTCCGGGTTTAGGCGCGCAGGCGCTGATTTAATCATTACTTATCATGCTAAGGATATTGCCAGATGGCTAAAAAAAGAAGTTTAATTAAAACAGAAAAACTTTTTACAGGTGCTAAAAAATACCTGGTAGGAGGGGTGAATAGCCCTGTGCGTAGCTTTAATTATGTGGGAACTAATCCACTCTTAATTAAAAACGGGAAGGGATCCCGGGTTTTCGACTACGACGGTAATTCTTATATTGATTATGTGATGAGCTGGGGTGCTCTTATTTTAGGCCACACACATTCTAAAGTAGTAAAAGATTTAAAAACTGCAATTACAAAAGGTCTGGGTTTTGGAACTACGAATAAAGCGGAAATAGAATTGGCAGAAATTATTTCTAACGCAATTCCGTTAGTAGAAAAAACCAGGTTTGTGAATTCAGGGACAGAAAGCGTAATGAGTGCCTTGCGGCTTGCCCGGGGCTATACCGGTAGAGATAAGATCGTAAAATTTGAGAATTCTTATCATGGCCACGCAGACTACCTTTTGGCGAACGCAGGGTCTGGCCTTGCTACATTAAATATTCCGGCTAGTGCGGGTGTTCCGAAAGAATATTTGCAAAATACTCTTATTTCTCCATATGGTGATAAAAAATCTTTGGAAAAATTATTTAAAGAGCATGGCGATAATATTGCAGCGGTGATTTTTGAACCAATTGGCGGAAATCACGGGGTTATTTTACCTGACCTTAATTTTTTAAAATATCTTCAAAGATTAGCAAAAAAATACAAAGTACTCTTGATTGCCGATGAAACTATTACTGGATTTCGTTTTGAGTATGGCTTAATTTCTGAAAAGTTAGGTTTAAAACCGGATTTAGTTTGCTTAGGAAAAATAATTGGCGGAGGCTTGCCTATTGGCGCCTACGGCGGAAAAAAAGAAATTATGGACCATTTGGCACCTTTGGGCAATGTTTACCAGGCAGGGACATTTTCCGGCAATCCCATTGTTATGCAGTCGGGGATTAGTACTTTAAAAACTTTAAAAGCTAATAGAAGTAAATATAAAAAATTAAATTATTTAGCCGGTATTTTAAGTAGGGGCATTCAAAAATTAGCTCAAGAACATAGGGTAGATTTAAAGGTTGTTAATTTTGGGAGCATATTAAGTTTAAAATTCGCAAAAAAAGAAGAATTTGTAAAAGTTTACCGCAGCCTGCTTGAAGGCGGTGTTTACTTTGCGCCATCAGAATTTGAAGCGAATTTTCTTTCTTTCAGCCATACTAAAAAAGATGTTTTATATACGCTTAAAGTAATAGATTTCGCATTAGGAGGGAAAGAATGAGTTCAGAAAATATTGATTACGAGGATTTAAAATCGCGCGGGTTCTTAAGGCAGAAGCAGGAAGGGTTTTTTCTCCTGCGCGTAAGAATGTCCGGGGGTGTATTTAAAAAAGCAGAGCTGGATAAGATAGCGGAAATTTCACAGAAATTTGGCCAAGGGTTTGTGCATGCAACGACCAGACAGGGGCTCGAAATCCCTTTTATTAAATTTGAAGACATTGAAAAAGTTGAGATGGAAATAAAAGCGGGCAATATTGTTGTTGGGACTTCTGGTGCGCGTTTAAGGACTACTACTGCCTGCCCCGGGAATAACTGGTGCAAACAGGGATTAATTGATACTTTTGCTTTGGCATCAAGGATTGAAAATGAATTAGGGATCAAGTGTGGTTTAAATCTGCCGCATAAATTCAAAATCGCAATTTCCGGCTGCCCTAATACCTGCACCCGTCCGCAGAACACTGAAATCGGCATTCATGGGGCTGTAGAGATCATCCAGGGCCAGAAAAGATTCGGGTTTGCAGTTTATCTTGGAGGCTGCGGCGGGAAAACTCCGCGGAAAGCCATAAAACTGGAAAAAATATTTACCGAGGTTGAAGTTTTAGTTTTGATTAAAAGAGTTGTTGAATTTTTTAAAAATAATGCAAAGCCTAGACAAAGATTAGCAGTACTAATTGAAGAAATTGGCTGGGAAAATTTCTTAAAAGAAATCATGGACTAAAAGGAGGGATAAAGCAAGAATTGTATTGAGATTTTGTGATTTTTAAGCGATAATAAATGTTTAAAGAAACACCCAATCCAATATGATGGATTGGTAGACTAGTAAAGCCACGCCAATTTATCCTATGAAATTGGGCGTGTGCGCTTACTGCTTACACCCAATCCAATATGATGGATTGGTGTGCGCTTACTGCGCTAGGAGATTAAACAAATGAGCAAAATTGACGCGAAATTAAAGTTAGAGAGTATTTTATTGCACGGTGGGCAAGAGGCTGATCCGACGACCGGTTCAAGGGCTGTGCCTATATATCAAACAACTTCTTATCAGTTTAAAAGTACTGAGCATGCCGCTAACCTTTTTGGCCTGAAAGAGTTTGGTAATATTTATACAAGGCTAATGAATCCAACTACCGACGTTTTTGAAAAACGTATAGCACTTTTAGAGGGTGGAGTTGGGGCCCTGGGGGTTTCCAGCGGCCAAGCAGCGATTAGTTTGGCGCTTTTAAATATTGCCCAGGCCGGAGATGAAATTGTCTCTGCGGATAATCTTTATGGTGGAACATATACTTTATTTCACTATACTTTTCCTCGCCTGGGGGTCAAAGTTAATTTCGTAAAATCAAATGATTTAGATGCAATCCAGAAGGCGATAACCTCTAAAACCAAGGCAGTTTATGCTGAATCTATTGGTAACCCAAAATTGGATGTGGCAGACTTAGAGGGGATATCTAAAGTTGCCCATAAAAATGGCATACCTTTTATATTGGATAATACTGTTTCACCTTATCTTTTGAGGCCTATCGATCACGGCGTAGATATTGTAGTCTATTCTGCGACAAAATTTATCGGCGGACATGGCACATCTTTGGGAGGAGTGATCGTTGATTCGGGGAAATTCGATTGGTCCAACGGTAAATTTCCCCTGATTGCTGAGCCTGACCCCAGTTACCATGGGATTAATTTTGTTGAAGCGCTTAAACCATTTGGTAATATTGCCTATATCATTAAAGCCAGGGTCACTCTTTTAAGAGATTTGGGCCCGGCAGTCTCGCCCTTTAATTCATTTTTGTTTTTGCAGGGGCTTGAAACCTTACATCTAAGGATGCTCAGGCATTCTGAAAATGCATTAGGTGTAGCTAAGTATCTGGAAAAACACAAGAAAGTCTCTTGGGTGAATTATCCGGGGTTAGAAAACAGCCCTGAAAAGAAAAGAGCCAATAAATACCTGCCTAAGGGCGCGGGAGCAATAATCGGGTTTGGCGTTAAGGGTGGGCTTGAAGCAGGGAAGAAATTCATTGATTCGCTTCAACTTATATCACATTTGGCTAATATTGGAGATGCAAAAAGCTTGGCGATCCATCCTGCAACAACTACGCATCAGCAGTTATCCAGTCAAGAACAGCTGGCAACCGGAGTGACTCCGGATTTTATCCGTTTATCGATCGGTATTGAAAATATTGATGATATAGTTGCTGATATTGAACAAGCTTTAGATAAGGTTTAAATAGGAGGGGTTATGGCAAACATATATAGCGATATTACCAAAACAGTTGGCCGCACTCCTTTGGTAAAAATTAATAAACTTACCCAGGGCTTGGAGGCGACAGTCTTGGCAAAGTTAGAATTTTTTAACCCGCTTTCCAGCGTCAAAGATAGGATTGGTGTGGCTATGATTGAGGATGCTGAAAAAAAGGGGCTTTTAAAAAAAGACTCAGTTATAATTGAGCCAACCAGTGGCAATACCGGCATTGCCTTGGCTTTTGTGGCTGCGGCAAAAGGCTATCGTTTAATTTTAACTATGCCTGATACAATGAGTTTAGAGCGCAGGCAGCTTTTAAAAATCTTGGGGGCGGAAGTAATTTTAACCGAAGGCGCCAAAGGTATGAAAGGCGCTGTGGATAAGGCTGAAGAAATGGCTAAACAGACTCCCAACAGTTTTATGCCTCAGCAATTCAATAATCCGGCTAACCCAGAGATCCATCGTAAAACAACAGCTTTGGAAATTTGGGATGATACTGACGGGAAAGTGGATATTTTTGTCGCAGGGATAGGAACAGGCGGTACAATTACCGGGGTTGGTGAAGTTTTAAAAGAGAAGAATCCAAAAGTAAAGATTATCGGTATTGAGCCGCAAGATTCTCCTATTTTGTCTGGCGGAAAACCCGGCGCCCATAAAATTCAGGGTATTGGCGCGGGATTTGTCCCAGGAGTTTTAGATAGGAAAATAATTGATGAGGTTATCCAGGTCTCTAATGATAATTCTGGAGATTTTGCCAGGAAGTTGGCCAGGTTTGAGGGAATACTTGCGGGGATCTCCAGCGGGGCTGCGATGTGGGCAGCTTTAGAAGTTGCCAAGAGAAAAGAATCTAAAGGTAAAACCATAGTTGTGGTGTTACCTGATACAGGAGAGCGATACCTTTCCACTTGGGTTTTTCAGGAGTATTTAAATCAATGAAAGAAAAAAAACTAGGGATAGTTAAAGAACAATATTTTACTTTTGCCGAACATCCTCATGAGATGAAATTAGAGTCTGGGCAGTTTTTGGGCCCGATTACTTTGGCTTATGAGACTTATGGCCAGTTAAATGAAGAAAAAAGCAATGCTATTTTAGTGGAACATGCTTTTTCCGGTGATGCCCATGCTGCGGGGCTACATCATGAATCTGATAAAGAGCCGGGTTGGTGGGATGATTTGATTGGCCCTGGCAAAGCAATTGATACGGATAAATACTTCGTTATTTGTTCCAATGTAATAGGTGGATGCAGGGGCTCGACTGGGCCTTCGTCAATAAATCCCAAGACTGACAAAGAGTATGCGCTGGATTTTCCTGTTATTACTATTGCCGATATGGTTAAAGCCCAGAAACACCTTATTGACTACCTGGGAATTAAAAAACTTCTCTCTGTTATCGGTGGGTCAATGGGGGGGATGCAGGTTTTGCAGTGGGTGGCAAGCTATCCTGAGAGGGTAAAATCAGCAATCCCGATCGCCACAGCTGCCAAACATTCTCCTCAGCAGATTGCCTTTGATGAAGTAGGAAGGCAGGCGGTAATGGCAGATCCCAATTGGCATGAGGGTAATTATTATCCAAAAAAAGTAAAACCCCAGCGCGGACTTTCCGTAGCGCGCATGATCGGACATATTACTTATATGAGTGATAAATCCATGGAGGAAAAATTTTCCCGCCGCTTGAGAGAGAAAGATTCAACTTTTAAATTCACTGCGGATTTTGAGGTCGAAGGTTACTTAAGGTATAGAGGGGATAGTTTTGTTAAAAGATTTGATGCTAATTCCTATCTTTATATTACCAAGGCAATGGATTATTTTGATCTTTCAGGAAATAAATTGATACCTAAAGAAAAAAATATCGATCTGCGTTTCCTGGTGATCGCTTTTAAGTCTGATTGGCTTTACCCGACTTATCAGTCACAGGATATTGTGCGGCAGATAAAAATCAAAGGCCTTGATGCTACCTATTGTGAAATTAATTCTACTTACGGCCATGACGCTTTTTTATTGGAGATAAAAGAGGAAACTCATCTTATAAAATATTTCTTGGCTAAAACTTTTAAAGGATAATTATGCAGTTAGATCATAAAATTATTACTAATATTATTGCGTCAGGATCAAAAGTTTTGGATCTAGGCTGTGGCAATGGTGAGCTTCTGGATATTTTGGTCCGTCAAAAAAATGTAAAAGTTCAGGGAATAGAATTGGATGAAGCGGCAATTTATCAATGTGTTGAAAAAGGCTTGAGCGTATTCCACGGCGATATTGACAGCGGTTTAGGCGAATATCCGGATAAATCTTTTGATTATGTAATTCTTAATCAAAGTATGCAGCAAGCCAGAAAAGTTGACTTTGTCATACAAGAGGCCTTAAGGGTCGGCAGAAAAGTAATCGTAGGATTTCCGAATTTCTGTTACATGAAAAGCCGTTTTATGTTTTTTTTCCAGGGTAAAGCACCCGTCACGAAGTCTTTGCCTTACCATTGGTATGACAGCCCTAACGTGCATTTTTTAAGTGTGTCTGATTTTAGAGGATATTGTAAAGATAAAGGTATTAAAATACTTAAGAGCTATTATTTAGGGGATAAGAGGTTGATTTTGCTTTGGCCGAATTTATTGGCTTTGAATGCGATATTTGTTTTAGAAAAAGCCGATTAGTTAGTTTAGTTCGTTATGTTCGTTAATTTCGTTCGAACGGACAAAACTGGAATAACGAACTAAACGATAATAACGAATTGGCTATAGGAGATTAAAATGCCATACATAAATTTAAAGGTTGTCGGGAAACTGACTAAAGAACAGAAACAAAAAATCGCCAAGGAATTTTCCGACACTTTATTAAAAGTAGCAGGCAAGCCCAAGGATGCTACTTATTTAGTAATTGATGAAGTTGAGGGTGCCAATTGGGCGCAGGGAGAAAAATTCTTCGGATAGGAAAATGACTAAAAAAATCCTCGCAGGATTATTTGTTACTTTGATACTTTTCCTAAATCCAATTTATGCTAGTGATAGTTCTTCTCTTAATTCCTTGATTGATGAAGCTCTTGAAAACAATCCGCAGATCCGGGCAGCCAAATTCAGATATGAAGCTTCAAAATCCCGGGTTAGATTATTGCGCACATTAGAAGACCCGAAGTTTGAATATGAATATGATAAGATTACCGCGGATATGGATGCGGTAATGCATGGTAAGACTGCTCCCATGAGGACGTTTAGTATCTCCCAGGAATTTCCTTTTCCCACCAAGCTATTCTTACGTAAACAAGCAGCTGAAAAAGAGGCGAACTCATATGCACAGGAATATAAAGACACTGAGCAGAAAGTAATCAAAGATGTTAAAGAGGCTTATTTTCAACTTTTTTTAAATAATAAAAAAATAATCCTTACTCAGGAAAATCTCCAGCTGCTTAATCAGATCATAGAAGTTACTAATACAAAATATTCAGTTAACAAGGCTAGCCAGCAGGATGTTTTAAAAGCGCAGGTAGAGTATTCTAAGCTTTCTAATCAGCTTATTTTGCTTGAGCAGGAAAAAGATATTTTTCAGTCGATGCTCAATTCTTTGTTAAATCATCCGCAGGATACTACCTTTGGGGAATTAGAAGAAAAAAACAGCAAAAGCTTAAAATTTGAACAGGATAAAATATTACACCTTGCCAAAGAGGCTCGCCCGGAATTGCTATCTTTTAAAGAGATGCTAAGAAAATCCGAGATAGATTTTGCTTTGGCAAAGCAGGAGTATTTGCCGGATTTCATGATTAAATATAAACGCGAACAAAAAGACGGTAAAGCCGGTTCCTGGGCGGGAATGATAGGCATGACTGTGCCTCTATGGTTTTGGGACAAGCAAGATTCTTTTGTTAAAGAGGCTAAGGCCCAGCTCGAACAGGTAAAAGCAGAATATCAGGCAGCAGAAAATATGATTTTATTTGAGGTGCGCGCCAGTTATTTAAAATTTGAATCTACAAAAAAACTTATTGAGATATACGAAACAGGTGTTTTGCCGCAGGCGCAGGCAGCATTTGATACTGCCAGGTTAGGCTATCAGTCGGAAAAAACGGAATTTTTGGATTTACTGGATAGTCTGCGAACTTTAAGAGAATTCCAGATGGAATATTTTGAATCTCTGGCTGATTTAGAGATTTCTTTAGCGGATTTAGAGAGGTCTGTGGGAACGGATTTATCGATGGTAAGCAGAAAGGAATAGGCCGAAGGATGAAAAATAAAAAGCGTTTTATAATTGTATTAATATTAATAGTTATTTTTATCGGTGCGGCAATTAGTATTATCTCGTTGTTTACGAAGCAGCATGTTATTAAGCAGCAAGCCAGCGGACAATATTACTGCCCTATGCATCCGGGGTATGTTACGGATAAACCCGGAAATTGTTCTATTTGCGGGATGAATTTAGTTAAGAAGGAGTCTTCAGCTGTCAGCTCCCCCTCGACTGCGCTCGGGGCAGGCCAGCCGCAAACGAAAAAGAAGATCAAATATTACCGTAATCCTATGAATCCGGAAGTTACTTCGCCGGTACCGATGAAAGACTCTATGGGGATGGATTATGTTCCGGTTTATGAAAACGAAATACCTGATTCAGGAACAGGAGTTCATATAAATTCAGAAAAGCAGCAGTTCGTGGGCATGGTTACGGAAAAAGTCCTAAAAAGACAACTTATAAAAGATATTCAGACAGTTGGTATTGTAGCTTATAATCCTGAACTTTATGTGGCACAGGAAGAATACCTGCAGGCTTTGCATACTCAGGATACTACGAAAAATAGTGTTTTAGCTTCAGTTAGCCGTCAATCTGCTGCATTGACAGAGGCAGCAGAAAAGAAGCTTTTACTTTTGGGTATGACTAAAGATGAAATTGTGGAGTTAGCCAAAAAAAGTAAAGCTGACGAGAAGCTTTATTTCTCCCAGCAGGAAGATAAGGCATGGGCCTATATTACGATATATGAATATGAATCGGGTGCTATTAAGGAAGGACTGCCTGTTGAGATAACAGCGGTATCTGCTCCGGGTGAGATTTTTACAGGAAAAATTGTTTCTTTGACTCCAATATTGGATTCCATGAGCCGCTCTATTCAGGCAAGAGTAGAATTGGATGACCCTAATCATAAATTAAAACCGCAGATGTATCTTGATGTTAAAATAAAAATTGATTTAGGGGAGAAATTAGCTGTTTCGCAAGAAGCAGTTATAAATACAGGAGAAAAAACTATTGTTGTGGTTACTGATGAGAAAGATCATTTTACTAGTAAGGATGTTTCTTTAGGCCAGCTAGCCGGAGGATTTTATGAAGTTTTAGGCGGATTAGAGGAGGGCCAAACCGTGGTCACCAGTGGAAACTTCCTGATTGATTCGGAATCCAGGCTTCAATCCGCAATTACGGGAGGATCTCATCAGCATGGAAAATAAATTATGTCAAAATTAATTGAAAATATAATCGAGTTCAGTGCAAAAAATAAATTTATAATTTTTCTGCTTGTTGGAATGCTCACTTTGGCAGGGATTTATTCCATGTCGCATGTGCCGCTTGACGCGATACCTGATCTTTCCGATACTCAGGTAATTATTTATTCTCGCTGGGACCGTTCACCGGATATTATTGAAGACCAGGTTACTTACCCCATAGTAAGTGCCATGCTGGGCGCTCCCAAGGTAAAAGATATCCGCGGTTTCTCTGATTTCGGGTTTTCTTATGTATATATTATTTTTGAGGATGGAACCGATATATATTGGGCGCGTTCAAGAGTTTTGGAATATTTAAGCAAAATTGCCCCTCGTTTACCGAAGGGCGTTGAAACAGAATTAGGCCCCGACGCTACAGGGGTGGGATGGGTTTTTCAATATGCTTTGGTTGATACTAAAAATAAGCATTCTCTTGCGGACTTAAGAAGTTTCCAGGATTGGTACCTTAGGTATTACCTGCAATCAGTTCCAGGTGTGGCGGAAGTTGCTACAATAGGCGGGTTTCAAAAGCAGTACCAGGTTAACATTAATCCCAATGCTTTAGCCGCCTATAATATTCCTTTAATGCGCGTAATAGATAATATCCGTAAAAGTAATAATGATATTGGCGGCAGGCTGATTGAGTTTTCCGGGGCTGAATATATGGTCAGAGGCAGGGGGTATATCAAGTCAGTTAAGGATCTGGAAGATATTTCTGTAGGCAGCCAAATGAATGGAGTCCCGGTTAAACTTAATCAAGTTGCTAATATTTCTTTAGGGCCGGATATGCGCCGGGGTATTGCAGAGCTAGATGGTAAAGGTGAAGTTGTTGGAGGGATTGTAGTTGTTCGCCATAAAGAAAATGCGCTTAATGTTATAAAAAAGGTAAAAGAAAAACTAAGAGATATAGAGCCGTCTTTACCTGACGGTGTAAAAATTATAACTACCTATGACCGCTCTGATTTAATCAATGCTTCAATCGCAACAGTAAAAGATAATCTTGTACAGGAGCTTCTTATTGTCAGCTTTATGCTGATTTTCTTTTTACTGCATTTTCGTTCAGCGCTTGTCCCGATTATCGGTTTGCCGATTGCTGTGGCAATTGCATTTATACCTATGGGTTGGATGAAGATAACTTCCAATATCATGTCTTTAGGTGGCATTGTGGTAGCTATAGGCGATATGGTTGATGGTTCAATCGTGTTTGTGGAAAATGTACATAAGAGGCTGGATGAATGGGCAAAAGGTTTACGTAAAGGCACGCGTCAGGAGATCATGATCAACGCTATGAAGGAAGTTGGGCCGCCTATTTTTGCTTCTCTTGTAGTTATGGCGGTTGCTTTTATGCCGATTTTTACTTTGGAGGCGCAGGAGGGAAGGTTATTTAAACCACTTGCTTTTACAAAAAATTACTCCATATTTTTTGCCGCGTTGCTTGCGATTACGCTTACTCCTGCTTTAGTTATGGTTTTTGTCAGGGGCAAAGAATATAAATTCAAAAATAAACTTTTAACTAATTTGTCTAATTTTTTTGTTGGAGGAAAGATCATCTCGGAGGAGAAGCACCCCATTAGCCGTACACTTATAAAATTGTATGAACCTATTGCTAAGTGGGCGATAAAGCACAGAAATATGGTGGTGGTAATTTCTTTAATTGGTTTGCTCTTGACTATTCCGGCATTTATGATGATTGGGCAGGAATTTATGCCGCCGCTAAATGAGGGCTCCATTCTTTATATGCCTACAACTTTACCCGGGCTTTCTGTGACCGAAGCATCCAGGCTGCTTCAGATGCAGGATAAAGTTTTAAAATCTTTTCCGGAAGTGGAAAGAGTTTTCGGAAAAGCGGGCCGAGCAAATACCTCAACGGATCCGGCGCCTTTCTCGATGATGGAAACCACAGTTATTTTAAAAGATAAAAAATACTGGCGCAGAGGTATGACCTGGGACAAACTTATTGATCAGATGGATGCCAGCTTGAAGATTCCTGGTACTACTAACGCCTGGACCATGCCCATTAAAGCCAGGATTGATATGCTTACTACAGGCGTGCGCACGCCGGTGGGAATTAAAATTTACGGGTCCAATCTTAATGAAATCGAGAAGCTGGGCACAGAAATCGAACATGTTTTAAAATCAGTGCGCGGCACAAGAAGCGTTTATGCTGAGCGGGTTACCGGAGGATATTTTGTGGATTTTGATTTAAAGCGTGATCAATTAGCGCGTTATGGGCTTACTGTAGCAGATGCTGAAGATATTATTATGTCTGCTATCGGAGGAGAAAATATAACAACTACGATTGAGGGGAGGGAACGATATCCTGTAAATGTGCGTTATGGCCGCCAAAAGAGAGATGATATAGAAAAATTAAAACGTGTTTTGGTAACTACGATGGATGGAGCGCATATTCCTTTAGCTCAGTTAGCTGAGATTAAATTAAAGCTTGGGCCTTCAATGATCAGAGATGAAAATGGGCTTTTATCCGGTTATGTGTATGTGGATATGGCTGGCCGTGATGTGGGCAGTTTTGTAACTGATGCTAAAAAAGCGGTTAAAGAGTATATAAAACTTCCTACCGGTTACTCTCTTGTATGGTCGGGACAGTATGAATATATGCAGAGGGTTAAAAACCGGCTTAAGATTTTTGTGCCTCTGACGGTATTTATAATTTTTATTCTTTACTTTTTTACTTTTCAGTCCGTGACTGAAACTCTTATTGTTATGCTTTCTGTGCCATTTGCGCTCATCGGTGGGATATGGTTTTTATTTTTCTTAGGCTATAACATGAGCATTGCTGTGTGGGTGGGTTTAATAGCCTTGGCAGGAGTGGCTGCTGAAACCGGTTCAATTATGATTGTTTACCTGGATGAAGCATATAATCGGCGCAAACGAGAAGGAAAAATGAAGAGCTTGACAGATCTTTATGAGGCGGTTATGGAAGGAGCAGTACAGCGTTTAAGGCCGAAGCTCATGACCGTGGGTGCAAACATATTCGGCCTTATGCCGGTAATGTTAAGTACCGGCACAGGTGCTGATGTTATGAAAAGGATCGCTGCCCCATTGATAGGCGGATTAACATCCTCCACGATTTTAACTTTGGTTGTTTTGCCGGCAATTTATACTATTTGGAAATATAACTCAGAGATTAAAAAATTACCTCAACAAGCAGACGTAATAAGCTGTTAATGACGGAATCAAAAGGAGGAAAAAATGAAAAAAATAACCTTGGTTATTTTAATAGGGGTTTTTGTTTTTGGAAGCAGCACTATTTTATTTGCTCAAACTCAGGATGTACAACAGAACAAAAAAGCCGAGGATGTAGAAAATAAGATTTGCCCGGTTTTAGGTGAGAAGATAGATGAAAAACTCAAAGCAACTTATGAATATAAAGGGAAAATCTATAATTTCTGTTGTGCTATGTGCATAGATGCATTTAAAAAAGACCCTGAGAAGTATATTAAGATTATTGAAGAGCAAAAAGCGAGAGAGAAATCAGAAACTACGCAGTCTTCTCAAAAAAATTTGAATATGGAGCATATCCATTAAAATCTGGAAAAATTTTAGAGGAATGTTATACTAGTATCCTAAAATTAAATAGTTTGTGATAAAGTTGTCTAAACAGTTGGAGATGATACCCGGCTTTTATAGGTTGAGCCGGTGTCTCGTTCTCAATGAAAGGAGTATGCAATGAGAGATAGAGTAGAGAAAGCTTTGGATAAGGTGCGTCCCATGTTGGCTGCAGACGGTGGAAATGTTGAATTAATAGATGTCAGCGCTGATGGCGTTGTTAAATTAAAATTAACCGGCGCTTGCGGATGTTGCCCAATGTCCCAGATGACTTTAAAGATGGGGATCGAGAGGTTATTAAAACAGGAAGTGCCAGAAATCAAAGAGATTATCGCAGTTTAATAATTACTTCGCAAAGTTTATTCTTGCCTAAGCGCCTAAAAGAATAACAATCTCGTATGGAAAAAATCGAAAAATTAAAAAATATTCTTAGAGATCTTGGTTCTGTGCTGGTTGCTTATTCCGGAGGTGTTGATAGCAGTTTTTTATTAAAAATAGCCAAAGAAGTTTTGGGAAACAAAGTCTTGGCCGTAACAGCAGCATCTCCTACATATCCAAAAGAGGAGCTTGAATTCTCCAAAAAAATAGCCAAAAAACTGGGCGTCAGGCATATGGTTATTCATACTTATGAGTTAGACAATAACACTTTTATATCCAATCCAGCCAATCGTTGTTATTTTTGTAAAAAAGAACTTTTTGAGAAACTTTCAGAAATAGCAAAACAGAAAAAACTAGAATTTGTGGTTGATGCCACCAACCTGACGGATAAAAAAGACCTGCGGCCGGGTAGCAAAGCAAAACTTGAATTTGGAGTGTACTCTCCATTGGCTCAGGCGGGATTTACCAAAGAAGATATCCGCAGGGAAAGCAGGAAAATGGGGCTTCCTACCTGGGATAAACCCAGCCTGGCTTGTTTAGCCTCGAGGATACCTTATGGGGTTGCGATTACTAGGACAGCCTTAAAGCAGATCAATGAAGCAGAAATTGCCTTAAGGAAACTTGGGTTTAAACAATTAAGGGTTAGGCATTATGGCGATCTTGCTAGGATTGAAGTCGAGAAAAAACAAATCCCAAGGTTGATCAAAAACAGGGAAAGTATTGTGGAAAAGATAAAGAAATTGGGCTATAATTATGTGACTCTTGATTTAGAAGGATATAGGACTGGAAGTATGAATGAAGTCTTATAAATAATATAAGTTAGCTTAACTGTAATGGAGCAAAGCATAATGAAAAAGATTTATTTAGATTACGCAGCGACAACTCCTTGTGATCCTGAAGTACTTGAGGCGATGAAGCCGTATTTTTTTGAGAAATTCGGGAATCCTTCGAGTATCCACAGCTTTGGCCAGGAAGCAAAAAAGGGCCTTGAAGATTCACGTGAAATTGTTGCCGATTTTTTAGGAGCCAAACCGGAAGAGATTGTTTTTACTTCCGGCGGAACGGAATCAGATAATTTTGCTATCGAAGGGGTTGCCAATGCTTTGGATTCAAAGGGAAAGCATATTATAACTTCACAAATAGAACATCATGCGGTTACTGAGCCGTGTAAATTCCTTGAAAAAAAAGGTTTTATAGTTACTTCCGTAAAAGTTGATAAACAAGGGATAGTTTCGTTAGATGAAATCAAAGATACAATTAGCGAAAAAACTATCCTTGTATCAATAATGCATGCCAATAATGAGATTGGCACGATACAGCCGATCGAGGAAATTTCTAAGATATGCAAAGAAAAAGGGGTGTATCTTCATACGGATGCTGTTCAGACAGTCGGGCATATTCCTGTCAAAGTTAATGAGTTGGGAGTTGACCTTCTTTCATTGGCCGCGCATAAATTTTATGGCCCCAAAGGTGTAGGGGCTTTGTATATTAGGAAAGGTACTCGTATAGATAAATTTTTCCGAGGGGGGGACCAGGAAAAAGGGAGACGGGCTTCAACGCATAATACCCCGGGAATAGTGGGTTTAGCTAAAGCTCTCCAGCTTTGCCGGGATAAAATGGATGATGAAGCCAAATTCCATACTTCTGTTCGCGATTATATTATCAAAGAAATTACCAGTAAGATTCCTGATAGCCGTCTTAATGGCCATCCTACTAAAAGGCTTCCCAATAACGTTAACTGTTCGATAAGTTTTATTGAAGGTGAATCAATGCTTTTAAATCTGGATATGTTAGGTATCGCCGCTTCCACGGGTTCGGCTTGTACTTCGACTTCCCTTGAGCCTTCGCATGTTTTATTGTCTTTAGGCCTGCCTCATGAGCTGGCACACGGCTCTTTACGATTCACTTTGGGTAGATGGACTAAGAAAGAAGACGCGGAGTATTTGATGCAGCATTTACCCGGAATTGTCGCGAATCTGCGCGCAATGTCGCCACTTTACGAAAAAAAATAGATGCAGCCTAAGATCCTCAATTTTCTCAAAAAAAATCCTGAATATGTTTCTGGTGAAGAAATAAGCAATAGCTTAAATATAAGCCGCCAGGCTTTATGGAAACATATCGAGTCTATGCGTGAAGACGGATATGATATCCTGGCAGTTCCTCATTTAGGTTACAAATTGATCTCTTCGCCTGACAGGCTGTTCGCCTCCGAAATAAAATCTGGTCTTAATACGAAGATAATCGGCAGTCATATTTATTATTTCGATTCATTGGATTCTACGATGAATACTGCAATGCAGCTGGGTATAAAAGCTGCTTCGGAAGGCACTGTTGTTTTGGCTGAGGCTCAGAAAAAAGGAAGAGGCAGACTGGGTAGGGATTGGGTTTCCCCCAAATACAAAGGTATATACCTTTCGTTGATCTTAAGGCCGCAAATCCCTCCCGGCCAATTACCAATATTAACCTTACTTACCGCTGTCAGCATTTGCGAGGCTTTGGAATCAGCCTGTAGCCTGGATGCCAAAATAAAATGGCCCAATGATATTTTTGTCCATAATAAAAAATTAGGAGGTATCCTTACAGAACTAAATGCAGAAATGGATGAGGTTCGTTTTGTAGTTATTGGAGTCGGTTTAAATGTGAATAACGATAAGAATTCCCTTCTTCCTGGGGCAACTTCAATTGCCGCGGAAAAGGGGCAAGCTTATAACCGAGTTTATATCCTGCAGCAGATCTTAAGGAATCTTGAGAAAAATTATTTCTTTCTTAAAACAAACGGAGGGGATTTTATTATTAAAGAGTGGCGGCTGCGCAATATTACTTTGGGCCGCAGGGTAAAAATTTCCCTTCATAAGGACCATATCGAAGGGGAAGCTGTAGATATAGATTCTGATGGAGCACTTTTATTAAGAAAAGACTCCGGTTTGACCCATAGGGTCACCGCGGGTGATGTTACCCACTGCAGATAGTTGCACTGACTCTACACTTTCTTTCCAATTATCCCTTGCCTTAGTCAACCAACTATATTAAAATAGTTGACGATTGAAGTAAATCTAACCTAAATTATATAATGGATAAAAACGAGATAAAAGAATTATTGGATATGCCTTTACCTGAGCTTATTGTCTTGGCAAATAAGGCGCGCAAGCAATATATAGGTAAGAAATTGGATATCTGTACGATTCTAAATGCTAAATCCGGGCTTTGCAGCGAAGACTGCAAATTCTGCGCTCAATCATCGCATCACAAAACCAGTGTCCAGGTCTACGCTTTAAAAAGTGTCGAGCAGATACTTGAGGCGGCTAAAAGGGCCAAAGAAATAGGTAGCCAGAGATTCGGGATCGTTACTAGCGGGAATATAGTCTCACAAGCTGATTTTGAGGTGATCATCCAGGCGGTCAAAAGGGTCAAAAACGAAATTGGCATTGCTGTTTGTGCATCTTTAGGCAGCCTTAGCGAAGGGCAGCTTAAGGCTTTAAGAGATTCTGGTGTAGAACGCTACCATCATAATATCGAGACAAGCCCTTCTTTTTATCCAAAAATTGTATCTACTCATACTTTTCAGGACAGAGTCAAGACTATAAAATATGCCAAGAATGCCGGTTTCGTAGTTTGCAGTGGGGGGATCATCGGCCTCGGTGAATCAATGCAGGATCGTATTGAAATGGCCTTATTTTTAAAAGAATTGGATGTGGATTCCGTACCGATAAATATCCTTATTCCGGTTAAAGGAACTAAATTAGATGGTTTAAATGCGATTACATGCGAAGAAGCGATACGGACAATTGCTTTATTTAGGATGATCCTTAAAGATAAGGTTATAAAAATTGCAGCCGGGCGCGAATCTTTACTTAAGGATTTTCAGGCTTTAGGGTTTATGGCTGGAGCAAATGGAATGTTGATCGGCGGTTATTTGACTACTCGCGGCAGAGAAGTAAGTGAGGATCATAAGCTTATTGCAGAAATAGAAAAATTATGGCAGATATAAAAGAATTTTTAAATCAAATAAATTCTCTTGGGCTTTTACGTAAACTTAATCCGGTGTCAGGCCGCTCGGATGGAAAAATTATTGTTTGTGGCCAAGAATATTTTGATTTTTCTTCAAATGATTACCTGGGGTTATCCGGGCATCCAAAAATAATAGAAGCCAGTATCAAGGCAGCTAAAGATTTTGGTGCATCTGTTTCGGCTTCGCGGCTTATGACTGGAAGTATGGAATTTCATCATACTCTCGAGAAAATGACTGCAGAATTTAAGAATATGGAAGATGCTTTAATTTTTAATTCCGGATATCAGGCAAATACGGGAATAATCCCAAGCCTTTATTCTAAAGGAGATGTAATATTTTCCGACCGGTTTAATCATGCAAGTATTGTCGATGGTATTATTTTATCGCGGGCTAAATTATTTCGTTTTCAGCATAATGATTTAGGGCATTTAGAAGAACTTTTAAAAGGGCAAAGGAGTAAATTTAAAAATGCTCTTATTATTACTGAAAGTATTTTTAGCATGGATGGGGATAAGCCGGATCTGCGAGCTTTGGTAAATTTAAAAGAAAAGTATAATTGCAGTCTTATGGTTGATGAGGCCCATGCTACTGGGATTTTCGGCAAAAATGGCAGCGGAATGGTAGAAGAAGAGGGATTATCGGGAAAAGTTGACCTGGTAATGGGTACTTTTAGTAAGGCAATGGGCAGTCTCGGTGCTTATCTGGCTTGCTCAAAAGATATAAAAGAATATTTGGTCAATACAGCGAGAAGTTTTATATACTCTACTGCTTTACCTGCTTCGATAGTAGCAGCGAATATTGCCTCTATAGAAATAATAAAAAGTGAGCCTGCCAGGAGAACAAATCTCTTTAAGTCAGCCCAATATCTAAGGGATTTACTTAAAGAAAAAGGTTTTGTTTTAAAGGGTGATTACCATATTGTCCCCGTAATTGTGGGCGAGGCTAAAAGTGCCCTTGAGTTAAGTAACATTTTAAAAGAAAAAGGTTATTGGGTTATGGCTGTGCGGCCTCCGACTGTGCCTCAAGGCCAGGCTCGTTTAAGAATATCGCTAAGTGCCATCCACCAAAGGAAAGCGCTTGAGGGTTTAGTTAAAGAATTAGTGAGAATTTAATAATGCAGACTGAATTTCAATATTTGGATAGAGGATTTAAGGATATATTGGTTTTAATCCCGGGTTGGGCTACGGATTACCGGATATTCGATACTTTGGAGTTAGAATATAATTATTTAATACCTCTAAAATTAAATCATTCTGATTTTTCCGGATGTTTGGCGCAGATATTGGAAAGAAAAAAAATTGAAAAAACAATATTGTTCGGTTGGTCAATGGGCGGTTTTTTGGCTTTAGATTTTTGCCGAAGTTTTCCTTTAAAAGTTAAAGAATTAATTTTAGTTGGAGTCCGTAAATATTTCGATAAAACAGCTCTGGATGAAATAGCTTCCAAGATCGAGAAATCAAAAAAAGCTTTTCTTTATAAGTTTTATATCGATGTTTTTGGCTCGGATGAAAACAGTTATAAATGGTTTAAGAAGAATCTAATGAGGCAATATCTGGAGAACAACTCTGAAATGGATTTGGTTAGAGGTTTAAAGTACCTGGAAAATTCCAGCATTAACCTGCAAGAATTTACGCAAATTAATAAGATAAAGATATTTCATTCCAAGAATGATTTGATCAATCCTTTTATCCAAGCAATCGATTTATCGGATAATATACCTAACGCCAAATTTTATGTATTGGAAGACTCCAACCACGCAGCATTTTTAAGCAAGGAGTTTAAGGTGGCCTTTAATGGATAAAAAAATAATTGCCAGGAATTTTTCACGTTATGCAAATCTATACGACAATTATTGCCAGGTTCAGAATCAGGCTGGCGTGGATTTGTTGTCACGGGTAAAAAATAAACGCTTTAAAAATATCCTCGAGCTTGGCTGCGGGACCGGGAATTTCACCAGTTTTTTGGTAGAGAAATTCCCTGAAGCTAATATTAAAGCACTGGATTTCTCCAAGGAAATGCTTAATGTGGCCCGGAACAAGGTAAAAAACGAAAATGTCGATTTCATACTTGCTGACGCCGAGGAAATTGTTTTTAAGGATAAATTCGACCTGATTACTTCAAATGCCAGTGTTCAATGGTTTGACGATTTGGATGCAGCTTTAAATAAATATAAAGGGATGTTGGCAAGAAAAGGTGCTGTTTTATTTTCAATATTTGGCCCCGGAACTTACGAAGAGTTAAGCTATGTTTTAAAACCTTTAGCGGGTAATGAAAATATCAGCGCGGCTAATTTTACCAGCTTAAGTAAAATTAAAAGGATTTTTAAAAACAGTTTTAAATCTTTTAATCATGAGAAAAAAATTTATCAGGATGAATTTATTTCGCTTAAAGGCCTGCTTAAAAACATAAAATATACTGGAGTCAGGGGGGCAGGGTTGCAATCTAATATATGTTTTACCGCTAATATACTAAAAAAATTGGAACAGGCTTACATAAAAAGATATTCAAAGATCATCGCGACTTTTGAGGTATTTTTCTGCGAGGCAAGTTTATGAGAGCAATATTTGTTACAGGAACAGATACTGGGGTGGGGAAAACTTATGTTTGCGGATTACTTTTAAAATATCTTAAAAATAAGGGGATTAAAGCAGTAACTCAGAAATGGATCCAGACTGGGTGTAAGAGTGTTAATGAATCGGATTTAGGAAAATGTGACTTTGACTCCAATTTGAGATTGCCATATATTTTTAAGATGCCTGCTAGTCCTCATTTAGCGGCAAATTTGGAAAAAAGAAGAATATCAAAAAAAATAATAATAAATTCTTTTAAAGCATTGCAGAAAAAATATGACTTTGTGATCGTAGAGGGAGCTGGCGGGGCCCTGGTTCCGGTTAACGGGAAAGAATGTATTATAGATATTACCGCCCAGCTGAATTTGCCGGTTTTGCTTGTCGCGCAAAACAAATTAGGCGCGATCAATCATACTTTATTGACGATTGAGGCATTAAGAAAAAGAAAAATCAAAATCTTGGGCGTGGTTTTTAATAACGCCAGGGATCAGGATAAGAAAATTTTGGCCGATAATCCCAAAATCGTAGCTAAATTGGGAAAAGTTAAAATATTAGCAATCTTACCTAGGGGCGGTTCTTTAGCTAAGCATAGAACCTCCTTTATGGGGATACTTCTGCGATTGGTTAAAGACTAAAAATGGATAACTGGATAGAAAAAGACCTGAAATATAATTGGCACCCTTACACTCAGATGAAAGATTGCCGAAAATTCCCGCCGATATTGATTGAAAAGGCTAAGGGGGTCAAACTATATGATTCTAAGAGCAAGTTTTATTATGATGCGATTTCCAGCTGGTGGTGTAATGTGCATGGGCATAATCATCCCCGGATAAAAAAAGCGATTAAGAAGCAGCTGGATTTTTTAGAGCATGTCCTATTCGCTGGTTTTACTCATAAACCCGCGGTACTTTTAGCAGAAAAACTCATTTCTATTGCACCGAAAAATTTGAAGCGTGTTTTTTATTCTGACAATGGGTCCACAGCTGTAGAAGTGGCTCTAAAGATGTCGTTTCAGTATTGGAAAAATATTGGCATTACGGGCAAGGATAAATTTATTTCCCTTGATATGGGTTATCATGGAGATACGATTGGGACAATGAGTGTTAGCGGAGTGGACCTTTTTAACAAAACATTTTCTCCTTTATTTTTTAAGTCATACAAAGTGCCTACACCTTATTGTTATCGCTGTCCTTACAAAAAAAACAAAGAGACTTGCAGTACTTATTGTATTAATGCTTTGGAAACTTTGTTAATCAAAAGATCTTCCCAGGTCTCGGCTTTAGTTTTGGAACCGTTATTAATGGGTGCAGGGGGAATGATAATTTATCCTAAAGATTATCTAGTTAAAGCAGCGGCTTTAGCTAAAAAATATAAGATTCATTTGATCTTGGATGAAGTAGCCACAGGTTTTGGCAGGACAGGAAAGATGTTTGCCTGCCAGTATACTCAGGTTCAGCCGGATTTCATGTGTATTTCAAAAGGCATTACTTCCGGATATTTGCCCATGGCGGCAACTTTGACTACGGATAAGGTATATCGGGAATTTTATGGCGATTATTTAAAGAAGAAAACTTTTTTTCATGGACATACGTATACTGCAAATCCTTTGGCTTGCGCCGCCGGGGTCGCATCTCTGGAAGTTTTTGAAAAAGAAAAGACTTTAGAGAGAATAAATAAACTGATCCCTAAATTCCATAGAGCTATGGAAAAATTCCGTGAATTTTCGCTCGTCGGAGATGTTAGGTGCATTGGTATGGTTGGCGCTTTGGAGTTTGTTAAGGATAAGCAGTCGAAAGAGGGGTTTGATTTTAAAGAGCGTTTTGGTTTTAGGTTTGTGCAGACAGCATTAAAATACAATCTGGTCTTGCGCCCGCTGGGCAATATAGTTTATCTTTTTTTGCCGCTTTGTATCAGTGAGTATGAACTGGAAGATATTTTGCGCAGGCTCGAAATAACAATATTAGAGATACAGAGTCAAGTATAAGTTTATAAATCTATCATTTTATTCACTCAGCACGATTTTGCCTTACTTATATTTTGATAAAGGGCCGCCAATGATCTTTCGCAATCCGGCGGCTGCAGAACTCGCGCCTTCGGCTCTAGCCTCAGGCGCTCGGACAGCTTCGCCGTCCTGATATTGCCCTGCTATCGCAGGGCATCAGGATTTCCGTATTGCTCAAGCTCCATTGGCTAAAATCGTGATTCGTTCATAAAATGATAGATTTATTAATTTAAATAATCTTATTTTGTGGGTGATTTGGCTTATTTCGAGCAGGGCGTAACGCAGGCCGAGCGGGCACGGTGTCTTGCTATACAGAAAGTCTGAAGACGAGCGAGGCCGAGTAGCCGAGCATGATTTTCCACGCCGGGGAAAATCATGCGGCCCTGCGAGAAAAAAGCCAAAGCAGGACCCACAAAATGGTATAATATTACCTATGAAAAAAAATGAACGAGTAGTTGTGGCGATGAGCGGGGGGGTGGACTCTTCAGTAGCAGCAGCTTTGCTGCAAAAACAGGGCTACGAGGTTATTGGAATTACCATGTGCTTTAACCTTTTGGACGTAGAGAGTAAAAAACCGCGCTGTTGCGGGTTGCAGGGAATAGAGGATGCGCGCAGGGTGGCGCATAAACTGGGAATTAAACATTATGTAATAAACATGCAGAAACAGCTTGAAGAAAAAGTTATTAAAGAGTTTTTAGAAGAATATGTACAAGGCAGGACTCCGAATCCCTGCGTAACTTGTAACCAGTTTATAAAATTCGACGCTTTACTTAATAAAGCATTATCTTTAGGCGCAAAGTATTTGGCCACAGGCCATTACGTGCGTATTGTAAAGTCACCAAGTCACAAGGCTACAGGGCCAGAAATGTTTTTTTTAAAAAAATCCAAAGATTTAAAAAAAGACCAGTCTTATTTTCTTTGTCGGCTTGGGCAAAAACAGTTAAAACATTTGCTCTTTCCATTAGGTAACTATATTAAGAGCGAGGTAAGGGATTTGGCTAGGAAATTCCAGCTTCCGGTAGCTGAAAAAGCCGAAAGCCAGGAAATCTGTTTTTTGCCCGGATCGAATTACCGTGATTTTCTAATAGAGAGGTTAAAGGTTTTAAAAGATAAGGCTATTATAAATCAGATTAAGCCGGGGCAGGTGGTTGATAAAACCGGTAAAGTTTTGGGCCAGCATAAAGGAGTAGCATTTTATACTATCGGGCAAAGAGAAGGGCTGGGGATTGCTTATGGTGAGCCGATTTACGTTAAAAAGCTGGATGTTAAAAATAATAAAATCATTGTAGGATCCCAAGAAGATGTGAAGTCAAAAGAATTTTTGGTAAAGGATGTTATCTTTGCTGCCAAATCCATGGTTATTAAGAATGGTGTTGCCCTAAAGGTGAAGATAAGGTATAATCATCAAGAAGCACCTGCAGAAGTTAGCCTTTTTAATAGATTTCTAAAAGTCAGGTTTAAAGTTCCGCAGTTTGCTGTCACACCCGGACAATCCGCAGTATTTTATAAAAATAATAAAGTAATTGCCGGCGGGATAATAGACAAGGTATTGGATAAATGTTAAATAAAATTTTCAAAGATGAAGTCCCTAAAAAAATCAGAGAATTAAAGAAGAAACGCGATGCCGTGATTTTGGCACATAATTATCAGCTTCCAGAAGTGCAGGAGATAGCGGATTATTGCGGGGATTCATTAGAATTAAGCCGTAAAGCTGCTAAGATAGAGGCTAAAATCATTGTTTTTTGCGGTGTCCATTTCATGGCAGAAACAGCTTCGATTCTTTGCCCGGACAAAAAAATCATTGTCCCCGATATAAATGCAGGATGCCCCATGGCAAATATGTTGACTGTAGAAGATTTAAAAAAATTGAAAGTTGAGCATCCTAACGCCGTGTCAGTGGGTTATGTGAATACTTCTGCCGCAGTTAAGGCGGAATTGGATTATTGCTGTACCTCAAGCAATGCTGTGGCTGTTGTCAATGCTTTGAAAGATGCCAAAGAAATTATTTTCGTTCCCGATAAATATTTGGCAGATTACGTATCCAGAAAAACAGGAAGGAAATTGATCGCTTGGAATGGTTTTTGCCCTACGCATGTTAAAATATTGCCCGAAGATATCAAAAGAGAGAAGAAATTCCACCCAAAGGCAAAAGTTTTAGCGCATCCTGAGTGCTTGCCTAGTGTCTGTGCATTAGCCGATGAAGTTATGTCAACCAGCCAGATGGGTAAGTTTGCCAAAGAAACTACTGCCCTAGAGATGATCATTGCTACAGAGGTCGGACTTATTTACCGATTAAAGAAAGATAATCCGAATAAAGAATTTTATCCCGCTTCAGAAAGAGCAGTTTGCCCGAATATGAAACGAACAACTCAAGAAAAAGTACTTTGGGCTTTAGAAGAGTTAAAAGAAGAGGTAAGGGTTACCGATGACGTGCGTTTGCGGGCAAAAAAAGCAATCGACCGGATGCTTGAAATAGTTTAACCTTTAATGAATATTCCAATTGTTTACGAAGATGATTGGCTGGTGATTTTAGACAAACCTTCCGGATTATTAACCATTCCCGCTTTAAATAAAGACGCCCGTTGCCTTACAGGTATACTTAATCAGGATTTAAAAGAAAGAAATGTTGCTTACCGTTTGCATCCATGCCATCGCCTTGACCGGGAGACTTCCGGATTGATAATTTACTCCAAAGGCAAATCTATTCAAGAAAAAATGATGCAGTTGTTTAAATTTAAAAAAATTAAAAAAAGCTATATCGCCTTTTTAAGTGGTACCTTGCTTCAATCTCAAGGTCAGATAAACAGGCCTATCGATGGCCAGAGTGCTTTGACTTTGTATACGCTCATAGAACAAAGAAAAGACTTTGCAATCGTGCAAGCCCAGCCATTTACCGGCCGGACAAATCAGCTAAGACTACATTTTAAATATATCGGCCATCCGATTTTAGGGGAATCAAAATTTGCTTTTCGCAAAGATTTTAAAATAAAGGCAAAACGCCTTTGCCTGCATGCGGCTTATCTTGAATTTATTCATCCGGTAACAAATAAAAATATCGAAATTAAAAGCACTTTACCGAAGGATTTAACCGATTTTCTTGAAAATCATAAAAATTAAAAATGAAAATATCTCTTAAAGGATTTGTCGGATTTTTACTGGCCGCAATATTATGTTTTGGATTGTGGTATAAATTCGGATTCCCAAAGCTTATCTTTATGGATATGGCAGTAGATAAAAGCCAGGCGATAACAAAGGCTAAAGGGTATTTAGAAGGTCTTAATAAAAATTTTAAGGATTATAAAATAGCCGTAACTTTTAAGGACGACGAGTGGGCGGATAGATATTTGCAAAAAACTCTTGGATTGCTTAAGCAGGAAGAGTTCTTAAAACAGCAGAATTTTGAGATCTTTTACTGGAGGATCAGGTTTTTTAAACAATATCAGAAAGAAGAGTATGTTGTAAAAATAAGCTGTCAATCAGGGAAAGTATTGGGTTTTGAACATTTGATTGATGATATTGAATCCAGGGTTGATCTTGGAAAGTTTGCCGCCCAGGAAAAAGCTGAAAGTTTTTTAAAAAAAGCCTTTGGGTTTGACCGGGATCTTTATAAATTCCATAAAGAGGAATCCAGGCGTTATGATAACCGGATCGATTACATATTTTCCTGGGAAAAGATAGGTTCCTACGTTCCCTGGAAAAATAATGAAGGGGCCGCTAAAATCCTTATCGGGGCTACGGTTTCCGGAGATGAAATAAGAGAATTTTACCTAGCAAAACTTGATATACCGGAAAAATTTAAGCGGTATCTTGAGAAGGAGCTTAACTTTGGCCAGCATCTTTCAAGCTTCTCTTCACTCGGGCTTATCATTTTTTTAATATGCTCTACAGCTATCGCCATAAGAAGAAGAGCGACTTTATCGGTTAAGTTGAGCCGAAAAGCGTACTTTTACCTGGCAGGATTTATAGGGCTTATTAATTTAATTGATGTCATTAATAATTTTGAGAATTTAATAACTTATTATCCCACAAGTATAAATTACGCTTCTTTTGTCTGGCTCAATCTTTTCAGGGCCTTTATCAGCGTAATGTTCATTGCGGCTGCTTTTATTTTTCCTGCTCTTGCAGGTGAATCTTTAAGCAGCGAAGTTTTTCCTCAAGCTAAGCATCGCGGGCTGCTGCATTATGTAAAATCTTCCTTTTTTAGCCGCAGCGTCAGCAAGTCCATTATTTTCGGGTATCTGATATTCTTGATCATGATTGGCCTTCAGGCGGTAATGTTTTATTTGGGGCAAAAATATTTTGGAGTCTGGAAAGAATGGGTCAGATTCACTCAATTCTCTTCTGTTTATCTCCCATTTTTTTCAGCTTTTGTTGTGGGGGTGATAGCCAGCTTAAATGAGGAGATAATGTTTAGGCTTTTTGGTATAAGCTGGGCGGCAAAATACCTGAAAAACATATTTCTTGCTGTTCTTTTATCTTCTCTGGTTTGGGGTTTTGGGCACGCGGGTTACGCGATATTCCCCGTGTGGTTTAGGGGAGTTGAGGTGACGATTATCGGGCTCTTCCTGGGTTTTATCTTTTTAAGATTCGGTTTGATCGTCGTCTTGAGCGCGCATTACCTTTTTGATGTCTTTTGGGGTGTGGCTACTTATATATTCGGCATTAGCCCGCCACTTTTATTTTATGGATCAGTTTTTATGCTTGCTTTACCGTTGATTTTTGCTTTAATAATATATTTTATAAACAAGGAAGATAAAGAGGAGCCGATAAAAATATTATTGGATAATAATCAAAAATATAATCTTGAAATACTGGTAAATTTTATTATTTTAAAAAAATCCCAAGGATCTGACCCGCGTGAATTGGAGAAAGAACTTGTAAGGCATAATTGGGATCCGGATCTGGTTAAGCTAAGCATGGAGAAAGTTTATGGAAATTATTAAATATATTGTATTCGGTATTGTGCAGGGGTTGACGGAATTTCTTCCGGTAAGTAGTTCCGCTCATCTGGTTTTTGCGGAAAAAGTTTTGGGAGGAGTGGATAACGGTCTGGCGTTTTTTGTTGTCCTGCATTTAGGCACTCTTTTTTCTTTACTGGTTTTCTTTTTTAAAGATATCATAGCTTTATTTAAAAATATGAGGCTAGTGGGCTTGATTTTATTGGCTACTTTTATTACCGGAATTATAGGTATATTGGGAAAAGATTATTTTGAGAGTCTTTTTAGTTCTGTTAAGGCAACCGCATGGCAGTTAGTTTTTACCGGATTAATACTTATCGTTGCCAATAGGTTTATTAATGGAAAGAAAAAAACGATAGGCTTGCTTGATAGCATTATTTTTGGGCTTGCTCAGGCCATTTCTATCGTTCCGGGAATTTCGCGTTCCGGGGCTACTATTTCAGTATTGTTATTTCGTAAAATAGACAGAGATACTGCTTTTACGTTTTCATTTTTGGCTTCGATACCCGCGATATTAGGTGCGGCAATTTTGGAAGCCAAAGATATAAATCATGCTATGAATATAAATATTTCTAATTTTATTATTGGATTTATATTTAGTTTCTTGGCGGGAATCGTTTCTCTTTGGCTGGTAAAAGTTGCGCTTAAAAAAGCTAAATTGCATTATTATGGGTATTACTGTATAATTGTTGCTATATTGTTTATTGTATTCTGTTAATTTCGTTAAACTTGTTAGTTTCGTTATTTTGTTTAGATTATCTAAACAAAACTAACGGAAATAACGAATCAAACTAATAAAACTAAATGAGCATTCTAGTTCTTGGAACGGTAGCCTTAGACTCAGTTAAAACACCTTTTGGCACGAGGAAACACATGTTGGGAGGCTCAGCTGTACATTTTTCCATGTCGGCCAGGCTTTTTACAGATGTCAACCTGGTGGCTATAATAGGTAAAGATTTTCCTCCCAAGCATATAGATTTTTTAAACAAAAAAGGTATAGTTTTAACTTCTCTCATCAAAAGTCAGGGATCTACTTTTAAATGGTCAGGGGAGTATAAGGGGGATTTGAATAGCGCTTTAACCTTAAGCACTGAATTGGGTGTCCTTATGGAATTTCGT
>Ga0172375_10001117_pt1 | contig 43173 bp, 45 predicted proteins | sample LakKiv1m_FD_114537 | JGI IMG/M metagenome (GOLD analysis project Ga0172375, IMG submission 114537) | Freshwater microbial communities from Kabuno Bay, South-Kivu, Congo - kab_092012_11.1m | ecosystem: Environmental > Aquatic > Freshwater > Lake | place: Democratic Republic of the Congo... | reverse complement strand
TCCGCCGCTTATAATGCATCCATCGCATACAATAGAATCCAATGCTACTCCAAGCCTTCCGCCTTTTTGCTCCTGTGCGAAAACAAACTTGGCGGGAGGATACTGGCTCTGATACGTCCTTATCGGCCATTCCATATCGTAAAGATTAAACAGCGGGTCAACAGAGACTATATCCATATTTGCCTCCCAGTATCCGTCAATGCTGCCCACGTCGCGCCAATATTTTGCCTTTTTTTTATTTTCATCTTCAAAGTTATATACAAAAAGCTTGCCTGTTTTAATCATGTCGGGTATGATGTTCCTCCCAAAATCATGGGCCGTAGAACGGAGGGCATCGTTTCTTAGTTGGCTTATTATATCCTGCGTATTAAAGAGATAGACCCCCATTGAAACAAGGGACTGGTCGGGATTCCATGGGATAGGCTTGGGATTTTTCGGTTTTTCTTCGAACCCTATTATCTTTGAATCCTCATCAACCTCGATAACCCCGAATGACGATGCCTTATCTCTGTCTATCTCAATCGCTGCAATAGTCCCGACAGCGCCCCTGCCCAATAGACATGATCGGCTGATAGAATAAACAGGTATGCAGGCGCCTCTTTTTCTATAAAATAAATATTCTGATACACAGCATCAGCGGTGCCTTCATACCACCTTTCGTCCACACGCTGCTGCGGGGGGACGGAGATGATAAACTCATCGAGTTCAGGGTTAAAAAGATGCTCCCATCCGAGCGCAAGATGCCTGTTCAAAGACAGAGATTTATATTGGGTAAGAACCGCCAGTTTTCTTATGTTTGAATTGATGCAATTACTCAGCGTGAAATCTATTATCCTGTATTTCCCGCCAAAAGGGACCGCAGGTTTTGCCCTGTGAATTGTCAGGGGATGAAGCCTTTCGCCCTTTCCTCCCGCGAGAACAAGGGCAAGGATATCTCTTGTTAGTTTCCCTTTTCTGCATTTGTTCATTAAAGCAAACCCCGCCCTGAAAATGCACAGCTAAGATTTAAAAAACAAAATAAAAACCATTCAACAGACGATTTAAAATCCCGGCATCGGATTTCCTGATTTCCCGTTGTTATACTATAATGGAGTATATCAGGAAAAATTTAAGAGTGTCAATGAGTTAGCCCAATACCTTTATAGTAAACCCTGTGAAAAAAGACAGTAATTTTTATCAGGGTAAAACTTTATCTTTCAGCCGCCTTTCCCCTTCTTTTTTCTGCTAAGATATACCTATCATGACCCTGATAAGAAAAAAAATCATAAGAAACAGCATCAATGCCGGGATCTTCTCTATGGGGAAAGAGGCCTATATAGTCGGCGGCTATTTAAGGGATGTCCTTCTCGGGAAAAAACCAAGAGACATTGATTACGTGGTGCGTGGAGATATTAAAGATTTTGCCGTGCAGGTTCTGGCGGAAAACAGTAAAAGTTCTCACCCCGGCTCTCCCCGGCGAGAGGCGGCAAAAAGGCAGAATGCGTTCGGGAGCGCAACCATAGTTGAGCTAAAAAAAGAGCAAATGATCCGGATAGTTCTTAAAAACGGCATGACGCTTGATTTTACACAACTCAAAGGAAAGATCGAGGACAATCTCAGAGAAAGAGACTTCACAATGAACGCCCTCGCATGGTCGCCTGAAACAGGGCTGATCGATCCAACTAATGGGGCCAAAGACATTAAAAGGCGCGCCATCAGAGCCGTATCAATAGATAATTTTAAGAATGACCCTCTAAGGCTTCTCAGGGTTTATCGTTTTGTCTCTGAATTAGGCTGGAACGTGGATGCCAAAACAAGACAGATGGTGAAACATCTGAATAACTCCATAAAAGAATCCGCTTCTGAGAGAATCACGCTCGAATTATTCACGCTCCTTAATTCAAAAGATTATACTAACGCGCTGAAAATGGCTTTAGCCGACAGGCTGCTTGAAAATTTTCTGTGTATCTCCGGTAAAAAACTTTCAGAAAACATTAAAGCCTTTCATCCGCTTGAATCAGGGATCAAAAAAATTCCCTCAAGATTTAAAAACACAATGGATAAACCTTTCTCGCAGGAGTTGACCTTGAGGGGACTTCTCAGGCTTGAGCAGCTGCTTGCAGGCTCCATTCTTAATAAAAACAGGTTGAGATTCAGCAGATTCATCAGAGAACGAGTTCAGACTGTTAATAATTTATTGGAAACTATTCATTATTTACCCGCCTATCATCCCCTTAGCAAAGGGAGAAAATGGGGGGGTAAAGCCGATATGTTTGATATATTTGCAAAAGCAAAAGACGCTGCATTTGATTTTCTTCTTCTATCGGGGAATATAAAATTTTTGCGCCTCGCAGAAAGGTTTAAAAAGATATGGAAGAAAAGTCTTTTAATATCGGAAGATATAATGGCTGTAACAAAGCTCAGAGGAGGGATTGAATTGGGAAGGCTGATATACAGATTGAAAAAGATGCAGTTTGAAAGCAAACTGAAGACAAAAAAAGATGCTATAAGGTGGCTGAAACTGAATTATCCATAATGACCTATAATTCTAAATTAGTGGCGTCCTCAACATATATCTGATAATTATTTCCACCCTGCTTTTTGGCATAATACATGGCGGTGTCGGCATTTTTAAGCAGGCCCTCGGCGTCATCGGCATCATCAGGGTAAATACTTATGCCGATACTGGCTTTGATAAAACATTCATTGCCCTTGGGATAAAAGGGCATGCTTAAAGAAGCAAAAAACTGCTGTATTATGAGCGCAATATTCCCGGTATCTTTTATATCTGAAATAATAAAGACAAATTCATCGCCGCCAAAACGGGCGATAGTATCGCTTTCGCGCACACAGCCTCTAAGCCTTTGCGCCGTTTCCTGCAAAATCTGGTCTCCGATATCATGTCCGTATGTGTCATTGATAGGTTTAAAATTGTCCAGATCCATGAACATAATTGCAAGTTTCTTTCTGCTGCGCCGAGATTGCGCCATTGCATGATTCAGGCGGTCGTTGAAAGGCACCCTGTTGGGCAGCCCTGTAAGCATATCATAGTGAGCTGCGCGCTTGAGATGTTCTTCAAAGAGTCTGCGCTGTGTGATGTCCGTAAAGACTCCTATACAATTAGTAGTTTTGCCGTTGTGGTCCCTTATGGTATTTAGATTCATCCACACCGTATAAATCTCGCCGCCCTTATGCCTGTTCCAGACCTCTCCCTGCCATTTTCCAATCTGCCGGACAGCCCTCCATGCCTGCTGATAAACCGCAACTTCTTTATGCCCGGCGCTCATGATCGCAGGTTTTTTGCCGATCGCTTCTTCAGGAGACAGTCCTGTAATTCCAATAAACGACGGGTTTACGGTAAGGATATTAAATTCATCATCCGTAACAAAAATACCCTCAAGCGTTGACTCCATGACCTTTGCGGCAAGACGGGTATTTTCCTCTGCGCATCTGGAGGCGGTAAGATCCACCATATATCCGTCAAAGCCCCTTATATCTCCTTTATCGTCCCTATCCGCATAGAGCGAAAGCAGTATAATAAATTCGCTTCCATTCTTCACTACAACCTTTTCTTCAAGATGCACCACATTTCCGGAAACTCCGCTTCCAAAGTAATCGTGAACCTTTTTCCCTCCCAGCAGTATGTCGCAAAGTCTCTCTACGTTATCTCCGAACATTTCATTAAATCTGCTGTTGGTTTTTATTATGGCGCCGTTTTTATCGAGCCTGAATATGGCATGTTCGGTCCTCTCAAAAAGAGATGTAATATTTCTCTCCGACTCGATTAACATATTCTCTTTCTCTTTGATCGCATGGCTCATCCTGTTAAATTCATCGGCAAGCCTTCCAATCTCATCCTCAGAGGAACCGGGCTTAATCTCAGGGATTTTCCCGTCTTTAAACAGCAAGACAGAATTATGAAGATCCGTGACAGGTTTGCCAACGATGCGCGCAATCAGGATATTCAGGGCTAATACGGCAATGAGGGTTATAATCCCTCCTGTAATTATGTTGCTTACGATTATTCCGTTAATCGCTTTCCGCATGCGAAATGCCGACAAGTCCACTGCTACAAAACCAACATGTATGGAAGGAGCGCCTTCGTATGGCTGAAATATGACCTTGCGATAAAAGTCATATTCATTATCATGCTTAATATAAAAAGGACTGTCTGCGGCCTTAAAATGATTTACTGCTTCGGGGTGCAATCGTCTTTCTTCCTGGGAAGGATACGATTCGAGCACATCCCAGAGGTCTGTATATACACGCGCCTTTATCACATCTTCCGCGCCAAAAATAAAAGCCGCCCTGTTAATCAGGTCCAGTTTCTCTGCTGCAATCCCTTCATCCGCAATCTTTGAGAGCAGGTAACTCAGCGTCGTGCCTCTCGAAATAAACTCATCCTCTATATGGCGTTTATGCTGTAATACAAAAAGATAGGTGCTTGCAGCGCTGATAACAAGGATTACCAGCGTCACAAAGAGCGATATTTTACCCCTTAGTGAAATTTTCATTTTATATCCAGAAGCGACACAACTCCCAATGCACTGATAAACCGCTGTCCTTCTTTGCTTAATATGAAGTTGATAAATTTCTTTACTTCGGGCCCCGGATTTTTGGGCACAACAAGAAAGAGAGGCCGTTTAAGCGGATATTTCTTTTTAATGATATTTTCCCTTGTCGGAGATATCCCGTTTAGCTTCAACATATTTACATCGCGTTTCCTGGCAGAAGTGAAACCGCTTGCGGCAAATCCGTCGGGAGATTTTTCTATGATCTGCTCCACAATTCCTCCTGACGGAAGAAACTTAAGGTTCGGGTTTTCAACCGGAGATTTACCATTAAGGACCATATTACGCAATGAGGCCTCAATGCCCGAGAGGCTCTTCGTAGTTCTTGAAATGAACACCTTAATAGGAGCGTTTTTGCCGTTTAACTGCCTCCAGTTTGTTATCTCGGCGAAATATATTTTTCTGGCATCCTCCAGAGAAATATTTTTTACCGGGTTTGACTTATGGGCAATAAATACCAGCGCATCCCATGCAACCTGAACAAATTCAACATCCTCGGGGTCGCCTTCTATTCTGTTTCTGCATGTAGCCGCAAAGTCGGATTTGCCTTCTCTTAGATTTTCCAGCCCCCCGACTGTGCCGCCGCCTCTTACGTATATCTTTATCCCTGTGCGTCTTTCATATTCCCAAGCAAGGTCCCTTAGATAGCCTACATAGCTAACAGAACAGCCGCTTACACTAAGAGAATCAGTCCCGAAAGCATTCGGGACTGAAGATAGATTCAATACGCAGGATGCAATAAATACTGATACGAATAATCTGCAGATACCCTTAGGATTCATAACTCCCCTCTCGCCATAAACCCAAACTTCTTGATACTATTTTAGCATAACTATGCAACTATAATAAGAAATTTTTAGAATATTTTATCGGAAGAATGTTACTATACGGCAGGCTATGTCATGCTTTCTTATCATTATATAATTAGGAGGGCTTGCTATCAAATTATATATTCTAAAACGCCTTTTCCTCTTAATGCTTCTTTTGTTCGGCATTACACTGCTCACTTTTTCCCTCACAAAAGCCCTTCCCGGCGACCCTGTGCAAAGCATGGTCGGGGAAAGAGCTCAGCCCGAGGTCATCGAAAAAATAAGAAAAGAACTCGGCTCTGATAAAGATATCCTCAGCCAGTATATGGGGTATGCGAAGTTGTTAATAACAGGAGAAATGGGCAGGTCATATTACACAAACAGAAAGGTGTTTGACGATATATTGATAAAATTCCCGAACACAATAAAACTCGCGTTAGGGGCCATGTTCATAGCAGTCCCCACAGGGCTTTTTTTAGGATTTTGGGCCGCACATAAAAGAGATACATACACAGACAGGATAATATCATCTCTTTCCATAACAGGGCTGAGCCTGCCTGTATTCTGGAGCGGGCTTCTTATAATGCTTCTCTTAAGCCTGAAATTAAGGCTGTTTCCTCCCTCAGGAACAGGAGGCCTGAGATTTCTCGTTATGCCTGCGCTCACGCTCGCGCTTCCCGCAATTGCAACGCTCGCAAGGGTCGCAAGAACCTCTGTGATAGAGATTGCCGGTATGCCTTTCATAAACACGGCCAGGGCCAAAGGCCTCACCGTATTCAGGATAAATGCCGTGCATATATTCAGGAATGTCCTTGTCCCGCTCGTCACTGTAATCGGCCTTGATTTTGGAAGTTATCTGAACGGGGCAGTGCTTACAGAAACGATATTCGGATGGGACGGGATCGGAAGATTCGCTATGGAAGGCATAATAAAACGGGACTATCCTGTGATCATGGGATGCATAATCATCGGTACTGTTGTGTTTGTCTTGATAAACATTGTGGTGGATATCTTATATCACTATCTTGATCCGAGGGTAAGGCTTTATGCACCTGACAGGTAAGATAGCGGCTTTTTTAATAGCCGTTATTCTCATTCTATCGGCATTTTCATCTATGCTTTCGCCTTACGCGCCTGAAAAGATTGACCTTGACAGTTTGAAACAAGCTCCAAGCCCTGAGCATCCGTTCGGAACAGACAATAAAGGAAGGGATATACTTTCGAGGGTGCTTTACGGCGGAAGGATATCCATAAGCATCGCAATAATCGCTGCGTTTATTTCTATGGGCATCGGCCTCCTGGCAGGCCTCTGCGCCGGATATTTTGGAGGAAAAACCGATACCGCGATTATGGCAATAGTTGACCTTATCCTTTCATTCCCGTCATTGCTGCTTGCAATCGGAGTATCCATAATCTTTCCTCCCGGCATATACACGGTAATGACAGCAATAGCATTTGTGGGCTGGGCGTCATTCGCAAGGCTTATCAGAGGGCATGTCCTTACCCTAAAGGACGAGGCATATATAGAGGCTGCAAAGGCAATAGGATGCAACAAGGCAAGAATATTGTTCGTGCACCTCATGCCTCAGTGCCTTCCGATTGCAATGGTGATGGCAGGAATCAAACTTGGCGGATATGTGCTTACAGAGGCATCCCTGAGTTTTTTAGGGCTTGGAGCCCAGCCGCCGATGGCGACATGGGGTTCGATGGTGAGCATGAACAGGGCCTATATCGCATCAGAGCCGTGGATGGTATTATTTCCGGGATTGGCAATAGCAGTTACTTCTTTATGCTTTAACCTGCTCGGAGACGCGCTAAGAGATAAATACGGTTTTAAGATAAAAAACTAAGATTACGATTCCCTTAATTTTTCTTCTTCTTCCTGCTGTGTTTTACACTCTATGCATAAGGTCGTCACGGGCCTTGCTTCAAGCCTCCTGATGTCTATCTCTTCGCCGCAGCCGTCGCATATCCCGAATGTGCAGTTTTCGATTCTGTCAACCGCATCTTCAATCTTTTTGAGCAGCTTCTGCTCCCTGCTCCTGAGCCTCAGCATGAAATTTCTGTCTATCTCGGCGGTAGCCTGGTCGCCCATGTCAGGGAACACTGTCTGCCCCGGCAGGGCATTCAGGGCTTCCTCCGCCTCCTCAAGTATTAACTCTTTCTGCCTTAACAGGTTCTTTCTTATCTCCTGCAGTCTTTTCTCTCTAAAAGTCAGTTTCTTTTTTGAACCGGCTTTTGCCGGAGCCGTCTTTTTTGTTATTTTCTTTTTTGCCGCCGGTTTTTTGCTCTTTATCTGTTTCTTCGCAGGCTTAGAACTGCGTGCCGGTTTAGTTTTTTTAACCTTCTTTGTCTTCGCCGAAGTCTTAGCGGTTTTCTTCTTTGCCATTAAATCCCCCTGAAATTGAAATACTTTAAACCCTAACAGAAATAATATCACTTAGTCAAGATTACCTTTGCTTTAAGGTTAACCACCCGCAGTATTTCAATTTACATGGAATTGTTGTTGACAAAAAAATGAGTATATAAAACAATAGTGTTATGATAAAAGAGGTTTTTCCTGAAGGCAAGGCAATATTCAAGAGCAAGCTCCATACAACTGAATTTTTTACGCTTACGATAGATGAAATAGACAAGGCAGGAGAAGCATTTATAGGAATAATCAGAGTTGACGAGCCCGACGCCGCGTATTTCCTGTTTTTCCTTAAAGGAGACGCCTATGCGGCAGGATGCATCATAGACGGCAAGCCGATGCCTCTGAGCATAAAAGATTTTCTTCAGCATATATCGTCCGCGGTAAAACAAAGGACCATTTCTCTATACAAAACAGACCCCGTGTTCTTCAAGGGGATGCTCGTATTTCTTCAACGAGAGCCCTTGATAAAAGCAACAACGGATATTATTGATCTTGAAAGCCTCCTAAATCAGATAAAGGCTGATAAGGCGTCTGCCTTTGTCATACTGAAAAAAAACAATATGCATAACTTCTTCTACTTCCATGAAGGCGAGATAAAGACAGCGCATTTCGCAGGCGCCTCAGGAATGCAGGAAGGCAATTCCATCACTGAACAAATGCTCCTCTACGCCTACCCTTCTGACAAAACGCAAGTTGCTGCAATGATATATCGCGACATCAAAACAACAGGAGCAGGCGATAAGGCTGAGATTAAGCCGTTCCTTATAACGGATAGTTTTCAGCATGAGCGCAAGGGGCCCCTGATACCGGAGACTGTTACCCCTGCGGCAAGCGCAAAAGAAGAAAGGGCGTTAAGAGTGCGGATTGAGGTGACCGGAGGCCCCCAAAAAGGCACCAAGTTCAATATCCCTCTCCCCTGCACAATAGGCCGCAGGGACGCGGATATACGGATCAGGGATATGACAGTCTCAAAAAGACATGCCTCATTAGAAGCGTCAGGGGAGAAGATTATTTTTAAGGACCTCGGCAGCACAAACGGCAGTATAGTCAACGGCAAAGAGATCAAGGAGGCCGAATTGTCCGATGGGGATATAATCCAGATGGGCGATACGACTCTGAAAATAAATTTTGTCCCGGATTGAAAACATAAGGAGGTTATAATGATAATAGGCAAACCTTTTTTAACAACAGAACGAATCCAGAGCAGGGTAAAAGAACTTGCCGACAAAATATCGGCAGACTACGCAGGCAAAAATCTTTTTGTTATCGGCATACTAAAAGGGGCGTTCATGTTCTATTCCGATCTTGTCAGGCTGATAAAAGTCCCTCTTGAAGTTGACTTCATAATTGCCTCAAGCTACCTGAAAACGGTCACAACCGAAAAGGTCACGGTTCACTATGACGTAAGAGAGGATCTAAGAGACAAAGACATCCTGCTTATTGAGGATATTGCCGACTCGGGCATAACCCTTAATTACATCAGCGAGAGAATACTTGCAAGATCGCCCAACAGCCTTAAAATCTGCGTCTTTCTTAATAAAACGGGACGTAGGGCGGTAGATGTGCCTCTGGACTATATTGGTTTTGACATACCTAATGAATATGTGGTTGGTTACGGCCTTGACTATGACAATAAGTTCAGAAACCTTCCATACATATCCATCTTTAAAAAAACCGCTAAGGAGTGAGAAAGCAAAATGTTTGAACTAATGGTAGAAACAACCTTTGCCGCTGCGCATCAGCTCAGGGGCTATAAGGGCAGATGTGAACAGATGCACGGGCACAACTGGAAGGTGCAGGCGAATGTGGTAGCGGAAAAACTGAATGACATAGATTTAGCCGTGGATTTCCATGACATAAAAAAAATGCTCAATGAGGTTGTAGAGCCTCTGGACCATTCTTTTTTAAACGACATCTTCCCGTTCACGGAAAAAAATCCCTCGTCTGAAAATATAGCCAAGTGGATATACGATTCTCTTAACAAAAAAATATCAGGTGAGTATATTCAGGTATCCGCGGTCACAGTATGGGAATCTGATACCGCATCCGCGACATATTATGAAGACTAACACGGAATTTGCATCCAGGCTCGTGGAACTAGCCCTCAAAAAAGGCGCGGATCAGGCAGAGGCATATATAAAGTCAGCCAAAAATCTCTCGTTAGAGGTAAAAAATCAGGAGATAGACGCGATCGAATCATCGCTGGGGTTTGGCTATTCCCTGCGGGTTATACAGGACAGAAAACTCGGATTTTCTTATGCAACCTCTTTTTCTGAAATGGAGTCTGTAGTAAATAATGCGATTGCATCTTCAAGGTCGGCAGATACAGACTACTATCTTGACCTTCCATCAAACGTAATGCCTGAAACATCAGGGCTAAAACAATTAAACGGCATCGAGATATTCGACAGAGAGATTGCGGATATAAAAGAAGGCGCGGCGATAAAACACGTCCTTGCCGTAGAAAAGGCATCAAGGGATTTTGACAGCAGGATAAAAAAAATAAGAAAGGCATCAGGAACATTCAGCAGCGGCGAAATCCTGATACAAAACTCAAAAGGAATCCGCGCATCATATCCATACACAAAATGCACAGCGCAGGTTATGACAGTTGCAGAGGAAAACAACGAAAGCCAGATGGGATGGGATTTTGACGGAAGCAGGTTCTTAAAGGACGTATCCTTCGAAAGCATCGGGGAGAATGCCGCGAGGCGCGCGGTATATCTGCTCGGTTCAAAAAATATTACCTCCGTAAAAGCGTCTGTCATACTTGACAGCTCTGTGACAGCCGAATTTTTAGGAATATTTGCGTCATCGCTTTCAGCGGAATCGGCCCAAAAAGGAAGATCCCTTCTCCAGAACAGGATTGGACAGAAGGTTGTAAGCTCCAGAATAAATTTTATTGACAGCGGATTAATCCCCCGCAGGCTCGGCACAAAACCAGTGGACGACGAAGGAGTCGCAACATCGGCAAAAACCCTGATAAAAGAGGGAATTCTTCAGGGTTATCTGCACAGCTCCTATACCGCAAAAAAAGACGGTATTCGTTCAACGGGCAATGCGATAAGAGAGGGCTTCTCATCGCTTCCCACGGCAGACATAACCAATTTCTACGTGGAGGCGTCTTCCCCTCGTGACGTCATCCCTTTCAAAGGGCTGTTAAATTCACTGGATAAAGGGCTCCTAATAACAGAGGCTATGGGGATTCATACCGTAAATCCCATATCAGGAGAGTTTTCGATAGGCGTATCAGGCTTATGGATAGAGAAAGGAGAAATAAAATTCCCCGTAAAAGAGGCGGCAATATCCGGGAACATCTTAGAATTCTTTGAGAAGATAGAGGCAACCGGAGACGATCTGAGGTTTTATGGCAGCATAGGGGCTCCGAGCCTTTTAATCGGAGCAACCGATATAAGCGCGTGAACCTCAACCTGATGTAAAATTGTTTTATGCGCAAAATAGTCAGATGATATAATATAGGGAAACTGATTTCCCGGCATTGGAATCAAACAGGGGCTAAACAATAATGGCTGTCCAGAGCAAACAGGAAACAGACAGGCTGCAGGAACTGCAAAAACAGGTTCAATTCAACGAAAGAGTCCTCTATGTCACAAATAATATCAATGCCGCTAACAATATTACCGAGATATTAACCACGCTCAGCGACGAGATCCTCGGTCTTTTTGACGCTGAAAGGATCACCATATATGTAGCCGACGACCTGAAAAAAGAACTTGTCTCAAAATATCTCGTCGGCAGCGGCATCAAAGAGATAAGGGTGCCTGTATCTCCTGCCAGTCTCGCCGGATTTACGGCATACGCAAATAGAATGCTTAACATTGCCGACGTAAATAACGAAACGGAACTCGCAAAGATAGACGCACAACTGCGCTTTGATAAAAGGTGGGACCAAAAATCAGGGTTCAGGACAAGACAGGTGCTGACCGCTCCTGTATTATTTGAGAATAAATTGTTTGGAGTAGTGCAGTTAATCAACAAGAAAAAAACGCCTGCCTTCACCAAGCTTGATGAAAAAGTTGTCTCTGAAATTGCGAGGGTTCTGGGAATCGCCTTCAGAAACCAGTTTAAGATGATCCCGAAGACAAAGTTCGATTATCTCTTGGGCCAGAGTATTATTACGGAGAACGAATTAAAGACAGCCATGGCTGCCGCGCGAGAGCAGAAAAAAGATGTAGAAACAGTCCTCATGGAAAACTACAAGGTAAAGAAAAAAGATATCGGCTCTTCATTAGGCCAGTTCTACGGATGCAAGTTCATCGAATACACCGCGAATATATTTATCCCGAGAGAACTGCTTAGAGGAATTAACCTGCCGTATCTTAAAAATTCTCTATGGGTTCCGATTTCAGTCAAAGACGGGAAAGCAATTGTTGCGATTGATAACCCCAAAGACCCGAAGGTCATGGAAATCAAGGGGCTTATCAGGGCAAAAGCGATTGAATATCAGATAGCCCTGAAAGAGGATATTCTTAAATTCATCCAGACACTCGAAGTGGATTCCAGAGAGACGTCTCCAGCTTCGGTCTCGGACATCCTTGCTGAAATGGATGTCAAAGACGTTCAGGAAGTCGAGCCTGACGCGGGAGAATCCGGCCTTGACGAAAATACAAGCACAATCGTGCGGCTCGTTAATCAGATAATAATAGACGCCTACGAGAAAGGCGCTTCGGACATTCACATCGAGCCGAGCAAGGCAAAGAAAACCACATACGTGCGGTTCAGGGTTGACGGCATATGCACCAAGCATCTCGATGTGCCGCTTACCCACAGCAGCGCGCTGGTATCGAGGATAAAGATCATGTCCAACCTCGACATTGCCGAAAAAAGACTGCCTCAGGACGGCAAGATTAAATTCTTTTTTAAAGATAAATCTATTGAGCTTCGCGTGGCAACCGTGCCTACAGTCGGAGGCGAAGACGTTGTGTTGAGGATACTCGGTTCAAGCGAGCCTATGCCGCTGGAGGCGTTAAACCTTTCAGACTGGAATTACAAAAAATTCAAGGAAATAATCTCAAGCCCTTATGGGATCATCCTTGTGGTTGGCCCCACAGGTTCGGGCAAGACCACCACGCTCCATTCAGCCCTCGGACACATAAATACCCCGGAAAGGACCATATGGACGGCAGAGGATCCCGTTGAAATAACGCAGGAAGGCCTCCGGCAGCTTGAGGTAAAACCAAAGATAGAATTGAATTTTGCAAGGGCAATGCGCTCGTTCTTAAGGGCAGACCCCGATGTGATTATGGTAGGTGAAATGAGAGATCACGAGACAGCCGCCATAGGCATAGAGGCATCTCTCACGGGACACCTTGTATTAAGCACTCTGCACACAAACAGCGCGCCTGAGACTATCACGCGTCTTATTGACATGGGCATAGACCCGTTTAACTTTGCTGACGCCCTCTTATGCGTGCTGGCCCAGCGCCTGGTGCGCACGTTGTGCAAGAATTGTAAAGAACCGTATAATCCGGCAAAGGAAGAGTTTGATCTTCTTGCAAACACATATGGCAGCCAGTTCAAGGAGCTCGGGATAGCTTATTCGGATAGCCTGACGCTTTATAGGCCCAAAGGCTGCGATAACTGCAACCAGACAGGCTACAAGGGAAGAACCGGAATACATGAGCTTCTGGTAGGCACAAAAACAATAAAGGCGCTTATGGCAAAAAAGGCATTGGCAGAAGAGATTAGAGATCAGGCAATTAAAGACGGGATGAGAACCGTATATCAGGACGGCATATCAAAAATCTTCAAGGGATTAACAGACCATAAACAGGTAAGGAGCGTGTGTTTAACACAGTAAGGAAATATTTTTTAGATGAAAGTCCTCTTTACGCCGTTAGAGATTGAAGGTCTCTAAGAGGGTTTACACCAAGCGTCCTAAAATCGTATAATTAACATCCGTATAATCTATTTTTAAAAAATCTTGGAGAGATTAAAGAGCAATGAATATTGTCATATGCGTAAAACAGGTTCCTGACAGCGCTGAGGTAAGGATTAATCCCGAGACCAACACCCTCATGCGCGATGGGGTCCCCACGATAATCAATCCATATGATATGCATGCTGTTGAGGCAGGGCTTCAGATAAAGGAATTGACAAAAGGAAAGGTTACGGTAGTGACTATGGGCCCTCCGCAGGCGGAAACCGCTTTAAGGGAAGCCATTTCAATGGGCGCTGATGAAGGAGTGCTCCTCAGCGACAGGGCCTTTGCAGGCTCAGATACCTGGGCAACTGCATATACGCTTTCAAAGGCAATATCTAAAATCGGAGCAGACGTAATAATCTGCGGCAAGCAGGCAATAGACGGCGACACCGCGCAGGTTGGACCGGAGATGGCGGAGTTCCTCGATATCCCGCATATAGCGTATGTAAGGAAAATTGAGGATGTAAAAGAAGGCTCAATAAAGGTTCAGCGCATGATGGATGAAGGATACGACATAGTGGAATCATCCTTGCCCGTGCTCCTGACAGTTGTAAAGGAATTAAATACACCGAGACTTCCTTCTTTAAAAGGCAAGATAGCGGCAAAAAAAGCAGAGATTAAAAAATTCGCCGCAAAAGACCTTGAGATTGACGAGAACGACACAGGGCTTAAAGGCTCGCCCACTCAGGTTAAGAACATATTCGCGCCTGAGGCCAGGGGCGAAAGAAAAATGCTTACAGGAAGCGCTGAAGAACAGATAGCCCAGCTTGTAGAGGAGTTAAAAAATCTGAGATGCCTGTAATCGTTGATAGAAATAAATGCACAGGCTGTGAGACATGTGTAAGCGCCTGCCCTTTCACTGCAATAGTGATTAAGGACGGCAAGGCATTTATCAATGAATACTGCCAGATGTGCATGGCATGCCTTAGCTCATGCCCTGAAGGAGCTATAAAAGAAATAAGGGAAGAAGGTGTCAAGGATTCAAGGGTTCAAGGGTTCAAGGGGATTTGGGTCTTTGCGGAGCAGCGCGAAGGGAATGTAGCTCCTGTCTCTCTTGAACTGCTTGGAGCAGGAAGAAGGCTCGCGGATGAACTTAAAACAGAACTCTCGGCGGTTCTTCTCGGCGCGACAGAAAAAGAAGCAAATGAACTCATAAAATGGGGCGCGGATAAAGTATACCATTCAAACAGTCCCGTATTTGAAAAATTCAATGACGAGTCTTATTCAAAACTTCTTGTAAATTTAATTAATGAATATAAGCCTGCCATTGTCCTTGCCGGCGCTACACCAATCGGCCGTTCGTTCATCCCGAGAGTAGCGGCAAAGCTAAGGACAGGGCTCACCGCGGACTGCACATCACTCGGGATTGATAAAGAGACAGGGAACCTTTTGCAGGTTCGCCCTGCCTTCGGCGGCAATATTATGGCAACAATTCTCTGTCCTAATTACAGGCCGCAAATCGCGACTGTAAGGCCGAGGGTAATGAAAAAAGCAGAATACAGCGCGGACAAAAAAGGCGAAATTATCTCCGTGCCCGCGGAAAATCTGCAGTGCAGGACCAAGGTTTTAGACACCGTAAAAGAGGCGTCTGAATCAATAGCAAATCTTCAAGAGGCTGACGTCATCATTGCAGGAGGCAGGGGCCTTGGAAACGCAAAAGGCTTTGAGCTTCTTACAGAGCTTGCGGGAGTTCTTGAAGGAAGCGTCGCTGCGTCAAGGGCCGCTGTTGACGAGGGCTGGATTACATATAGCCATCAGGTTGGCCAGACAGGAAAAACAGTCTGCCCTAAGATATACATTGCATGCGGAATATCAGGCGCAGTCCAGCATCTCGTAGGCATGCAGTCCTCGGATATAATCATCGCGATAAACAAGAATCCGGAGGCGCCGATATTCAATGTGGCGACTTACGGAATAATAGGCGACCTTTACGAAATCATCCCTCTGCTCATCAAGAAAATAAAAGAAATCAGGGGACAATAGATGTCTGCCGATTCACCCATTCACCCATTCACCCATTCACCAAAAATTGCCTTCGTATTTCCCGGCCAGGGCTCACAGGCTGTCGGCATGGGGAAAAATCTCTATGAAAACTTTGATGAAGTAAAAGCGCTCTACAAGGAAGCCTCTGACGCGCTTGGTTATGATGTCGCTGATTTAAGCTTCAACGGCCCTGCTGAAGAACTGAATAAAACTTACAGAACCCAGCCTTGTTTATTAGTTGCAGGAATAGCTGGATATACTGCCTTCAGCACAAAAGGGATAAAGCCCTCTGTCGTTGCGGGACACAGCCTCGGAGAATATTCGGCATTGGTTGCCGCATCCGTTCTTGGATTTAAAGATGCCGTGAAACTCACTGAAAAACGCGGGCAGCTTATGCAGGAAGCAGTGCCTCAGGGAAAGGGCTTGATGGCGGCAATACTCGGGCTTGATAAAAACAGGGTTAACAACATATGCGCCGGCATAAGGTCAGGCTATGTTGCTCCTGCCAATTATAACTGCCCCGGACAGATTGTTATCTCCGGCGAAAAAGAGGCGGTTGAAGAGGCAATGAAGCTTATGAAAGATGCGGGCGCGAAACGCGCGGTTCCACTGGCAGTAAGCGCGCCTTCGCACTGCAAACTCATGGCAAATGCTTCAAATAAGCTTTTGGAATTTATACACTCTGAAAAAATTGAGATGAAAGCCCCGAAGATTCCTGTTGTAAGCAATGCGGAGGCGGCATTTCTTAATGACGCCGAAAGCATAAAGACATCTTTGATAAAACAGCTGAGCTACCCTGTTCTCTGGGAAGATTCCATCAAGACAATAGTTGGTTCAGGTATAAATATATTCGTAGAAGCAGGCCCCGGCAAAGTTCTTTCGGGCTTGATAAAAAGAATAGCGCCGGAGGCAATTACGTTCAATGTTGAAGATACTGAGAGCCTGAATAAGACAATCGAGGGGCTTAAAACATTTCAGATTTAGAAGAAAACTAAATCATGCCTTTAAAGAACAAAAAGCAAATCATAAGCTGGTGCCTTTTTGATTTTGCCAATTCAAGCTACTCCGTTTAAAGATTTAATGCAAAGCTTATCGCGTTTCGAATCTCACGCAGTTTTTCTGCCGACAGGGTTGTAATCAGGGAACCAACTTTTGATTTCGAAACCGTCTGTATGTGGTCGCAATTAACGGCGCAATCGGTAATCATGCCATCCCTACTTGTCAGCAACACTTCGCTTGGTATATCTCTTATTGTTGAGGTAACAGGCGCAACTGTAACTTCTCCGAGATATTCAAGGATAGAATCTCTTGTCAAAATAACAACAGGCCTCTTTTTGTCCGGGTTTTTGAACTTATACCACCTCACCTCTCCGCGCTTCATTAGTCGCCCCACTCATGTTCTGACTCCCAAACACTAAATTCATCTTTGCCAACATGATACCGTTCATATCCTTTTTTATGCTTTTGCTCAAGCATGCTAACATTTACTTTCTTAACGGCATCTCTCAATGCCTTTCTGGCAAACGCCGAACGCGTTGTATGCAGTCTGTCGACAACTCTATCAACAGTTTTCACAAGATCATCGTCTAAGGTCATCTGGACTGTTTTCATAAAATCTCCTTTATCATTATAGCGATTATTATAGCTATAATACCCAACATAAGAACAGAAGTCAAGTTCTTCCACTATTAACCTCACGTCCGACAATGTTAAAATTCCCCTATGCCTTTAAAAAACAGAAAGCAAGTCATAAGCTGGTGTCTTTTTGATTTTGCCAATTCAAGCTACTCCGCGGTAATAAGCGCGGTCATATTCCCTGTCTATTTCGCGAATTATCTCATAGGCAACGAATCAGGCCTTGGCGACCTCTGGTGGGGACGAGCGGTCTCTCTAAGCATGGCGATTGTAGTCCTTTCATCGCCATTGCTCGGAGGAATCGCGGATTTCAGCGGCATTAGGAAAAGGCTTCTTTTCATTTACACAATGCTCTGCGTCCTGGCGGTTGCCTCATTTTCTTTTATTCAAAAGGGAATGGCTGTTGAGGTTTTTCTCCTTGTAGTCCTTGCCAATATCGGCATGGAAGGCGGGTTTGTATTTTATAATTCTTTCCTGCCCGAGATAGCGGAAAAAGAATACCAGGGAAGGGTCTCAGCGTGGGGTTTTGGCATTGGTTATGCAGGTTCCATACTATCGCTTCTTATCGCCCTTCCGCTCGTGAGCAAGGGGCATTTTAATCTGACATGGCTAATGGTTGCGGCCTTTTTTGCCGTATTCTCTATCCCAGCTTTTTTATTTCTGCCTCGTGACACAAGAGGAGGGCTGAGCATAATACATTCAGCCTCAAAGGGAATCCAATACACATGGGGCACATTCAAAAAAGTCTGGACACAGAAAGAGCTGAGAAAATTTTTGCTGTCTTATTTGATTTACGAAGACGGGGTAAACACAGTCATAGTTTTTTCAAGCATATTCGCGGCAACTACCCTCGGTTTTAACGCGCAGGAACTTATAATACTCTATCTGCTTGTACAGGTAACAGCTCTTGCAGGCGCATTTATTATGGCAAAGCCCATTGACCTTTGGGGCCCAAAAAAAGTTGTGTCGATATCTTTGATAATGTGGACATTAGTATCAATTCTCGCATATTTCGCGCAGATAAAATCGCAGTTCTTTGTGATAGCGGTTATCGCGGGATTAGGGCTCGGCGCTGTTCAGGCAGCGTCAAGGGCTTTCTTCACACAGTTCGTTCCATTGGAACATGAATCAGAATATTTCGGCGTATATTCAATGGTCGGAAAAACTTCCGCGATATTCGGGCCTCTTGTTTTCGGCGCTATATCGTCATCTTTCGGAAGCCAGCGCCCGGCAATTCTCGCAGTCGCCCTATTCTTTCTGCTTGGCCTGCTGATACTTCACTTCGTAAAAGGCGGGGAACCTAATATTACGGATATTTAAGCTGCAGCCTTTGAATCGCGGTTGATTTTCCGGTCTTCTCGTCTATCTCCACAACAACGGCGCACATTATCCCCTCTCCTTTTGCAACTTCAAACTTCATGGGCATCTGGAGAAGGAATCTCTCTATAATCTGTTCTTTCTCAATACCAATAACAGAAACAGACGGCCCTGTCATTCCCACGTCCGTGATGTAAGCCGTGCCGCCGGGAAGAATTTTTTCATCTGCGGTCTGAACATGCGTATGAGTGCCTATTACCGCGCTTACTTTGCCGTCAATAAAATAACCGAAGGCGATTTTTTCTGAAGTCGCCTCTGCGTGAAAGTCCACAATGATTATATTCGTGGATTCCCTCAGCCTTTCAATCTCTTCCTTGCCAATCCTGAACGGGCAGTCAAGGGCTGACATAAAAACTCTGCCCGCGATATTAAGCACAGCAACCTTTGCTCCGTTCGGGAGGCTATGCACTATGCTGCCGTATCCCGGCGCGCCGGGAGGATAGTTCACAGGCCTTAAAACCCTGTTCTCCTTTGCGATATAAGGGATAGACTCTTTCTTATCCCAGATGTGATTGCCGCCTGTGATGACGTGAACGCCTAAGCCGAGCATCTCTACCGCTGTCTTTTCTGTTACGCCAAAGCCTCCGGCGGCATTCTCGCCGTTTGCGATTACAACGTCTATCTTATACCTGTCGACAAGATTAGGCAGAAGCTCTTTTAGAGTCTTCCTTCCGATACTGCCGACTATATCTCCGATGAATAGTATTTTCATCTTTTCGGTAAATGGGTGAATAGGTGAATAGGTGAATAAAAGACAAGAGTAATTTTATGTTTGCCGATTAACCAATTCACCGATTCACCTGTTGCCATGTTACTTTGCATATTCCACATATCTCGATTCCCTGATAACAGTAACCTTTATCTGCCCCGGATATGTCATTTCGGATTCTATTTTCTTTGCGAGGTCTTTGGACATCACCGCTGACATCTCATCCGTCATATCCTCGGGTTTTACGATTATCCGAATCTCTCTTCCTGCCTGTATCGCATAACATTTCTCAACACCCTTATACGACATCGCCATTTTTTCAAGATTCTCAAGCCGCTTTAAATAATTTTCTATGCTCTCACGCCTTACGCCCGGCCTTGCGGCAGACAACGCATCCGCAGCGGCAACCAAAGCCGCTTCTGCTGTCATGGGCTCGCCTTCTCCGTGGTGAACCATTATCGCATTTATCACTTTCGGATTTTCACCATATTTCTTTGCGAAGTTACCGCCTATTTCCTGATGCGAGCCTTCGACCTCATGGTCTATAGCCTTGCCTATATCATGAAGAAGCCCTGCCCTCTTGGCAAGTTTAACATCAATGCCGAGTTCTCCGGCCATCATTCCCGCAAGATAGGCTACTTCTTTTGAATGCTGGAGCACAGGCTGGCCGTATGATGTCCTGTATTTAAGCCTGCCTAAAAGCTTTATTATTTCAGGATGAATGCCGGAAATTCCGATATCGAATACAGCCTTTTCGCCTTCTTCTCTGATGCCTGTCTCGATCTCTTTTTTAACCTTTTCTACAACCTCTTCTATCCTTGTCGGGTGTATTCTTCCGTCTGCTATTAACCTCTCGAGGGAAAGCCTCGCAATCTCTCTCCTTACCGGATCAAATGCCGACAATGTTACAAGCTCAGGCGTATCATCAACGAGCAGGTCCACGCCGGTTGCCGCTTCAAGGGCGCGGATGTTCCTGCCCTCTCTTCCTATTATCCTTCCTTTCATCTCATCGTTGGGAAGGCTGACCGCCGATGCAGTCGCATCAGCAACATACTCGCTTGCATATCTCTGGACGGCAAAACTCATTATTTCCTTTGCCTTTTTCTCAGCAGTCTCTCTCGCCTCATCCTCTACCTTTTTGGAGAGTTTTGCTGCCTCAAAACGCGACTCTTCCTCTACCCTCTTAAACAGTTCCACCTTAGCTTCCTCAGAGCTTATCCCTGAGATTTTTTGCAGTTGGTCTGTCTGTTCTTTTATCAACTGATTATAGCGGTTTTCTTTTTCTTGTATTGTCCGCTCTTTTGAACTGTATTCCTTTTCCCGCCTGCCAAGATCATTTTCCTTTTTCTCAATCTGGTCGAATTTCCTCTCTAATGTCTCTTCTTTCTGCCTTAGCCTCCGGTCAAGCTGATTCAACTCAGAGCGGCGCTCTTTTAAATCTTTCTCAACCTCTGACTTTGCCTGATATACAACGCCCTTTGCCTCAAGAGCCGCTTCCTTTTTTATTGTCTCCGCTTCCCTCTTTGCGTCTTCAAGCAGTTTTTCCTTTTCTTTGTCCAGAGCCAACCGCTTCGGCTTCAGGGAGTTCCTGTATATAAGGCTCACAATTATGCCTACTGCAGCGCCAATGCCGGCAGCAAGCAGTATAAGATATCCTGTATCAGTCATGGGATATTATCCTCCTTATCTCTATTTTATCTATCAACGCAAACCAGTAATATCTGTTTTATGGTCATTGCGTGAAGCTTTAACAACAAAGCAATCACCGTGCAAACAGATTGCCGTATCTCACACAATGACTAAACTGGCTTAGGTTAGATGACTCCGCGCAAAATTACAACTTATGCGCAAGAAAGGCAGGAATGATGGGTTTCAGCTTCTCTATTTAAGAAACTGACGGGGATAATAATATAGGACGGGGAGAGATCCCTCCGCCCAGGTTTTTCATATAGCTCTGAAAATCAAGCCTATAATCAAAACAGTTTATTGTATTATTATCTATATTTCCCCGTAAAAACATATTTTCCGTCATAAAAGCCTGCCAAATCTTTGATATCCGGCTGCAAACAGTTTCCAAACCGCCCAGCCGCATAGAAATAAACCCGCCCTGCCGTGCAAATGAACAATCAGATCCGCCTGTCATATAGGTGGGTGCCTTGAAGGACACTTCAGGCTTTCTCGTTATAAACAAGACATGCACACCGTAGTCCTCACTCGGGCTCCCTAAAGATCTAATTTGCCGGATCAACTTTTTCATTTATCACCAACAGGGCAGGTAATCTAACCTGAACCCTTAGTTATTTTATAACAAAACCTGACTATTTAAGCAAGGAGAAAATCTCTATAAAAGACTTTTTAGCTTGTATTAAAAGTATTTTTTGAATATATTATTACGATATACAAAATGCATATGACAGGAACAATCTTGGCAGGAGGAGAAAACACAAGGATTCCGTTATTGAAAGGATACATCGAAATCAACGGGAAAAGAATAATTGATTCGAGCGTCAGTTTGATGAGGAACATTTTTGACAGGGTTGTTATAAGCACAAATATGCCGGAGCTTTATTTTTATTGCGGAGCGCCGATGATAGGAGATATTGTAAAGCAAAGGGGGCCGCTCACAGGAATCTTCTCTGTGTTATCAGGCACAGGAGCAGATGCAATATTTGTCTCTGCCTGCGATATGCCTTTTATAAAACCGGAACTTATAAAGCATATTGTTAATAAATATACGTCAGGACTAAAGGAATGGGATGCCGCGATACCTGTATTTGAAGGAAAGCCCCAACCTCTGCTGGGAGTCTATTCGAGAAAGATCCTCGGCGCTATAGAGAAAAGACTCAAGAAAGAACAACGAGGACTCAGGGATATGTTGACGGATTTGCATGTCCTTTATATAAAAGAAGATGAGGTTAGAGCAATAGACCCTGATGGCAGGTCATTTGTTAATATAAACACAATGAAAGACTATGAAAGAGTGATTAGTGTAAGTGTTTAGTGTCAGCAGAAAAAATACTGACACTGGTTACTGTCACTGACACTTAAAGGAGGTAAAACATGTTTGGATTAGGTATGCAGGAACTGATAATTATATTGGTAATAATCCTTGTTCTTTTCGGGGCAAAGAGGTTGCCGGAGCTCGCGGGCGGCATCGGGAAAGCGATAAAGAACTTCAAAAAATCCATGTCAGAGCCTGACGAGATAGACGTTACGCCCAAAAAGACAGTTACGGATGACAAAGAGAAAAAAGAAAAACCGGAAGAGGAACAAAAGAAGTAGTAAATAGCAAGTAGTTAAGGGGTTAAGGACAAAATTCCTAACTACTAACTACCGACTACTAACTACTAATTTATGGATAGAGGATCAATAGCAGAGATAGACCTTAATGCTATCGCGCATAACTTCAGAGCCGTCAGGAAGATTACAAAAAACAAAAAAGTGATAGCTGTCGTAAAGGCTGATGCATACGGGCATGGAGCTGTCGAGGCTGCAAGGCGGCTTGTTAAAGAAGGAGCTTCTTCTCTTGCGGTCGCATACATATCAGAGGCGATTGCGCTGAGAGAGGCCGGCATTAAATCTCCGGTAATCGTGCTTTTTGACAAATACAACATATCGGATTTCTTCAAATATAATCTGATACCTGTCATTCATGACATCAAAACAGCGCAGAGGTTTTCCAAAGAAGCAGGCAAAAAGAGGCGTGCGCTCAATGTGCATCTGAAAATAGACACAGGCATGGGAAGGCTTGGGTTTAATACAGAGCATATAGAAAAGGAAATAAGTATAATAGCTAAAATGAATTCCATATTAATCACAGGCCTTATGAGCCATTTTTCCGATGCTGATCTTTCAGACAGGTCGCATGCCCTCATGCAGCTTGAGAGGTTCAATTATGCAAAAAATATCCTTAAAAGGAAAAATATTAAACCTCAAATATGCCATATGGCAAACAGCGCGGCCGTTATATCGCTTCCTGAATCGCACCTTGATGCGGTAAGGCCCGGGCTGATGCTGTATGGATGTTCGCCGGTGCAAAATGAGGTGTCAAGGTATCAAGGTGCCAAGGTGTCAAGAAAAGTTCAATCCCTCGAAACCTTGAACCCTCGAAACCTTGAACCCTCTCTCATTCCCTCCATGACAATTAAGACAAAGATACTTTCTCTGAGAAAGGTAAAGAAAGGAACGCCCATAAGCTACGGAAGAACTTTCATTACGACAAGGGAAAGCCTTATAGCCGTATTGCCTGTTGGTTATGCTGACGGGTATCCCAGGTCGCTTTCAAACATCGCTGATGTTATTATCAGAGGGAAAAGGGCTCCAATAACCGGAAGGATATGCATGGACACAATAATGGCAGATGTTACGGATATAAAAGGCGTTTCTGAAGGCGATGAGGTTGTTATGCTCGGCAAACAAAAAGGCGCTGTTATAACAGCCTCGGAACTTGCCGTAAAAGCAGGCACAATATCCTACGAGATATTAACTTCTCTTGGGAATAAGTCGCGAAAGGTGCACATTGGCAGCCGCTGACAATAACATAATAATACGGTTTATTGAGCTCATAGGACGTGCTGTTGAGGCATTCGGACGCATTCTCATATCCTTTACGGAAGAACTCGGCAGGGTTACGATTCTTTTAACCTCAGCGCTAAAACAGATTATACTTCCGCCGTTTGAGGTCAAAAACACATTCAAACAGACAATAGAGGTAGGCGTTAAGTCTATGCCGGTTGTGCTGATCACAGCGCTATTCACAGGCATGGTCCTTGCGCTGCAGAGCTATACAGGGTTCAAAAGGTTCAATGCTGAGATTATGGTAGGCACAGTCGTTGCGCTTTCACTTACGCGTGAACTCGGGCCTGTTCTGACCGGATTGATCGTTGCCGGAAGAGCAGGCGCTGCCATGGCTGCGGAGCTCGGCACAATGCGCGTTACGGAACAGATAGATGCCCTTGAAACCCTTGCTACAAACCCTGTGAAGTATTTGGTCGTGCCGAGGTTTGTTGCAGGAGTAATCGCGTTGCCTTCCCTCACTGTCATAGCTGATTTCATAGGAATCATAGGAGGATATTTTGTAACAGTAGGCCTATTAGGCGCTAACTCATCCGTCTACTGGAAAAGGACATGGGATTATCTCGAAATCAGCGATATATACAACGGGCTTATAAAATCCTGTTTTTTTGGAGCTTCCATTGCTATAATAAGCTGCTATAAAGGTTTCTATACACAAGGAGGCGCTGAAGGGGTTGGAAAGGCTACAACAGGAGCCGTAGTCGTATCGTCAATGACTATACTTATTTCCGACTATTTCCTATCAGCATGGCTGTTTAAATGATAGAGCTTATAGACTTACATAAATCATTCGGCAAAAACCATGTTCTCAGGGGCGCAAACCTTAAAGTCGAAAAAGGCGAGAGCATGGTTGTTATAGGAGGGAGCGGCTCGGGAAAAAGCGTTCTGATAAAACACATTATCGGAACACTTAAGCCGGACAGCGGTTCTGTTCTGGTTGACGGCACAGATATCGCAAAACTCACAGAGAATGAGCTCTATGAAACAAGAAAAAGATTTGGTATGCTTTTTCAGATGTCGGCATTATTTGATTCCATGCGGGTATGGGAAAATGTGGCATTCGCGCTAATGAGGCACGGCAAATTGAAAGAAAAAGATGCAAAGGACATAGCTATCGAAAAACTCAAGATGGTCGGTTTAGTCGGCGTTGAAGACCTCATGCCGTCCGAACTTTCAGGCGGAATGAAAAAGAGAGTCGGACTTGCCAGGGCAATAGCCCATGCGCCTGAGATTCTTCTATACGACGAGCCTACCACAGGGCTTGACCCGATAATGGCTGATGCCATAAACGACCTGATAGTAGAGATGAGACAAAAACTCACTGTTACCTCAGTGGCTATAACACACGACATGCACAGCGCATATAAAATTGCGGACAGGATCGCAATGCTTTACGAAGGCAAAATAATACAAATCGGAACTCCTGACGAAATAAAGAACACAGACAATGCCACAGTCAAACAATTCATAACAGGCAGCGCTGTCGGGCCCATACAAATAGAGGGGGTAACTGCGTGAAAGGTGTTTCCACAGAGCTTAAAGTCGGCGCCTTTGCGCTCGTTATTATAGCGCTCCTGACATATATGACCTTTAAGGTTGGAGGTTTTGAATGGGCCAAGAAAAAAGGCTATGTCCTTTATGCGGAATTTACAAACGTCGGCGGCCTTGACGAGAAAACAAGGATAAAGGTTGCCGGAGTTGATTCCGGCATTGTCGAAAAAATCTCTCTCAGGAATGGAAAGGCCCTGCTCACGCTCAGAGTGAATCGTAATGTTGCGGTATATTCCGATGCATGGGTAGGCATAAAGGCAACAGGGCTTCTCGGGGATAAATATCTGGAAATTAAAATAGGCTCTAAACCGCCGGCGCTCAAAGACGGCGACACGATACCCAATGTGGAGGAGGTCGTGGATATCGACGACCTTGTCAAGAATCTTTCGAAGGTCTCCACAAATATCAATAGCCTGGCATCAAGCCTCAATGAATCCCTCGGAACTCCCGAGGCAAAAGAGGCTCTTAAGGAATCTGTCATAAATATAAAACATATTACTGCGGGGCTTAAGGATACAATAGCCGTTAATGACCAGAAGATGAGAAAGGCTCTTGACAATATAAATAACCTTGTCGTTTCCATAACCGACCTCGTAGACAGGAATAAAGACTCGATCACTGACACCGTAGGCAATATAAAAGATTTTTCTGCCTCTCTAAAAACAGACGGGCCTAATCTTGTTGCAAATCTTAATAAGGCATCCCAGGAGCTAAAGGAAATGGTAGAAGAAAACAGGCCTTCCGTAAAAAGCGCCACAGAATCAATTGATAAAATTTCCAAGAAGATTGCGGAGGGCGAAGGCACTCTCGGGAAACTCGTAAAAGACGACAGGCTTTACGAATCGTTAAATAAGGCGGCAGAAGGGGTTAACAAGACGATCAGCGCTGTTGACAGATTCAGGACATTCATAACATTTCAGACAGACTATCTCACAAAACCAAAAGACGCCAAGGGCCAATTCTATGTAACCCTCCAGCCAAAGCCTGATAGATATTATATCCTCGGGATTGTTAGCGACCCTGTCGGCAAGGTCACAACCACCACAACTACGACAAACGGCGTTGCCGTCGTAGAAGACAAGGTAGAAAAGAAAATAGAGTTCACAGCTCAATTTGCCAAGAGATTCAATGATGTGGCCGGAAGAGTCGGCATAACTGAAAGCACATTCGGCGCAGGACTAGATTATTTCTTCTTAAAAGACAAGGCAAAAATCTCCGCTGATATCTGGGATTTCTCAAAGGACGAAGAGGGAGCAAAACAGCCTCATTTAAAAGTTGGCGTTGATTACTTCATATTCAAACACCTGTTCCTTTCCGCAGGCGGCGACAATCTTCTGAACAAGAAAAGGCGCGGCGCCTATATTGGCGCAGGCCTGAGGTTCGAGGATGAAGACTTTAAGTATCTCTTTGGAACGCTCCCGAGGATAGGAAGATAAATATTAAGATTTTCCCTTGCCAAGAGGAGAAAGCTGTCTTAGTTCTTTTATAATCGCAGGCATTAGTTCTATCACTTTATCCGCCTCTGCCTCCGTGTTATACCGGCTCAATGAAAACCTTATCGAGCCGTGGATTGATTCTGCCGGAACTCCCATGGCTTTTAACACATGCGAGGGTTCATGAGATCCTGATGTGCAGGCAGAGCCTGAAGACGCGCAAACGCCGAACTTGTTCAATCTAAGCAATATCGCCTCGCCCTCTATATATTCAAAACTTATATTCGCAGTATTAGGCAGCCTGTGGTTTATATCTCCATTTATCCTCGCGCCGGGACAGGATTTCAGGAGCGCATTTTCAAGTTTATCCCTCAACCCCTTTAGATAAATCACTTCCTTAGAGAGTTTTTCATCCGCAAGCCCGCACGCCTTTCCAAGCCCTATTATGGAAGCCACATTTTCTGTGCCTGCCCTTCTCCCTCGCTCCTGATGACCGCCGAACATATAGGGATTGAATCTTGTTCCCTTTCTGACATATAAAGCGCCAACGCCCTTTGGCGCGTGGAGCTTATGCCCTGAAAGAGAGAGCATATCAACAGGCAGTTTCTTTAAATTTATAGGAATCTTCCCGACGGCCTGAACAGCATCCGTATGGAATAATATATTCCTTGCTTTTAGCGTCTCTCCAATCTTCATAAGAGGGAATATTACGCCTGTCTCATTATTCGCATACATCAGAGAGACGATAAGCGTATCATCATCCAGCGCTCTCATAAACTCATCCATATTCAGTTGTCCGGATTCATCTACAGAAACAAAGGTAATCCTGTAGCCTTTCCCTGCAAGATATTTGCAGAAATTCAGGACTGCGGGATGCTCAACCCTTGATGTGATTATATGTTTTTTCTGAGGGAAAGACTCAACAGCGCTCATCAAAGCGGTATTGTCGCTTTCCGTGCCGCAGCTTGTGAATATTATTTCCTCAGATTCAGCGCCTAAGAGTTTTGCAACCCTTGCCCTCGCCTCTTCAATCTTGCCGTGAATCTGGCTTCCGAATGTATGAATACTCGAAGGATTGCCGTAAAGCTCCCGTAAATAAGGCAGCATCTCCTCAAGAACTTCAGGAGCAATCTTTGTCGTGGCGTTGTTGTCGAAGTATATGGTGTTCATAGCCTATAAATTACAATCCCAGCCACAAACGAACAGCAGACAGGGTCTGACTTTCGCAGCGAGCCCTAAATCAATAAGCCAGACTTCGCCTCTCTGAGGTTCAGGCATTTTTTGATTCTCTGCGGTCGAGGTCTAAAAAAAGCCTTTCGGCAGATTGGATAAGGTCTTCATCGGTTAAAGGCGGAAAGTCAAATTGAACAGTGCGCCGCAAAATCTCATAAGCCAAGTCTTTCTTTTCGTTGTTAGACAAGAGGTCAAACGTATTGAGAATTTCTTTTATATCTGTAGTCATGTCTACCTCACTTCCTACTTATTATAAGAATTATATCAGAAAATTATTGTTTCTTGTCGGCAAAGAGATTTTGTAATCGCTGCGCTTACTCAATCTAAAAGGTAACCTGCATGGGCACCTCCTTGTTTGGATTATAACATAAAAATCGGCTGACTATAGAAATCAAGCGCTTCTGCTCTTCTGCGCTTGGATAATGGGGGCGGAGGGGTGAAGTTGAATTTTATGGATTTAATGTTGGAAGACCTTCGGTTTCAGCAATACTGCAAAGCCGGCGGTCAGATGAAACAAAAGTAAGATTATCATGCCCTAAATTTAAGGCTATGGCTAACTGAATGCTGTCAATCTGAAAAACGACATCAGCTATCGCTTTGCTCTTTCTTCAATTACTCTTTTTGAAAGAGAAATGCCTATATTGGAAAGGCTTTTCTGAACTTCTTTTAAAGAAATTCCGGGTTGCCCCTGCTTTTTCAAATGGCGATGTATCTTTGAACTGATATGCGCGTGGCCTGAAGTTTTCACAAGTGCTTTTGCCATTTTTGCTAACCTCCTTCTATGACTCAGTTTATCAGGAGTAAAATGCAAAGGTCAAGACGACTGGGAAGTAAGAAAACTGCGCTTGCGTGATGGGGCGGAGGGGTGAGGGAAGAGAAATTGTTTATGCGGCGATGGCAAGATTAAAGATGTGAGATCTGCCCCCTTTGATTAGCGTGTTGGATTAATTCCCGGAAGTATTAGATTCCTTAGATTTAAATAAGTTTTTTAGGCGGTTCTTAAATTTCACATACCACATATCAAGTTCGACATGCGATACTACTACATTATCACTCACAGTTTTAACCTCTAATGCTGCATCTTTGGGAAGATCAAAATTGATATTGCCGGCTTTATCTTGCACTTTTGATGATGTAACATACTGATTCCCTTTTATAACCTCTATACTCTTAATAAATGAATCATTCGTATTAATATTTAAAAGCCCACTTATCTCAGCTCTGCCGTAGTTTCTAATAGTTACGGTGTAATTATTTACATTATTAATTACTTGCTCTTTTTCTTTTACAATTAGAGCGTTCTGAGATGGAAATAAATATCGCGCTGCCACTGAACTGACAAGTATAAGCAAGATTGCTGTAATAATTGGATGTTTCTTATAGAATTGCTGTTCGTTATTCATTTCATTATCTTACCACTGCTCGCCAATTTTAAGCAGCTTATTTTGTGCGTCCGTATCCCCTAAGCGTGCCGCTATTTTATAATCAATCATCGCCTGCTGCTGGTTGCCTAATAGCCCATACGATAGCCCACGATCATAATAAGCCGCTGCATATTGCGGGTTGATTTCGATGGCTTTGTTAAATTCCGTAATCGCCCGATGGTAATTACCCAGCAGACCATATGATAACCCTCGTCCATAATAAGCCTTTGCGTATTGCGGGTCTATTTCAATAGCTTTAGTAAATTCCATTATCGACTGTTGATAATTACCAATTTTGGCATAAACAACTCCGCGATTATGAAATACATATGGGAGATATGAAAAATCAAGTTTAAGTTCGATCGCCTGTGTGTAGTCGTTAATGGCATATTGATAGTTGCCAAGCTCGCCATTAGCAAGACCCCTGTTGAAATATGCGTCAGCATCATCACTCCTTAATTCAATTACTTTGGTAAATGCGTCTACCGCTTCTTGCCATCTTCGCGCGAGACCTGCCTCATAACCTCTCTCAAACCACTCCACAGCATTGAGCCCTTTAATTATTTTTTCATATTTTTTTACTTTCTGGGTTTTTGTCATTACTGCAAGCTCTTTTTTAAGCCTTTCATTTTCTTTTACTAATTTCTTTGCTTTTTTGCGAGATGCTTCAAGCTCCTTTGACATATGCTTGTCATCAATGATTTTCTTGAGGGTCTTCTGCGCTTCTTTCGGGTCTGCAGAAACTTTTGCCTTAAGCCAAAACGTCTTGCCGTCCCATTTTTCCTCTATCACCTCTGCTGATACTATACCCGCTGAATATGTCGTTACCTGCTCTTTTGTTAACTGCATGTTTTTAACTTCGGTCTCGCTTATGAGATAAGTTCCGAGTTCCTCAAGCAACAGCCGTTTTACCATCTCAAGCGAAATTGTTCGGCTTGAATGTTTGCTGTCAAGTTCGCTTGCCTGATAGGTGTATTCTTTGATGAAGGTAACATTTGCTGCAAAAGACAGACTGGCGGAAAACAGCACAAGGATAATCGCTGACGGAATAATAAAATAGCGTTTGATGCAATTATGCGATTTCATTTACTGAAATATAATCCCCTCAGCAATAAAAATCAAGGTAAAATTCACCTTTTTGAAGTTACTTCACCTTCTCCAATAATTCAAAAAACCTCTCTCTCGTCATCCCCGCCGTTGTCATGTTAGTGCGGATGTGCGTTACGGGCACAAGCCTCGGGCTGGTTTTTATTACAAGCGGCCTTTTTATTCCGGTCTTGGTCATAATGATATGGTCGCCCTTTTTTCTTTTGACTGCAAAGCCGTCAAGCTCAAAAATTTTAATCAGGGTTTCATAATGCGTGGGCGTGATTTTTTGTTCGGGCATTATGCTTAGACAGCGAGGGCGAGGTCTTCTTCAGCCAAGGGTTTTCTTGATTTCCACGAGTTATCGGTTTTGGAAAAACCCGATTCCTCCAGAACTTCTTCCAGCGTTCCCATTTCCTGACATCCTTCAATAAAAGCCTCAACAGCTTCTTTAAAGGAATTTTTTGCGTCTTCAATGGTCTCGCCAAAACTGGAGACGTTTAATTCTGGCGATAATGCGGTATAGAGGTCTCCTTCTTTGAATATCTCAATTCTTACGGATATATTCATAAACACCTCCGTTATTGAGGCTATTTTAGCATATTTAATCTTTTTTATAATCTCATGTAACTTGCTGATTCAAAAAACATATGCTTCATCTTTTTGACATTTTCAAAAATTCAATCACCGCATTCTGACAATTTTCAGCCGCGGTTTTAATATCCCACTTGCTTTTGTCCCTGTCGCCGACAATATTGCTTATCCCCCTTACCTCAAGCATTGGAACGCCGTACATCGCGCAGATGTGGGCAACTGCTGCTCCTTCCATATTCTCACAAATTGTCTTGAATTTCTCTTCAAGCTCTTTTGCCTTTTTATCCGTGCCGGTGCAGGTTGAGACGGTAAGGAATGAGCCTATTTTAATTTTAGGGATTAGGGGATAGGGATTAGGGGCTAGCTTAAAATACCTAGCTGCATTTTTTATAAGATTTTTGTCCAGAGAAAATTCATTGAAATATTTTTTACTGCCTTTTTGCAGCAAAGGAATGCCTATGACATCCGCAGTATGAAAACCATCTTTAAGCAGCAGCCCTTCATCCCCGTATACTTCCTTGGTTGTGACAGCAATATCACCGATTTTCAGCCCGGAAGAAGGATACGCCCCGCCTATTCCGAAATTTATTACTAACGACGGGGCAAACTTTTCCATTATAATAGTTGCTGCGTGCGAGGCATTTGTCTTTCCAATGCCTGAGATAATATGGACAACATTTACTTTGCCGATAGTTCCTTTATAAACCGGCAAGCCGGAGTTTTTATCTTTAATTTTTTTGAGAGCCTTTAAGATAATGCCGGATTCTTTTTGTGTTGCCGATATCAAGCCTACTAATGATTGCCGCATATTGCTAATTTTACCATCTATTCTTTTGAAAAAACAAAACAAAAAGTGTTAAATTACTATTAACACATTGCGGAGGAAAACAAGAATGCAAAGAGTTCCAATGACCCGTGCAGGCCATCAGAAGCTTCAGGAAGAACTTGATAGGCTTGTGAAAGTAGAAAGGCCTAAGAATATAAGGGCTATAGCAGAGGCGCGCGCGCACGGCGACCTCTCAGAAAACGCGGAATATCATGCTGCCAAGGAAAAACAGTCCTTCATGGAAGGAAGGATTCAGGAGCTTCAGGCAAAGCTGGCGCTCGCCCACGTAATAGATACATCAAAGATAAATCAGTCATCAATTGCCTTTGGCGCAAAGGTCAAGGTTCTGGATATAGCAGCGGACGAAGAATACTGGTTTACGCTTGTGGGCACTGACGAAGCAGATGTAAAAAGCGGGAAAATCTCCATAAGCTCGCCTGTAGGAAGGGCCTTGCTCGGCAAAGAGGTAGGAGATACGGCAGTGATCAAGGCTCCTGCAAGAACAATGGAATACGAAATATTAGAGATAAACTTTGAGTAAATATTTCAAAGCAAAGATAATAGCTAACAACCCTATAAATAAAAACCACAACCTTCTCGTCCTAACCGCAAATAACATTTCCGGTGATTTTACTCCGGGACAATTTTATATGGTTGGAACTGACAATTCTTATGACCCTCTATTGAAACGGCCTTTCAGCGTATTCAAAAAAGATTCCGGCAGTCTGCAATTTCTTTACAGGATTAAAGGTAAAGGCACTGAAAAGTTAAGCCAAATGAAAAAAGGGACTGGAATAAGCCTTCTTGGGCCTCTGGGCAACGGGTATCCAATGCCCGGTAAAAACTATGTTCCGATTCTTATAGCCGGCGGGATAGGCATTGCGTCATTATTTCCGCTTGTTGAAAAACTCGGCAAAAAGGCATACCTCTTCTACGGCGGACGGACAAAAGACGAACTCATTATGATGGATGAGTTAAAAGATATTCCGAAGGAATTGATTATAAGCACCGATAACGGCTCTCTCGGGAAAAAGGGTACGGTAATAAACGCATTAAATAATTTCTTGAGCCGTCAGCCATCAGCTATCAGCCATCAGCTAATTTACGCCTGCGGCCCTACCCCAATGCTCAAGGCTGTTTCCAAGCTTGCATTGAAAAAAAGGATTAACGGATATATATCTATGGAAGAAAACATGGCATGCGGAGTTGGCGCGTGCCTTGGATGCGTTGTAAAGACAAAACACGGGTATAAAAGAGTGTGCAAGGAAGGGCCTGTATTTAAAATAAAGGATATTGTATGGTAATAAACATTTTCTATTATCCGTCATTCCCGCAAAAGCGGGAATCCAGACATAGCTTTCATGAACCACGACACAGAAAATCTGGATGCCCGATTAAGAAACTCGGGCATGACAGAGCGTAGAATCATAAAAATATGAACCTAACTGTAAACATAGGGAAATTAAAACTCAAAAACCCTGTGATGACCGCATCAGGGACTTTCGGATACGGCGAAGAATATTCAGAATTTGTTGACCTGAACAGGCTTGGAGCTGTTGTTGTAAAAGGCCTCTCTCTCCATCCGAGACAGGGAAATCCGCCGCCTCGCATCGTGGAAACGCACGCCGGAATGTTGAACGCCGTAGGCTTGCAAAATATAGGGATTGAGAAATTCATAAAAGAAAAGCTCCCGTTTCTCAGGCAGTTCAGGACAGCCGTAATCGTAAATTTCTTCGGGGATTCCATAGAAGAATATGCGGACGCGGCAGAAAGATTGAGCGCTGCGGAAGGCATTCACGGGCTTGAGATGAATATATCCTGTCCCAACAAAGAAGCCGGCTGGTGTATATTCGGCACTGCTCCGAAAGTAACTTTTAAGGTTGTCAGCGCCGCAAGAAAGAAGACAGATCTCCCGCTTATAGTAAAGCTCTCGCCTAACGTGACCGATATAGCGCTTATGGCAAAGGTTGCGGAAGAAGCCGGAGCTGACGCTGTTTCTCTGATAAATACAATTGCTGGAATGGCAATTGATATAAGAACAAAGAGGCCAAAGCTCGCAAACATCACGGGCGGCCTTTCAGGCCCTGCCATCAAACCTATTGCCGTAAGAATGGTCTACGAGGCATATAGGACAGTTAAGATTCCTATTATCGGGATGGGCGGGATAATGAATGCCGAAGACGCAATAGAGTTTATGCTCGCAGGAGCGGCGGCAGTCGCCGTAGGAACCGCTAACTTTATAAACCCGACTGCAACTCTCGATATAGTTAAAGGGATAGAATCTTTTATTAAAGACAACGGCATAACAGATGTAAAAAAACTTACGGGCGGGATCAGATGCTGAATCAGCCTGCAATAATAACCCTCACAACAGATTTCGGGTATAGAGACCCTTTTGCCGGAATGATGAAAGGCGTGATACTGCAAATAAACCCGCAGGCAAAGATAGTGGACATAACGCACAACATAAGCCCTCATAATATAAAAGAGGCCGCTTTTACAATCGGCACAACTCACAGTTTTTTCCCTCCGAGAACCATGCATGTGGTTGTAGTTGACCCCGGCGTAGGCTCAAGCAGGCGGCCCATTCTCGTTACAACAGACCATCATTATTTTATAGGCCCTGACAATGGCGTATTCTCGCTGATATACAACTCTCAGAGCAATTCCCTTAATGTCATCCATATTACCTCAGAACATTACTTCTTTCCTCACAGAGGCCCGACATTTCATGGCAGGGATATATTCGCTCCGGCTGCCGCATGGATTACCAAGGGCATAGAATCGGCAAATTTCGGAGAGATGATTACCGATTATGTCACTCTGCCGTTTCCCTCTTCTTCAATACCCACAAAGACGAATATAGAAGGAGAGGTTATTTACATAGACCGTTTTGGCAATGCGATATCAAACATAAAGGCGCTGGATTTAAATACGCTTTACAGCGCTAACCCTGAAGGGAAATTGAAAGTTATCGTAAAAGGAAAGCAGACAGAACTCAAAAATTATTATGCTCAGGTTACGGATAAAGAGCTTTACGCGTTGATAAACAGCAACGGGTATCTTGAACTCTTTGTTTACAGCGATAATGCCTCTGCCGCGTTCGATATAAAAGTAGGGGATGCTGTCAGCGTTGAACTGGCCCAATCCTAAATCTCTTCCGGATTTTACGGGAACAGGGCTGTTGATGCAAGCGCAGTCTTTTCGTTGAATCCCATCATTATATTCATGTTATGAACAGCCTGTCCTGACGCGCCCTTCATAAGATTATCAATTGCAGTAACTATTACGAGGGTCCCTGTTCTTTTGTTTACGGCAAGTCCTATGTCACAGAAATTTGTTCCGCGCACATTCTTGACGTTCGGGAACTTTCCTTCGCCAAGCACTCTCACAAACGGCTCTTCTGCATAGGCCTTTTTATAAATGCCGAGAATCTTTTTTGTCTCTGCCTTCCCTTTGAGCCTTGCATAAATGGTCGTCAGTATTCCCCTGTCATAGGGACCAAGATGAGGCGTGAAATTAATCCTGACGTCTTTGCCGGCAATAACAGAAAGCTCCTGCTCAATCTCAGGCGTATGCCTGTGTGTGCCGACAGCATAAGCCCTAAAACCCTCGTTTACCTCACAAAAAGAAAATGCCGCATCAGCTTTTCTCCCTGCGCCTGTTGTGCCTGACACAGAATCTACGACTATAGAATCAAGGGCTATAAGCCTGGTTTTTAAGGCAGGGTAAAGCCCGAGGATTGCCCCTGTCGGATAACAACCGGGATTTGCTATCAGAGAAGCCTTTGCAATCTTTTTCCTGTACAACTCAGGTAGGCCGTACACAGCTTTTTTTAAAGCCGCATTAAACTTATGCGGCGTATTGTACCAGTCTTCATATACTTCAGGAGACCTCAGCCTGTAGTCCGCAGAGAGATCTATAACCTTTTTACCGCGTCTGAAGAAAAAGTCTGCCGCTTCCTGAGATTCCGCATGAGGCAGCGCCATAAAAAATATATCCGCCTTGCCTAACAGTTTGTTTTTGTTCAGGGGCTCATATACAAGGTTTGAACAATTAGCAAGGTGCGGGAATAAATCACCGATTGTTTTGCCGGCCGATTTTTCTGAAGTTACAACGCTGATTTTGACAAGAGAATGATTCGATAGGAGACGAATGAGTTCGCCTCCCGCATATCCACTGCCGCCGCAAATGGCAACATGTAACATAATTTTTATCTCTTAGAGAACTGGAATCTCTTTCTTGCGCCCTTCTGCCCGTACTTCTTTCTCTCTTTTTCCCTCGGGTCTCTTGTTAAAAAACCCTCTTTCTTCAGCTTTAGCTTGAGATCGTTATCCATAGAAACAAGCGCGCGCGATATGCCGTGCCTGAGAGCGCCTGCCTGTCCTGTTAACCCTCCGCCGTCAACGCTCGCAGAAACATTGTATTTACCTGTCATCCCTGTGAGTTCAAGCGGTTGTCTTATCATCATTCTCAGCGTCTCACGCGGGAAATAAGTATCGAGCGGTTTCTTGTTGACGACTATCTGTCCATTGCCCGGAAACATAATAACCCTGGCAACAGATGTTTTTCTTCGACCCGTAGCGTTATATTTTATTTCAGCCATTTAAAACTCCCTCATTGCAAGATTTCCGGTTTCTGAGCTGCATGCGGATGTTTGCTTCCTGCATACACTTTAAGCTTCTTCAGCATTGCCCTGCCGAGCCTGTTCTTTGGAAGCATGCCCCATACTGCATCTGTTATCACAGTCTCAGGTTTCTTACTAAGGCGCGTCCTCAGGGAATCAGCGCTGATGCCTCCTGGATAGCCCGAGTGATGGTAATAGATTTTATCGTCAAGTTTTTTGCCTGTAACCTTAATTTTTTCGGCATTCACGACTACAACAAAATCTCCGGTATCAACATTCGGGGTAAACACAGCTTTATTCTTGCCCCTCAGATATGTTGCGACCTTTGCGGCAAGCCTACCAAGGATCGCATCCTTAGCGTCTATAACATGCCACTTATGTTCGATATCGTCTTTTTTAGCAAACTGGCTTTTCATCTCATCTACCTTCCTTATAAATACCTTCCTCAAGCGTCTATCCGCCGGATGCGGATGTGTCTGCGCTGTTGGAAAGAATTAGACATAATAATAAAAATGCCTGTAAATTGTCAATACGTGAAACTTTCATCGCTCAGAAATAAGAGTGAAACATTATAGATTTCTCAGAGACACGGAGAATGCGCGTCATTTGACACCCTCTGCTGATATGTGATAATTTTAAGTCAGAACAATGTCCGATAAAACAGCGATAATAAAAGAGGCCCAGAAGTATTTAGCAAGGGGGCAGATAGACAAGGCAATAGCGGAATGGGAAAAGATTCTAAAAGAATCCCCTGATGCTAACACCTATAATATCATAGGTGATTTACATCTAAAAAAAGGCAGCAAAACACCTGCTGTAGATTCCTTTCATAAAGCCGCGCGTCTTTTCAGAGACGAAGGGTTTTCGCTAAAGGCATTAGCCCTATACAAAAAGATACTGAATATCGATCCTTCAAACACCGCCTCCTTATATGCCCTCGGAGAATTGAGCGAAGAAAAAGGGCTGCCTACGGATGCCACCAAATATTATCTTGCCAGCGCGGATATCCTGTCAAAGGAAGGCAAAAAAGACGAACTACTGCGGACATATGAGAAAATTCTGAATCTCTCCCCGTCTAACATCCCTCTGAGAACTAAAGTGGCAGAACTTTTCATAAAGGAAGGATTGCGGGTTGAGGCGGCCAAAGAGTATGTTCATATTGCAAAGTTATGCGAAGAAAAGAATGACCTCAATAACGCAGCCGTATATTTCAAAAAAGCCTTTGACCTCCATCCTAACAACAAAGACGCGCTTCTTGGGCTAAGTTCCATATACGAAAAAACAGGCGATCCAAGGCAGTCATTAGAGCATATAAAAAAGGCCCTTGCGCTTTTTCCTGATGATACCGAACTGCTGTTAAAATGCGCCCAGCTTCTCATTAAGCAGGAGTCTTTTGCTGATGCGCTGCCGTATGTATCAAAGGTTATAGAGATAGAACCGTCAAATACCGCTGCAAGGAAATTACGCGGGGAACTTTATCTGAAGGAAGGGGATAACCAAAAGGCATGGGAAGAATATGGAATGGCAATAGAGGAAATGGTGTTTACGGAGAAAATCGACGAGGCCATAAACACTCTGGCGTTGTTTAAAGACGTCGAACCTGTCGAAGCAAGGAAAAAGCTCGTCTCCCTTTACAGGCAAAAAGGCGACTTTGAGGCTCTTTTTGATAACCTGGTTTTCCTGGGCGATACCTTTGTTATTTCAGACGGCGGAACACTGAAAGAGGCTTTAGATTGTTACAGAGAGGCACTGCAGATACACCCCGAAGACACTGCCTTAAACGAAAAAATAGCTGATATAGAAAGAGAGCTCGGCGAAAAAGAGACGGTAGAAAAACCTGAAAAATTGGCTGAAGAATCTCTGGCTGAGTCGGATATATTTCTCAGGTATGGCCTTTATGACGAGGCAAGAACACTTCTCGAAAATCTTAAGGTGAAAGAGCCTGAAAACATAGACGTACATTTAAAACTAAAGGCCCTGTATATGGAGACAGGAGATAAAGAACAGGCAATCACAGAGTGTCTCAGCCTTGCAAATCTTTACGATAAGGCAGGCAATACCGAACAGAAAGAAGGTTCTCTCAAAGCGGCATATGAGATAAATCCCGAAGATCCCAGGCTGCAGGGAAAGGCGGCGACTGCACAAGCCCCGGTAGAACCTGCGCCATCGGCCCCAAGCGGAGAAGAGCCGGTCGCCCTGTTTAATATCGAGGATTACGGCGAACATATAACAGAGGCAGCGGTTTATGTCAGACAGGGGCTTTACGACGAGGCAGAGGCAATATATCAGAATCTTCTGAAACTATTTCCGGACAATGATGAGATAAAACAGAAACTATCCTCGGTTGAAACCGAGAGAGCCAAAGCAGCTGCAACAGAAGAATTAGCAGGCATCGCTGAAGAACCTCCAGAAAAATTAAAAGAACCTGCGGAAAAACTCGAAGAACCAATGGAAAAGATTGAAACCGAAACAGAAAAGTTTGTCATCAGTGATATCCTCGAGGCGCAGAAAGCTGCGGAGCCCACACTGGAAAGCGATGTGCTTGATATATTCGAAGAATTCAAAAAGGGACTCGAAAAAGAGATAGATACGCAGGATTCGGAAACGCATTATAATCTCGGAATTGCCTTTAAGGAAATGGGGCTTATAGATGACGCCATAAGAGAGTTTCAGCTGTCAAAGAATGATCCCAAAAAATTTATCCAGTCAACAAACATGCTCGGGATATGCTACATGGCAAAGGGACTTTACCCTCTCGCAATTGACTCTTTCAAAAGCGCGCTGGAAAAAATAGAGGCAAGAGACGATTCCTACTGGGGCGTGAAATATGAGCTTGCAGAGGCTTATGAAAAAAGCGAAGATATCAGCGAAGCGCTCGCAATCTATACCGAAGTATACGGCTGGAATTCAAAATTTAGAAACGTGGCGGAAAAAATCAACCTGTTAAAAGTAATGATTGCAAAACCTGCGGAGAAACCTGTAAAATCTGAGAAGCAGAAACCAAAAAGAGAAAGGGTCTCCTATTTATAACATATGGACTACCTTGCATATTACAATCTGAAAGAACACCCGTTTTCCAATGTTGTTGACAACAGGTTTTACTATAAAGGCATCCAGCATTCAGAGGCCCTGGTAAGGCTGAAATATGCAATAGACACAAGAAAAGGCCTTGCAGTCGTTATCGGAGACATAGGCACAGGCAAGACTACTCTCGCCCGCAGGCTGCTCGAAGAGCTTGATGAAAATCTCTATGAGGCAATTCTCCTTGTCGTAATCCATTCCGCAGTGAGCGCTGACTGGCTCCTGAAAAAGCTTGCCATACAGATCGGAGTGCCGGACGTAAAAGAGGACAAACTGGACCTTCTGAGCCAAATATATAAGAGACTCTTTGATCTGAGCGAGCACGGCAAGGCGCCCGTGGTTATCATTGATGAGGTTCAGATGCTGAACTCCAGAGAAATAATGGAAGAGTTCAGAGGGCTCCTGAATATGGAAATGCCGGAAGGGAAAATGGTAAATTTTGTGTTCGTAGGCTTGCCTGATCTGGATAACGTGTTGTCGCTGGATGAGCCGTTGAAACAGAGAGTGGCTGTAAGAGTCAGGCTGAAGGCCTTTTCCGAGGAAAATACAAAGGAGTATATAAGACATAGACTGCATGTTGCAGGCTGTCCCAAAAACCCGTTTACAGACAGCGCGGTGCGCGCTATATTTCAGTATTCAAACGGTGTTCCGAGATTAATAAACGCTATATGCGATAATGCGCTTCTTGACGGCTATTTGTTCAAGGCAACTACGATAGACGAAACGATTATAAGGGCAGTGGCTGTTGATCTTGGGCTGGACGCGGAAGAAAATAGATAGTCTTAATCTTTATCCGGACAAGATATTTCGAAAGTTCTATCCTCATCCTTGAAGGGTACCAGAATTCTCCGCTCTTCACAGGTTCTTCGTAAAAAATCCTGAGTTCCCTGCCGTCATCGAGTTCCATTGTCTGAACCGCAGGCAGCATTGTTTTTTTGTCAACAACGATCCTTTGCCGCGGATTCCTAAGTTGATATGTTTCATTCTGATTTTCCATTGCATAGTCTGCTATCAGCCACCAGAAAATGCTGTTTCTCAATCCATCTACGAGAATAATACTCTTGCTTCTGCCGGGATCCGGCTTGCTCTTTATCACGCCTCTCGATTCTTTTATCTCCGCCATAAGAAATCCCATGGAGTAAATCCTCAAATCCAGAGTGTCGGCTGAAAGTTCAAGCGCAGCATCCCCTGTCATTGTGCTGTCACCCTTTTCAAATTCTACGGAAAATGTTGCCTCGACACGTTTTATATTGCTGCGCGCGGCAATAACATCTTTTATATCAACACCTTCATAGTCAGGCAGATCAACCCTTTTGGCTGTGCAGGAAAATAATAAGGCCAATCCTGTTACAAGAAGGATTGGCTTGAGCGGCATCAAGCGAAAGACAGTTCTTCTTATCAATGTTCTAACGTCCGATTGTTGCTTCAAGCGCATCCTCGATATCCTTTACCCCGACTATCTCAAGCCCAAAAGATTCTTTAAGCCTTTCACTGTTTGTCTTAGATATCACAGCCTTCTTAAACCCTATCTTCGCAGCCTCTTTAATCCTCTGCTCCGCATATGCAACCGCCCTTATTTCACCTGAAAGACCGACTTCGCCAAACATAAATATTTTAGGATCAACAGGAATATCCTTGAGCGAGGATGCTATTGTTGTTACAATTCCAATATCTATAGCAGGCTCAATGATTTTCAGCCCGCCTACGACATTTATGAATACGTCCATCCCTCCCATATGAAGCCCTGCGCTTTTTTCAAGCACGGCAGTCAAAAGATTCACCCTGTTATAGTCCACGCCAATGCTTGTCCTCCGCGGCATGCCGAATGTTGTCGGCGAAACCAATGCCTGTATCTCAACCATCAGAGGCCTTGTGCCTTCTACGCTGGCAATGACCGTCGAACCCGAGACATTGAGTGGCCTTTCAGAAAGAAATAATTCGGAAGGATTTTCTATCTCAGAAAGGCCGGTATCCGTCATCTCGAACACGCCTATCTCGTTCGTTGAGCCAAAACGATTCTTAACAGTCCGCAGTATCCTGTAAGAATGCCCCCTGTCTCCTTCAAAATAAAGAACAGTATCAACAATGTGTTCAAGAACGCGGGGGCCTGCGATCGCGCCCTCTTTTGTGACATGCCCGACTATAAATACGGGTATTTCAGATTTCTTGGCGAACAGCATCAGCCGCGCAGCGCATTCTCTTACCTGGCCCACGGAACCCGGAGCTGAAAGTATCTCTTCGGTATATGTCGTCTGGATCGAATCAACAACGATAACCCCGGGATTAAGTTTGGAGGCAGCATCAAGAATGCCTTCGAGAGACGTTTCGGCAAGAAGGATTATTTTATCCGAGTCTATAGAAAGCCTCTCTGCCCTTAGTTTAATCTGCTCCGGAGATTCCTCGCCTGACACATAAAGCGCGCTATCGCATTTTTTTGAGAGTCCTGACAACGCCTGCATAAGAACTGTTGATTTTCCTATTCCGGGGTCGCCGCCTACAAGGATAACTGAGCCCGCAACAACACCGCCGCCAAGAACCCTGTCAAGCTCTTTTATGCCCGTCGACATTCTTGCTTCTTTTCCGCTAACGACTGTGTTAAGCGGCTGCGGCTCTGACCTTCCCGAAGGCCTTCTCCCCTGCCTGCTTTCTTTTTTTTCTTCAACAAGCGTATTCCATTCGCCGCAATCCGGGCATTTGCCGAGCCATTTGGGGCTTACATATCCGCATGCCTGACACTGGTAAAAGGTTTTTATCTTAGCCATAATATGTTGAATTATACCTTTGCCTGAAACTTATTGACAAGTGGCATGCGCAAGAAGAAGTTTTAACCGCTAACAGAAAAATATCACAGGGAGATTAGCTCGGGTAGAGAGAGGGACTTATTACTTCTGCTCTTTCAGCTTTTTTATTATCTGTTCATACTTTTCGTGCCCGACACATTCCCTTGCCCCGGGACACCAGAGCAGACAGGAAGGCTTCATATCGCGCGTTATAATCTTCTGGCATCCCTTGCATGTTGTGTCAGGCTCGTCAGTCCAGATTTCGTTTTCATGGCCGCAGAAAACGCAGATCAGGGATTCTGGATACGGAGTCCTTATCTCTTTGCTTCCGGGACAACTTTCTTTCATGTTTTTATTCTAACAGATAGAGAGGTTAGAGAATATGAGATAAATCATAAATACTCTATTATTTTTCTACCTTACAATCTCTGTCCCGATTCCTTCTTTTGTGAATATCTCAAGTAGGAGGCAGTGAGAAATTCTGCCGTCAATGATGTGCGTTTTGGAAACGCCTGCTTCAAGCGCCTTTATGCAGGCCTG
>Ga0172375_10001115_pt1 | contig 43212 bp, 37 predicted proteins | sample LakKiv1m_FD_114537 | JGI IMG/M metagenome (GOLD analysis project Ga0172375, IMG submission 114537) | Freshwater microbial communities from Kabuno Bay, South-Kivu, Congo - kab_092012_11.1m | ecosystem: Environmental > Aquatic > Freshwater > Lake | place: Democratic Republic of the Congo... | reverse complement strand
TATCCCGCGTCGCTACCTCCTTCACAGGGTGGCCGGAATCCCGTGGAATGGCCGGCCGCTTTGCCGTGGAACAGCCGGCCGCTTTGCCGTGGAATCAGTGGCCGGAATGGCGTGGAATACGCAACCATCATGGATCTCGTGTGGGACAATACAGGGCCTCTCGTTAAAATTCCATAACCTGGATAAGGGATTATAGGTGATCCCGCTTCATGGGATATACCGGATATTGATAACGATTAGGTAAGGAATTTGCCTTTGCGAGAACTCGCCGAATGTCAAAATCAGCCCTACGGCTGGAGGGGGACGTTTTTCCAAAATCAGACGGCAACTGTAACCAGCTAATTTTCATAGATATTTATTTTTACCTTGACAGGGGATTATAGGATTGTCCCCCTGGTTCATACTGTTACAAACACTTATTTAGTTTCTTATGGACCCCAGGTCACACGAGATCCTTATTAACCAAAAAAGATAACAATGTCAAATAATTAATGATTTTGCCTATTGAAATCTTGTGCCTAAGGCATAAAAGGTGTATTTTGCCGCCAGGAATGCCCAACGAATAAGGATAACTGCCATGATTTACTTGGATCACAATGCGACGACTTCAATCTTGCCCGAGGTCCTTGAGGCAATGATGCCTTATCTTACCTCTGAATGGGGGAACCCCTCCAGTTCATACAGATTCGGATCTAGGCTGAAAAAGGTGATCGAGACGGCGCGGGTCCAGGTGGCAGAATTGATAGGAGCCCATCCCACGGAGATCTTGTTCACCTCCTGCGGGACCGAGAGCAACAACGCAGCCATTCATGCGGCCCTCAAGGCCGACCTACGTAAGAGGCAAATCATCACTTCGGCGGTTGAGCATTCCTCTGTATTAACCTACTGTAAGTCCTTAGAAAATGAGGGTTATAGGGTCACATACTTGCCAGTTGACCGCGACGGTCTCCTCAAGCTTGCGGATTTGGAAAATGCGATCACAAATGAAACTGCACTTGTTTCGTTGATGTGGGCGAATAATGAAACGGGGGTGCTGTTCCCTGTGAAAGAAATTGGCGAAGTCTGCCGGTCCCGGGGCGCCCTATTTCATTGCGATGCAGTGCAGGCAGTGGGAAAAATCGAGATTGCCATGCGGAATGCGATGGTGGATTACCTGTCCTTGACCGGTCACAAGTTCCATGCCCCAAAAGGCATAGGTGCCCTATTCGTCAGGCGAAAATCACCCTTTTCACCATTTGTCACCGGCGGTCACCAGGAACGTAACTTACGCGGTGGAACAGAATGCGTACCCCTGATTGTAGGTTTAGGCAAGGCCGCCGAGCTTTCACGAAAACACCTGCAGGCCTACGAGACTAGGGTGAGACCGATGCGCGACGCCCTCGAGGAGGACATTCTGGACTCTATCCCGAACACCGAGTTGAATGGGCACAAGACGCAACGGCTTGCCAATACATCAAATATATCCTTCCACGGGGTTGAGTCCGAAGCGCTGCTCATCCTACTCGATCAAGAGGGGATCTGTGCCTCGACAGGTTCAGCATGCCTGGCAGATTCAGAGGAACCGTCGCATGTGATAAGGGCCATGAAACCGGAATCAGCTGCCTCACGACAGATGGTTCGTTTTTCTCTCGGATTGGAAAACAAAAAAGAGGAGATTTCAAAAACGGTAGAGGTCCTTGGCAAGGCAATCGCTGCGCTTTCCAACTGATCGCGTCCCTGCTGTCTATAAACCACACTGGTGAGACGCACAAAGGAGTCTGCTTTCATTTCAGGTTACGACAATTGATGCATTCGTAAAAAGTCAAAAACTCGGGAACGTGACCAAATGATTTCAATAAGTTATCCATGCTAAAAATGGCAAAATCCGACTTTTTGCGAGACCATCACAATTGGATACAATATAATTCGCTTATCATATATGAACAGCATGCAGGCGAAAGACAGATCAGGAAAGATCGCAGATCCGTTCATAAGTGAGCCTGTCGCTCTCTTCGAATTCTTCTATGTTTCTTATACCCAACTTCAATTCAATAGCGTTGCGTATCCGTTGCCGACCTCTTCCTGATGCCTCAAAGAAATCATCAGCAAAGTTGATCTCACCGCATTTCTTTAGTTTCGCAGAGAAATACTCCTCGCTGACATCTTTAGCCTCGATCGCTTCGCTGCAAATCGATCTTAGCACCTCAAAGAGGGCTTGAATACCAACAGTCTTCCGAATGAAAGATCGGTCCGCGTTACGCCAGAGTACTCTATCTACAGCATTAAAATAGTTCTTTGCTATAGTGTAAATAAGAAGATCATTGCTCTCCAGGTAGTAATACCGAAGAGGTGATTTATCTTGATGAGGAGCAAATGTGAGAAGTTTTCGGTCTCGCCCTTTATCGATTTCTCTGCGGTGCATCAAGTCGCGGTCTCTTTTGGGGTTGCTGGAGAATAGGCGAAGCAGGCCCTCAACAACCGTAGCCGTAGAGACGGCCCAGTCTCTTCTCAGCGATCTCGCTTTACCTTCCGCGACCTCTTGGGCAGCAATGATTATATGGTCCTTAAGCGCTGAAGTCGGGTCAGTATTAAGTTTCCTGCATAAAAAGACCGCTGTCTTCTCAGGGGACCAGACATCTGGTGGTTCTTCCTCAAGGTTGAAGCCATACAACTCATAGGACTGGCTTTTATCTACTGGCTTCTGATTATAGTTAATGGTAGCGAAGAGATAGGCTTGAAAGGGATTGGGAAGATCGAGGTATATGGAACAAAGTAGAGGCATCTGCAAACGGTTATGGAAAGACGCCTCCTTGAACCCATAGAGCCGATGTTGCCCATCCACGATTGCCGCGAGCTTATCCGCCGATGGGATAGACAGTGTCCCAACTGAACCATTTTCTGAATTAAATGCGACACCCCATCGAAAGTTGGGGTTGTCTTCCAACTCACCGTCCTCACGGTAATTTGCAGCAAGTATAATACTATTCGGGAAAGCGGCTTCGACTGTATCTATATATCTCCCTATAGCTTTCAACCTGTCTTTCACCAGTTTTCTTTGATGGCCTTTAAGCTCGTACTCTCCAGTGTCGGAAAACCCAAGGATTTTCAAAGGATGACTATAGGTAACCTGGAGAAGAATCTCTGCAGGCAAAACCGCCACATAGAATTCTCCGAGCGGTTGAACAACGCGAAAAGTAGGGATATGGATTGGGAAGGCCATATCAATTGTCCTTCATTAGGTATTGAAACCTGTTAAATCTCCGCCAGGCTGTCCATCGGCACCAATCGGGGCAGTTGGCTTCACTGGTTCGTCAAGGAGGTTAGCATTTTCGGCATTACCGATCCACCAGAGGAAGAGTGCCATCATATATCCCAGGATGGCCGGAAATATGGCTTTCAACGGGACTTGAGGGGCTGCGCCGTAAGAGGCCGCAAACCACGCACAAACGTATACAACCATCAAACACAACAGAAAAAACATGAGGAGGAAGCGCCTTTTCTGGTAGGAAAGGATCAGGTCCACGGCCGCCGTCGCCGCGATGGCTACAAAATAGGTGTAGGATGCACTTAGGAGCGTGCGAGGGAAATCTTCAGGTTTCAGAGACCCACTAAGGAATCTGATAATCGGTTCTATTAGTCCGAAGCCGCCCATGATCATAATGATCCCTAAGAAATACATAACAAATGTAGGATGCTTACACGGTTTCCGCAACCGTTCTCGCAAAATCTCGCGGAATTCCTGCCAGTAGTTCGCCTGTTCCACACAATTGTTCATGGCGCCCTCTTACCTTCCTCGATCCTTCCAAAATTGACGAGCTGTTCCTTGGTACAGTTTTCCTTGCAAGCGCAGGGCCGCTTCTGCCTTCTTAAGTCTACCGTGGATCACTCCGCCGAGTATCATGCGCTGCTCGGCGTCGCTCAACGTATGCGGGGAAAAGTGGACACCACATTCGGCCAGTTCGGCGAAATTTGTCTCGTTCGTACCGGTTGTCAGAAACTTGTCAGCGTCCTGTGATGCCAACCACACTGGAAAACCCCATGAGCGACCTTGCCTTGCTAATGAACTCAGCAGCCCGGCCTTGCTTTCCTTTGGCAAAAGAAGGTGCGCCTCGTCCACAAAAAGGACCATCTTGAGGGGCTGGATATCATTAACTACGGCAACTTGTTGGCTGAGTTTCTTGATCAGAAAATTGAGGATGAGGGCTACGGCCAATGCCTTGGTGTCTGTGTCGTTTCCAAATTCCTTGAAGTCGATAACCAAAGAGGTACTCAGCCACTCCTCTGGGGCTATCGCGCCCTGTGCTGTTGCAAACAGGCTGAAGCGCTCTATCTTCCGAATGATAGCGAGGTCAACACCGGTCGATCCGCCAAATTCCAACTCTTGTGCCAAAGCCGGAAAATCTGGCTCATTTAGGTGCTGATAGGCATCACAGATGTTGCCTTCTTGCTTTGCACCAAGTTGGGGTGCAAAGCATCTGATGAGGCTGGTTATCTCATAGGCGATCTGCGTATTCTGCGTGGGATTCTCGTGTCGATACAAAGGGTTAATAGGTAAGCCCTGCTGAATAAGCCGCACATAACCTGCTCCAGTTTGCTCCAAGAAACGGCTTCGGTTTCTTCGCTGCTGGATACTACCGGGATCATCCTCAAGTTCACCCTTCATATCAAAAAAGATGAACCGGACACCAAAGCCGGCAAGCTGAGCAAGAAGGTCCAATGCAAGTTGGCTTTTACCACTACCAGGCTGCCCTGAAATGACCAGGAGGCCGTTGCTGGTTCCGGGGCCGTTCACCGACCAATCGGGTGCCTCCTCCAAGGCCTTCAGTTTCACTTCAGCGTCAACCAGTGGAAGTGGTTGGACGTGCGGCTTCACAACACCAGGCAAACCCATGTCTTCCCCTGTCAGCGTAAGCAGGGCGGAGACAAATCGAGCCTGATCATTGCCGGACTCCGACCACAACTGCCGAAGGCGCTGGCATCCGTACTCGAAATACCGCCGAAATTCTTGGCGGTACCCGCTTTCATCTAGACCGTATCCAGCCCGGTGGTTAAGGGCGACCCGAACCAAATCGCGCAGTTCTTCTCCAACTACCTGCTCATCATTCAACGTCACGCCTTTAGCGTCCTTAGGCTTATACCCCGGAGGAACGCCTTCTCCCAGTGCCAGAAAAAGTGCGGCTCTACCCAAGACCGCCTGATTGCGCGCACCCACCCGAGGATAAACATTCTCAATGAACTCATGGGCTTCGCTACTGGTATCAAACTTCATGGCATCCTCTTCTTTTTCTATAGGTACTTTCCAAAGTAGTCGCCGATGATTTTCACCTCGTAATTCATACTGTCCGGTCTTCCGTGCGGATGCAGTGTGTAGACGCGGGCAAGACGGTCTCGGATTTTGTCAAAAAGCGGTCCTATGGGATCGACCTCCGCATTAGTGGCCAGGATGATAGATTGATGACCGCTCAGATAAAGCTGATCGAGCACGTTTGCACGGACTTCCTTGTCGAGCCTGGCCAAAGGGGTATCGACCGCCAAAGGCGGTACCAACTTTGCCAACCTCCGCAACGCTTCATAAAAAGCCAGCATGCGCACCTGTCTCTGACCCGCTGAGGTGTTAGTATCCTCCCATTTCACCTTCTTGGAGTCGCGGCGCACGAGCCAGCACTGCCAGTGGGCATCGAACTCCATTCCTTCAAATTCGCGCTCTCTTTCAGTGATCTCTACCCACAATCTGCCCACTTCCTCTGAGATTTTCTTGCGCAGTTGGATCGCAGCGCGGTTTTTAATCTCTCCTGCCGCTTCACGGTAACCGGTTGCTAGGGCGGCAAGACTCTCTCCTCGCTCGGCCTTGGTGGCGATTTCCTTCTGAATGGATTCCTGGCGTTTTAGGTCGGCAAGTTCGACTTCCTTCCTAGCAATTTCTGCCTCAATTTCCTTAAGCCGCCGGATAATGCGCTCGCGGTCACCAAGCAACCTGCCCCGCTTTTCATGAAGTTCCGCGCCTCGTTTGAATGCAGCCGTATTCTGTTGCATCTGCTTGAGCTTTTGATTCACCTCCCGCAATTCGACATCCATCCGCTCAATATTTATGCACATATCCCCAATATCCTTTAGCCCACTTTGGTTCGCGGCAATCCGCGCACGAACCTGGGAGCTCACATCGTTTCGGTCAGTCAAGAAGATGCGATCAGGCATGCCTTCCGGAGGCGGATGGAATAGACTGTGCAAGGCATCTTCGAGCCGCCGCTTGTAGAAGGCTTCGACATGCGCCTGAAGAGCAAATTCCTCTGGTTGGTCATCGAAGACATCTCTTTGTACTTGCGGGATTTTTGGCTCAACTGTAGATTTTGCGCCCTCCCATTCACGTCGGCGCTCTTCTGATAGAAGGGCATCATGCAATTCCTTTCGGTAGGTGCCTAACAGCGAAACCGGTAGAGAGACTTCCCACGCCTCTGTCAACTTCGATTCCAATCTATTCTTTGTCTGGGTTAGCTCGGCGTGGCGTTCCTGCGCCTTCTCCAACTCCTCGGGATCAATTGCGCCTAAAGTTTTCAGGTCATCTTCGACTTCCAGGAGTTCAATCTCGATCTCACGTAAGTCTCGATTAAGGGTTCCCGATTCTTTTTGTCTTACCTTAAGGATACTCTCAAGAGTAATAACCTTGCCATTCAGTTCCGCAAGCGCAGTTTCGGGGTCCGGGCTACCAACTCTGAATACACGAGGAATTTTGGAGTTGATCAACTGCCGCAGGTCATTTTCCAGTTCACTATAGGGCCAAAGACCGAGTATTCGGCTCACGCCCTCAACGATATCTTGCTGACCCAAATTGATGCTCTGACTCCTCTCAGCATCAAAGAAAAAGAACCTCGCCAGATGCCTTGGCAAAAACGCATCCCGCAGCTTTTGAATAACCTGTTCGTCCTCAATGCGCCCGGGCGTGTCAGAACGAACCGCATAGTGTTCCCACACAGGAGGGGAGTTCGGGCGAAAGCGGATATTCCGGTGTAGTTCGACCTTACGGCTGCCGACCTTGTCATCGCGCAAAGAGACGACAGCTTTTAGGCACATCTTGTCCTGGCCTTCTGACAGGGCACGTCGATTGAGTGATTTCTCAAAGACAAACCGTGTTGCACCGGATCCCGTTTCCAGTCTCTTCAAATCGCCGACGCCACTCTCCCCAACGACTGCCAGATACAACGCACGAAGCAAGTGGGTTTTGCCGGCGCCGTTTTTTCCGCCAACTAGAATCCCACATTTTCCCTCTAAGCTCCTGAAATCAAGCTCATGGGATCCATAGAAGGGTCCAAAATTGTCAAGCTCAAGCGAGTCAATATAGACCTCAGCCATGGGAGACCCCCTTTTCGGCTGACTGTACTTCAAGGTCATCTTTTAAGATGTTCAACAGATCGTCGGGCAGACCGTGGGCGCGATGACTTTCGCTATATTCCTCCACCTTTGCAAGGAGGCGGCGCAGGGTATCGGCGCGCAGACCCAGTTCATACGTTACTTGGTCCTCCAACTCTCGCAGTTTGTTCAGTTCGTTCAGATTGGCATTCATGATGATCCCTCGCTGTTTGTTCACGATACGCGCAACGCCCCGGCCGTCATCCGGGTCTCGCGCTGCTTTCCACAACTGTTGGATCAACAATAGTTCTTCGGGTGTGATGAGAGTCAGGCCAGTCTCTTCCTGTAGGGCAAGAAGACGTTTCAGGAGTTCCCTTCGGGCTGTTATTAGGAGGGGGCCTGGTTTCTTATGGCCGTTCATGCGGCGGTCATCGCGATATCCCTTCTCTGGATCGCGAAATTCCAATAGGGTTTCACGGAACTCAATGAGATGCTCCATGCGCTCATCACCGGCTGCAAGAAGGCCTTCGCTTGCCTTGTCGCGCTCCACCACAGTACAGGTCCAGCAGCCAAAGCGAGAGTTGCCGCAGCTCGGGGTGCTGGTGTCGATCTGAATGGGACATTCGCCATTGGAAGCATTGGCATAAAGCTTGTAAAGCGGACGGTTGTTCCCTCCCCATGGATTGGGTCTTTGGATCAAATAGGCCCAAACCTCTTCGGTGGTGAGGAATTCGATGGGATTCGAGACCCAGACTCGGGGTAAATCAGGGTGACGACGGAGGCCTTTCCGGGTAGGACGGCCAGCCATGGTCTGTGCCCGACTGGCGCTTTCCTCTCGCCTGGCCCCCAAGTGAAGAATCGCTTCTCCCCAGTGCCCGATTCTTTGGTTGACAAAGGAATTTACGGGATCGATTTTGAGACGTTGGGTGCACCATCTGAAGGTCCGGTTCGGCGGAGGGTAACCTCGGCCGATCAGGTTTACCCAGAAGGATTCTTCGGACGACGGCTTGAGCAGGCTGGTTTCTATGTTTAGTCCGTTTTGTTGCGAAAACCTGTCCATTCGTACGAGAGCCCCCTCCACCATTTCAGCGATCGCCGGGATTTCCACGCGCGTGTCCGTACAGAGAACAGATATGGGCTTCTTTCGTTCAGTGAGGGGGATTGTGAGCACTGCGTCGAAGATGAGGGAGGCCAGCAGGGTACTGTCCTTGCCACCACTGAATCCCACCAGCCAGGGTCGATTGTCCTCCAGATAAAGTTGTGCGAGGGAGTCCTTAATTTTGGTATAGGTGCTGGTTGACATCCCCTTATCCATTGGCTGCAAACTGAGGGCCGCTGGTGCGTCCATAAACATTTAGCGTCTACCTAAAGAGCGCTGTTGCCTCTGGTCCTGGAAAAATAAAAACCCCAACCTCCATCATACCGGAGCATCGGGGTTCATGGGCCAATGTCGACCATTTCCATTCCTTTTTCCGTCTGCGGTTGAAAAAAGGACACCGGATAGCGAAGCTTGTCTGGGGTTTCATAGTCTTTCATGCAGATTATGTCAACAAAAACATCCTGATGCCTGCCCGAGCGCCATCGAAAAAAATGGCGATAAACAGGACTGCATACGTTTGCAACAAATTGAAATAATGGCGTATTTAGTAATACCCCACGTACCTATCTACGACCTCTGTCCCCCGATTTCCGGCCACTCTACCTAAAGCGATTGTCAAATACGGTCACAAGCTCAGAAATTTTTTTTAGAAAAATGCATTTTTTCACGTCATAGCTGTCTGGGCTCAGCCTGCCCGTCCGTGCCTCTCTGCGATCAGTTCATTCTTCCCAGATGCACGAAGCGTGAACGCCGTCTCCCCCGATTTCAGCTTGTCCCCCACATACTCCCTCAACGCATGAGTCGCATCGCTTTCCGAATCGTATGCAATCCGGTATTCGCTGGCCGGGCCGGGGCGAAAAGGAAGGCAGGTGTATCCTCGACGGTCCAGGGGCCGGGTTCAGGCCCTATCCCCTGAAGGAATCTCCCGTCCCCAAAGGCCCCGAACATGTTCAGGCGCTCTTCCCGGGCCTGAATGAGGTCGTTTTGATCCAGACCGTGCAGTTTCAGGCCGGCGAGGATGACTTCAAAGATATCGGCTGATTTTCGGAGGATGCCTTCCGTGTCCTGACGCTGCCATTGGGTGTAGAGGCCGTGGGCCTCCTGCAGGATGGTACGGCCGATCTGATCCCGGAGGTCCTGACCGGAAAGACGGGTGATGGAGACCGATGGGTTTAGGGTGGCGAATCGCTCGGCGACTTTATCCCGGATAAGGCCGGGGGCCATGTAAGGGCCGCCATTTTTTGGAGGATGACTCATCTCATAACCACGAATAACCCGAACCATAGGAATATCAGATCGATTTTTTCACCACATATCCAAGCCAGATGTCAGTGTCGCGGACCTTGGAGACGTCCCGGGAAAACTCCACCACTGTGAGATTCAGGGCTGCGAATATGTGTCGCAGATCAGGGTCCTGCCAGAGATAGAAGGTGCGGCCATGGGATGTCTCTGTAGGGTCTCGGCCCTCTTTCAGGGTAATGAGGGCGTGGCCGCCGGGTATGAGCGACTCGAGGATATGTTCAAGGACCTGCCCCAGCCGCTCTTGCGGGATGTGGACCAGGGCGCCCGTCAGCACAACGGCATCCGCGGACAGGCCGGAAAAATCATATATCTCGAAATCGCCCTCAATCACGGCGCAGCCCGAATGGGACCGCGCCATTTCAGCGAGGCTTGGAGACCGTTCAAATCCTGTGGGTTTAAAGCCCCGCTCCCTGAACCATCGCATGTCCCGGCCGGAGCCGCAGCCGATGTCCAGAATCGTTGCGCCGGGAGCCAGGTGTCGCGCCAGGGGCTCCAGGAACGAAGACGGATCGACTTGGACGGTGGATGCGTGATATTCAGCGGCGTTGGTTTCGTAATAGTCGGTCATGTCTGGGTACTGGATACTCGGTACTGGATGCTGGATACTGGATACTCGATACTGGGTGCCGGATGACTTCTGTCCCCCATCCCCCGACACCCGATTCCTGACTCCCGATACCCAACCTCCGCCTCCCGCATCACGGACTGATATTCGGCCGTGGGAATATTCTTTCGGGTCGCCTCATCGTGCATGAGAGTTTCTACGGTCTTGCTGTTGTTCTTTTTGTTCGGCATGGTTCTATCCAATGTGTCTCAAGGTTCTTATCAAGAGAGGCATTCTTGATATGATTATCTTATCAGGGGTTGACCTTCTCCCATTCGGCGTGAGGTCCCTCTCGTCCGAGTTATGACTTCTTTGGCCCCTTTGTGGCCCAACTAACCCATCTGCCTCAATGTCGGGTTTCTTTCGAAAAACATAACGGATAGACCGAGCCGTTGTCCCAATCTTGAGGCCTTTGATGCGTTTATGATGCGTTTAATCTAATGATTCCTTTGAGTCCTTTGTGATGCGTTTCTTTGAAAGAAGGTAATGAGTGCCCTTGCCGGTTGTCCCAATTTTTTTCAAAACTCCCTTCTTAGATAATTCATCCAGATCTCGGGTGGCTGTCGGTCGTGAAACTCCGGTCAACTTTTGATATTCAGAATTGGAAATGCGGCCCATTTTTTTTACATAAGACACTGTTAGTAATTGCCTCTCGTTTAATTGAAACCTTGCAAGAACCTCATCCGTCAGCCAGTCGCGCCAGAGCGTGGTTACAAACAGGCCCGCTCGTTCCTCGAAATCCGGCGGCGGCAGACCAGCCTCTGCGCAGCGTTCAATCATGTCCAATGTGCCACTTCCTGCCTTTTCGATGTAACGGGCAAGGTAGAGGGGCTCGGCGATTAAAGGGTTTCGGGGAATGGACGCATGGGGCTCCCGAAGACGCTCGGGCGTGAGGGAGGGTGGAAGCTCGCCTGGATTCCAGACTTCCAACCTGTCGGCAAAGAGCATGACCTGCACACTGGCGTTGCTGGTATAATCCCGGTGGGCAACCGCATTGACAATGGCCTCGGTTATGGCTTCCTCAGGCAATTCGTAGGTTGCTGGGGCCTGCACGCTCTGTTCGCGAGTACCGATGTGCCGGTTGATTTTGGAGAGCACGAAATCGACGGCCTGATCCACCAGTTCGAAGACCGTTCCTTTATAGATCTGATAGGAAGGAATGGGTTTCCGCACCGTCGTTCCGTGAAAGTGCATGCACTTTATCTCGGAGGTTGGAAGAAAACGCTGTGGACTTCTGGCAAAAAGGAGAACTGCCGAGTGGGTCGGTTGCCCCTCATCCAGCAAATTCAGGTGAACCAGGGCCTTTTCTTTTGCAGTACTGATCGGAAGGGGGTATTTCCTTTCCTTTTTCGCCGTTGCCAGAAATGCCTTGATATTTTTCAGGGGCAGATCTGCCAGCGTTGCCCGTGGGCAGGAACTCGCATCAAAGGGCAAAGTCCGCAGGTCGCCGGAGTGTTTCAAATGATCGACCATGGCCGCATAGAAACCTGCAGTTAGATCGGCGACGCTATTGAAGCGGCGACGGATCAGTTGTGAGGCAGATTTTTGAATCAGTCGTGCCATTTTTGGATGACGGCGCTTGTCCTCCTCGCCTTTTACAAAGATGATTCGTGTCTTGCCCTTGGCAGTGGCACAGTCGAACTCCCTTTCTGTGGGCGATAAACCCTCAGAATCCTCATAGCCATATTCGTTTCCAAAAAGCCCGACGTAAACATCACACGCATCAACCTGTCCCAAGTATGCCTCGTCCGCCTTTTGGTCACGGGCCGGCAGGTCTTCAAACAGAAACACGTCAGAAACAAACAGCCTCAACAGGGGATCGCTTAAGGCATAGTTCTTGAGAGCCCGGCGTTCGTTCCTAAATTCTTTTTGAACACTGCTGATAAATATTTTCAGGCGGTCAGCAGACATGAGATTCATCTCCCTTTGGGCGCGACTCGTTCAATCATCTGATTAAACTGCGATGCCACCTTCTCCTCGAAGTCGGCCTCGATCTGATATACCTCCGTAAATTCCGCAAAGGCCCAGCGGCCGTAGCGGCCCAGGTTGTTAATACCGGGGACCCAGTAGGTCTCCATGGTGGCCTTCTTTTCTTTGGCATCCTCCCGGCGATAACCCTTGATCTCCACGATCAAGTGAAGCGGGTCCTCATGGCCGTCATCCACCAGGACAATGAAGTCGGGCAGGTAGGTCCGGGTTTCGGAGCCGTAGCGGTAGGGAACCTGCCAGTCCGAAGGGTTGGGCCGGGCGCGCCACAGATCGATGTGTCTGCGGAGTTCATTGATGATGGGGGTGGGGTCGTACTGCTGTTCTTCGGTGGAGAGGCCTTTGCCTTCATCGAAGATGAATGACGTTTGTTTCCCGCCAGCCGCTTTCCGCTTTCTTGGTTTGGGGATCGGGGTGATGAATTCTGCCCCCCGGCGGCCCTCGATGATTCGCTCTGGGTGGGTTGTCCATCATCGTCGAGCTCCCAGTGCTGCGTCGGGCATTGATACGGGGAGTTCAGAACAGGTTGCTCAAAAAACCGGTTATCCATGATGCGCTATGCTCCAGGCCAGGGCATGAGATCATGTCCGCTTTTGGAAAAGAATCGATGTCACTGCGTGCCCCAGCTTACGGTCCCCGTTCTGTACGAGGCGTTCACACGGATGGTAGGATACAAAACCCCGCGATCCTTTGATCGAGTAACGGGTGTTATCGGTGTCAGGAATCATTTTCATTTTGTTTTTCCTGACAAGGTTGAAAGGAGAATAAGACCTACATCTGTCTCCCGATCGCTGGCGCACGTTTCCAGCAACCATAACACATGCGATTGTCAAATGCGGTCACAAACGCAGAACTATTTTTAGAAAAATTCATTTTTTTCACGTCATGCCTGTCTGAGGTCAGACTCCCTATCCTCCGAGATTCTCTGCAGTCAGCTCAGATTTGCCAGATGCCCTGAGCGTGAAGGCCGTCTCACCGGATTTCAGATTATCTCCCAGATACTCCCGCAGGGCATGGGCGAGCTCGCTTTCGACATCATACACAATCCGGTATTACCGGGCCTGGGCGGGGCGCTGTAACGTTGCGTCATATCGTTTGCCGTTCATCTTTATTTTGATCTTGCGGTTGTCGCCGGGCTTCAGGGGGTGATCACCGAGGAAGGCAAGGGCGAAGTCGCGGGGGACTGGGAAGTCGGTTTTGACAATCGCATTCTTGTCGTTTCGGGTTAGCCGCGCAAATACCGGGCTGTCATGGGGTCGTCACCCACTAAAGAGAGGATATACTTTCCTTCAAAATGTTGCTGGCAATGCTTTTCACGGAAATGTTGATTTTCCTGGCATACTCATTAAGGGCGTAAAATGTTTCCTGGTCGACCTCTATCTCGAATCTTCTGCGCCTGATATCGATGACCGCATCGACAGGTTCCAAATATTCTTCGTAGTCGGCAGTGCTGTGCGTGTCCCAGAATTCCCCTGCCTCCTCCTCGGACGCAAAAGCCTCGGGTAGCGGTTCACTTACTTGATGCCCGTTGTCTTTCATAGTAGCTCCTTTCTTCGGGATCCATGTCCCGGGCGGAGATAGGCAAGGCCCTGTTTCCCTTCTTGTTGATGAAAAAGACAATCAAATAACGTCCTTTATGAATTTGCGAATAAGCGGCGTATACATTTTCCCCTTTGATGTGGCCTCTGCCTACTTTGTGAATAAACAGGCGTGTTCGCCAGAGCCTCTTCCACCTCTTGAATAGACACCCTATGTTTCATCAACAGCTTGTCGACGAATTTCTGTTTCCAGATGATCTCATAAATTATCAAATCCGACTCCTTTTTTCAGCAAAAGAGGACGCTTTGGGTGCAATTATTTCTGTTAGGTGCGTTAGCGCCTCTCGAACGACAGGTTTTGTCTTGATAAAAGGCTGACGCCTGAATTCCGAAACCCGAGTTTATCCGTCCGCCCAAGCACTTCTGATTACACCCGGACGCTTTCAACATGGAGACCCAACGTACAAAACCCCGTTCTCCATTCAATTGGAGCCACGGGGTTTTTGGCTGATCAGGGATTGTCTGAATCATCTTTCCCTCTCGTCATGTTCAAAGAGAACAAGACCAACTGGCATGATTGTCGCTTACCATCTATAGAAAAACCCAATAAAGGGTATTAAACCCCAGGGCAAGCCCTGGACCCGATTTAAGCGGTACTACCCCGCAGCAAGCTGCGGGGTATTGAAAAAGAATAAAAATAAAAGTCAATATGTTTTGGTTTCTGGGTGCTGGTCGTTGGATGCTCGATACTGGATACTGGATGCTGGATACTGGCCGTCTGACCTTCTGTTCTCTGACCTATGATTGCTGTTTCCGACCCCCGAACCCAGTCGTCACTGCCCCGGTCGCTGTCCGAGAAACACACCCACATCAGGAAACCGGGCGCCGGAGTTCATGATCCGCGCCATGGCTGTGCCACACCATCCGATCCCGGTCTCCATGCCATGTTTTTGATCATATGCTCAAAAAAGATCCTTGACAGCTTCATCACCAGAATTATATTATGAACGCACGCTCATAATAGGAGGCTGCAATGCCGAGGCCGAGAAAGCTCAGATTTGTTCAAGGACATCCCATCGTGGACGCCTTCGTTCCGAACAGCGTGCCGCCCTGGGGAAGAGAAGAGGTCATTCTTCCGATCGAGGGTCTCGAAGCGATTCGGCTCATCGATTTTCAGGGTATGGATCAGGAAACGGCCGCTCACATGATGAACGTATCGCGTCCCACATTTGGGCGCATACTGGCCGAGGCAAGGGCCATGGTGGCCGACGCCCTGGTGATGGGAAAAGTCCTGCGAATCGAGGGCGGTCATTTTGACATGCCGCCCAGGGGAAGAGGAAGACGCCGCCGTTGGAGAGGCGGCGCCGGATAAAGAAAGGAGGTATTGGCTATGCCAGGATTTAATGGAACAGGACCGATGGGCGCCGGGCCCATGACTGGAGGCGGATGGGGGTATTGCAACCCCTCCGGGAGGTATTATGGAGCCCCGCGATACGGTCTGGGCCGTGGCTTCAGAGGCGGTTTCGGCCGTGGCAGGGGCGGAAGGGGCCAGGGAAGGGGTATGGGTCGGATAGGGGCGGCATACGGCCCCCCACGGGGCGCGGGGTATGGCCCCGCATATGCCGGACCTTATGGAAATCCGTATCCCATGAATGCCGATGACGAGATGGCCATGCTTCGAGACGAGGCGAACGCCATGAAGAATGATCTTGACGCCATCAACAGGCGGATCGAAGAGCTTGAGGCGAAGCCGTCCGCGGCATAAGACACCCAAGAGGAGACCGCGTTTCCGGGCATGACACGGATGGTGTTGGCCCGGAAGCGCGGTTGACTTTATACGGTATGGCATCTCTTCAAGAGGTCAGGCCGCAGCGGTTTCTTTTAAAAATGAACCCGATGCAGTCGCCTGGCCAGGGAGGTATCAGGAAGGAAACAAGGCCCCATGCGTGCGGGCATGCCTCCAAAAAAGGGCGGTTACCCATCCGGAAGCGATCACCAGTCCGGTCCCTATCACGGGGATCATGAACTCATGCCAAGGGAACCTCCATGGAACGAGCCATCGGGGCATCTCAAAACCGGGCATGAAGGTTTCGAGCATCACGGCGAACGACGGGGCCGATACCGTCATCCAGAGGATGGCCAGGGTGCCCGTCACGACCCCGACGATAGCAGGGCCAGGTCCTGCAGATCGGGACACGCGCCCCAGAAGGAACAGCCCCAGCATGCCGCCCGCCATGATTCCGGCCAGGGTCCACCAGGCATCCAGGGCCTGTCTTACCTGGAGCATCCCGATGGCTACCCCAACCGCTCCGATACCGCAGGCGATGGTCGAGAGGCGGAGGACCCACATGGATTCCCGTTCGGATGCCCGGGGCCTGAAATACCGTTTGTAGATGTCCCCATGGACCAGCGTCGCGATGCAATTGAAACTGGAATCCGTGGCCGCCGCGGCCACTGCCGCCAACACGAGTCCTTTGATGCCCGCGGGCAACTGGGTGTGGATGAAATAGGGGAATACCTGGTCCGCCTTCATCCCCCCCGGAAGGACGTCCGGCTGGGCTGTATAGAAAGCGAACAGGGCGGTCCCCACCAGATAGGTCATGGCCGCCAGAGGGATGTACAGGAGCGCGCCCATCCAGACGCAGGCCCTTGCATCCCGGTCTGATTTGGCTGTGGCATAGAGCTGTACATAGGTCTGGTTGACGCCGAAGTTCTTCAGGTTTTCCACAAGGGCATAGAGGAAGACGACCAGGACCGTAGGCCCGACAAAGGAGGCCTCAAAACTCCCCAGGCTGAACTTGTCGAACCTGGATGCGACGGCAAAAACCTCCCCCACCCCGTTGGGCATCTTCCAAAAGACCGTGACCAGGGAAAGGATCATGCCCAGCGCCAGAACGACGCTCTGCATCACACCTGTCCACACCGCCGCATCTGTCCCGCCGAAGAGAGGGAAAACCGTCATGACCACGCCGATGGCGACGATGACGAGGAGCATCCCGGAGGGCTGGCTTGCGGCGTCCCATCCAAAGGCAGGGATCAGGGCCATGGCCAGGAGATAGGCCACCACGCCGGTCCTTGTCAATTGGAGAAGGATGAAGCAAAGGGTGCAATAGGTCCTGGCCCAGGGACCAAAGCGGGCCTCGAGGTGGGAATAGGCGGAGACATCTCCCTTTTTTCTGTAAAACGGGACGAATCCAAAGGCGCCTACAATGGCTGCGATGGGCAGTGCAAAACAGAAGACAAAGGGGTTCCAGTTGTCTGCGTAGGACTTGCCGGGCTGCGCAAGGAAGCTGATGCTGCTCACAAAGGAGCCGAACAGCGTGAGGGCGAGGGCCCATCCGGACATGGCCCGCCCGGCGGTCATGAATGCGTCGCTGCTCCGTGTCCTTCTGGCGCACCGTAGCCCCAGGAGCACAAGGCCGGCAAGATAAGCCGTCAAGACGCCGATATCCAAAACCGTCAGATTCACGGCCCGATAACGCCCGTCCGCCGGATCTCGTTCAGATCTGGGATCTGGCCGTGATCCATGCGTCTATTCTCCGTTTCATGGTGTATGTCCCGACGCCTTCATTCTCTGGCGCTCAGGCATCGTTGGGTCACAGGCCTCGGCATCTTCGTGATGAAATGCCCTTCATTCAGCGGGGCCACCATAACCGCGCCTGATTCAAAAAGCAAGAGGATCCAATGGGACTGCGGGTCGGGCGCATTGGTTCCCATAAGCTGCGATAGGCTCAGTCCCCGGTGAACCCGTCGAACGGCTTCAGGATCTCTTGGTCCATGGTCTTATCCAGGAAGCGGTCGATAACCCGCTGCGAGGAAGAAATCCTTTTTGTGCGGAGGAGCCCTGCCGGCGTCTTGGACACGCCGAAAAAGGAGCGCTCTTCAAAGAAAAGGCGGAGGAGACCACGCCATGGGACAGGTCCAGCGCTTGCCTCATCCTTCGAGCCCAGAGAGAGAGCCCTCCACGATATCCCCTCTGCCAGTTCCCCGGTCTTCATCTTTCCCTTGAGGAAATTGATTAGCCGGGTGAGACGGAAGAGGGTGACCAGGTCGAGACGGTCGAAATCCCTTGTCTCCACCGGAAAAGCGCTGGAGCGCCACAGCCTCATGTCCGGCGGAAGAAGATGTTCCTCCCGGCAAAGGGCCATGAGGGCGGTTCCCGGCGCGGGGTAGTAGATGCTGGGGCCGATCAGCACCCGGCGTGCCATGAGGTAGACCAGGGTGTCCACCATCTCGGGGACGGTCTGGCCCGGCAGGCCGAAAATGGCATAGGCTGTGGCGGCAAGCCCCGCATCCACCGCCGACTCCACAACCTCATCAAAGTCAGCGGGGCCGGCGCCTGGTCTTTTCATGGCCTTTCGGGTGAGGGCGTCGGTGCTGACAAAGGAGAGATTGACGGCCCTGAAGCCTGCCCTTCTCATCAATCCGAGGAGCTCCGAATCCAGTGAGGCGAAGGAAACGCCGTTCATGGCAGACAGGCGAAGGGCCTCCTCCCCGAAGGTCTCGATGATGAGGCGCATCAGCGCCTTTGCCCTTCCCAGATCGAACGTGAAATTGTCATCCTCGATATCAAACGAGGTGATGTCATAGCGCCTTCGGCACTCCGCCATCTCCTCCACCACGTCATCGGGCGATCTGGGTCTGAAACGGCTGCCCATGACCAGACGGGCCGAACAATACGCGCATTGATGAGGACACCCGCGACTGGTGATGAGCATGGTGGAACGCCGCTTGCCGATCCGGTAGCGGCCAGGTTCAAGGAGGTCCCTGGCAGGCCAGGGGATGCTGCTTATCGGGTCGATGAATTCCTCGACCGGGTTGATCCGGACCCTGCCGCCGTTCGGATATCCGATCCCCTCCATGTGTCTGACACGACGCTTCTCCTGAATGGCACGCAGCAGCCGCGGCAGCCGCACCTCCCCCTCGCCCAGGACCACATAGTCCACCAGTCCGCTGTTCAGGACCCCTTCGGGATCACCACTCACGTGCGGGCCGCCCATGACCACGACCCTCGAGGGGCACCCCTGTTTGACGATTCGGGCCACGTTCAGGGCCTCGCCGTGATAGGGAGTGAAGAGCGATGAGATGCCTACGACGTCGGGGTCAACGGCATCGATCTCCTGCCGGATATCCTCCCACCCCAGGCCAAAATGATAGAAACCGCTGTAGAGACGGAAAGGGCTCTGATCATCGGGAGGGTAGAGGTCACGAAGATGGGTGAATGTCGGGGGGAGCGGGATGGGGTGCGGCCTGCCGGTCTGGCAGTCCAGAATCGATGCCTCATGCCCCTCCAGGCGGAGGGCTGCGGCCAGATAGGCCAGGCCGATGGGCTGGGTCCGAATCCGCGTCTGATAGAAATCCCTGACCGGCGGCTGAACGAGGAGAACCTTCATGGCTGGGTCGGCGGCACACCCGGCAAAGGGTGTCAGCCCCTCGGTTATCCCATCCTTTTCAGAAGCTGGGTGGCGGCCGTGAGCATCGGGTCCCACACCGGGCTGAAGGGAGGCGCGTAGGCCAGATCGCACTCGCTGAAGGCCTCAACGGTCAGTCCGGCATGGAGGGCCACGGCCGGGGCGTCGATCCGGTGGGCGGCCCCTTCCCTTCCCACCATTTGAACCCCCAGGAGACGCCCGGACAATTTGTCGCCCACCATCTGCACATGGATGGTAGAGGATCCTGGATGGGCATGGGCCCTGGACCGGGATTCGATCACCACTTCTGCAGGGTCGAAACCGGCGTCTCTGGCCTCCTTTACCGAAAGGCCTGTTCGGGCCACCTGGAGATCGAAGACCTTAAAGACGGCCGTCCCTGCCACCCCCTGGAGGGACACCTCTTTGCCGGTGACGGTATCGGCCACGGCCCATCCGGCCCTGTTGGCCCGGAGGGCCAGGGGGATATAGGTCTTCTTTCCGGTCACCACATGGTACGCATCCGCACAGTCGCCGGCAGCGTAGACATCCGCCGCCGATGTGCGCAGGGTGCGGTCTACGGCAATGGACTTCTGAAGGCCCAATACGATCCCCGCCTCTTCCGCAATCCGGCTGTTGGGGGTTACCCCGACAGCCACAACGACCATCTGGGCATCCAGCTCCAGGTCCTGGCAGACCACCTTCAAGCCACCCTTCCCCTTTTCAATGGCCGTCACCTCGTGCCCCGAATACATGGCCACCCCCTGGCGATCGATCGTTTCTTTCACCACGGCGGCGAGCTTCTCGTTCATCCAGGGAAGGAGGACCGGACGGGGCTTGACCATCGCCACCTCGATGTCTCTTGAACGGAGCGCTTCCCCCATCTCGAGGGCGATATATCCCATCCCGATGATGACGGACCTTTTCACCTGATGGTCCGCAATGAACTGCTTGAGCCTCCGACCGTCCTCCAGGCTCTTGAGCCCAAACACCCCTTCCTGATCAACCCCGGGGAGGCGGGGGATGAGGGGGGACGCCCCCGTTGCGATCAGGAGCTTGTCGTAGGAGAGTTGGAACGGCCCGCCCCCCGATGTCAGGCCGCTGATGCGTTTTGCCGCCGGGTCGATGGCCGTCGCACGGTGCCCGGTCCTCAGGTCGATCCCCTGTTTTTCCCTGAAGACATGGGCCTGCCGGACCACCAGGTCATCCATTTCGCGGTCCGCTTCAGAGATATTGTAAGGCATGCCGCAGGCGCTGTAAGAGACGTCATGCGTCTGTTCCAGGACGATGACCTCCATGTCAGGCTGATTTCGTTTGGCGCGACTGGCAGCGCTCATGCCCGCTGCATCGCCGCCAATGACGACAAATCTCATGGCGAGTTCCTCCTTATCAATCTGCTGAGAATCCCCTTGGTTTCAGCATCCGAGAATTTCCCAACCCCTGAATCCCGATCATTTCATCAGGGTCAGTCGCCTGGTTCCCCTAATCTGCCTGAAATTGGCCCCCTCGCTGACACATCTCAGCACCAGCCCGGGATCCACCACCCGTGTCCCGGAGACCGCATCCACCCCGTAGTCGAAGAGGACAGGTGAGAGGGGCGTGGTATCCCCCAGTACGACCACGAATGCCGCCGGGCTGCACAGCCCGAGGAGCCGGTCCAGGGTATGGTTGGTGAGGGCCGTACCGGTGATGGCCACAATATCCGCCTGAGGAATCACATGGGCCGCAGCATCCTCCGACAGATCATCGCCCTGCGGGTTTTTCTCGATGACCCACAGGCGGGCCACGGCCTCGCTGACCCGGGGGATGAAGGGAAAATGCCCCACAATCGCCACCTGTTTCCCCCTCCCCTTTTCCAGGATGAGTTCCGCGGCGTTGAGCTCCACACAGCCACCCGCATCCAACTCCAGAAGGGAATTTATGGCGGCCATGCCCACGGCCGCTTCCAGAATGCTGGGGGAATAGGCGAGCCGGGTCAGTTCTTCAGCGCTCTTTTCGAGAAAGCTGCCCGGCTCTCTCACCAGAGGCGGTTTCTGCCGAAGGGCATCCTTGGGGAGGGTTGCCGCCAGCCCGCAGTGACGGCTCAAGACGGCCGTATGAAAGACCCCCTGTCGAACATCGTGAACCGGGGCATCCATATCGAGCTGGGAGATCAAATCATCGAGGATCTTCATCCCATTTTGGCTCCGCTTTTCATCTACGCTTCATCCCCACCACCATCCAGCATCCAGTATCCAGAAACCAGTATCCAAAAACCAGGCCCTCACCCCCCGATGCTGTGCATCTGACGGACGCACTTTCGAGGGCCCTGGGCCAGCAGGCCATGACTCTCGGGTTTGTTTTCAATGGTCCACTCGATGAGTTTCAGGACAGCGTCATCTCCCTCTCCCCGCCGGAGGGGGGTCTTCAGATCCGTCTCCTCGTCCGAGAAAAGGCATCCCCGCAGGCTTCCCTCGGCGGTGAGCCGCAACCGGTTGCAGACCGAGCAGAAATGGTGGCTCAGGGCGCCGATCAGTCCGATCTCCCCGCGGGAGCCGTCCATCCTAAATCGCCGGGCAGGCCCGTCATACGGATGAAATGGGACCGGGACCAGATTCCCCATGGACCGAAGCTGTTCAAAGATCTCATCCGTGGGCATGAATGTTTCCGGCTTCCACCCGTTCCGACCAACGGGCATCAATTCGATAAAGCGGATATGGTAAGGCTTTCTCCGGGCCAGGGCTGCAAAATCAAGGATCTCATCGTCGTTGACGCCCTTCATGGCCACCACATTGATCTTGATCGGGCTGAATCCTACCCGTTCAGCCTCTTCAATCCCCTCCCAGACCTGTTCAAAGCAATCGCGTCCGGTAATGCGGAGAAATCGCTCCGGCCTCAGGGAATCCAGGCTGATGTTGATTCGGCAGATGCCGCAATTCCGAATCTCCGCGGCGTACCGTTTGAGCAGCACGCCGTTGGTGGTGAGTGTAACATCCTCCAGTCCCTCGATCCGGCAGAGCGATTCGAGAAAACCGGTAAAGCCCTTTCGTACCAGTGGCTCGCCCCCTGTGACCCGTACCTTGCGGATCCCCCGCCGCACACAGAGCCTCACCAGACGAAGCATCTCCTCATAGGTCAGGATGTCGGCATGGGGAATGAATTGAATGCCCTCTTCAGGCATGCAGTACATGCATCTGAGGTTGCACCGGTCTGTGACGGAAAGTCTCAGGTAGCTAATGGTTCGACGGTTTTTGTCCTGCAATAGTTCTCCTCCGTGGCTCCCGCCACGTGATAGGCCTGGTTGGTTTCCTTCAGACGTTCCTCGTCTTACGGGGTCGCCCCATTTCGGTCTCCATGATAGTTCAGGACCAGTTCGTGGAACGATCTTTTGATCCCTTCGGCCGATGCATCGGGCTTCCCATCGAGCACCCGATAATAATCTCTTTGATGATACCTTGCCTGCTCCACTCAGATGTCTAAGGGTCAAGCGATCCTGAACTATAGGCCAAAATCAGGCCTTCTTCAAGACAATATCGCCGCATCCCTGCCGACGGAACCGGCAGGAATGCGGCATTACGTGTGATCTCTTTGTTCCTCTTTGATGGCAACAGCCTATGGGCAGGTCGTTGGTTGAGGGGAATTTCTCTCCACAATGGCCTGATGGGGGGCTACTCACGCGTCATGGCCGCCCCGCACTTAGGGCATGTCTGTTCGTAGCAGGGGACACCCAATTGATGGGGCATCTTCTCGCCGCAGGCCGGGCAGACGCAATACCCCCCCGGGCCTGCTGCAAAACCGCCCCCGCGGCCTCGGCCGCCCTGTCCCTGACCACGTCCGCCCATACCTCTTCCTGTCCTGGGTCCCTCTCCCCTGGGCCCTGTTCCGTCTCCTCTTGGCATGGTCGTTACCTCCTCCGTTCCGAGGATGTTACATACCGATATCGTTTGCCAGGTTTTCCCATATCTGCCGAACCGCCCCGCACCCCTCGGAACCGGGGTCGAACTCGGCGATGGTCTGGCCCTGGACCATGGCCCGGGTGAAGACCGGGTCAAAAGGGATCCTCCCCACGACCCGCACACCCTTCCCCCTGGCAAACACCTCAATCGCCTCTCCCTGCTCGGGATTGAGATCGAATTTGTTGACGCAGAGCATCGCAGGGATTTTGAAAAAGGCGGCCAGTTCGGCCACCCGCTTCATATCGTGCTGTCCCGAAACGGTGGGCTCGGATACGATGAGCACGGCGGCTGCCCCCCCAACAGAGGCAATGACCGGGCAGCCAATACCCGGGGGCCCGTCCGTCAGCAGAAGATTTAGGTGATATTTCTCTGCAAGCAATTTCCCCTGCTGGCGGATCAAGGTCACCAGCTTGCCGGAGTTCTCCTCTGCAATCCCCAGGCGGGCGTGGGCCATGGGGCCGAAACGGGTATCCGAGAGGTACCACTCGCCGCAGGTGTTGAGGGGAAAATCAATGGCCTTTTCAGGGCAAAAATAGCAGCAGACGCCGCACCCTTCACACTCGATGGGATCCACCACAAACTCCTCGCTGATGGCATGCCACCGGCACAGGTCCCGGCACAGTCCGCACTCCGTGCATTTGTCCCGATTAATGATGGCGGTATACCCGGACTGGAAATCATGTCGTTCCCGAATGATGGGATTCATGATCAAATGAAGATCCGCCGCGTCCACGTCCGCATCGCAGAGGACCTTCTGATCGGCAAACGAGGCAAAGGCCGCAACGACGCTCGTCTTTCCAGTCCCCCCCTTGCCGCTGATGATAACGATCTCTTTCATAATGAGCAGCTCCTTCTCATGCAGCCAGTTTCTCGATACGACGGTACAGGTCGAGGAATTTGTCTCTCCATTCCGGAAAGGCCTCCACGATCATTTCTCCCCTGGAATAGGCCTCGGCGATCCGTCGGTCAAAGGGGATTTCCATCAAGACGGGAATCTTTTCCTCACGGGCGTAGGTCCAGACCTCGTCATTTCCCATGTCGGATCGGTTGATGACCAGGCCGCAGGGTATCCCCAGTATCTGGACCGCACCCACGGCCAGCTTCAGATCGTGCAGGCCAAAGGGGGTAGGCTCCGTCACCAGGAGGACGAAATTGGCGCCCTTCATGGAGGCCATCACCGGGCATGAGGTACCTGGCGGGGCATCGATGATGGTCAGCGCTCCGGGTCTGGCATGCTCCCGTACCCTGCGAATCAGCGGGGGCGACATGGCTTCCCCCACTCGGAGCCTTCCATGGACAAACTCGATCCCGTCCCGGAGTCCCCTTTCGATCACGCCCAGCTCCCGGCCCACCTCGGTAATGGCTTTCTCCGGGCAGACCGCCATGCACCCGCCGCAACTGTGACACAGTTCATGAAACGGGAGCACGGTCTCCCCGATAACGATAATCGCCTTGAACTGGCATATATCGCCGCATTTTCCGCACAGATTGCACTTTTTCATATCCACCTCGGGAACCGGGGTGGTGATGGTCTCGACCGCTTCAATCGTGGGATGGAGGAAGAGATGGGCATTCGGCTCCTCCACATCACAATCCAGGACCTGGACATTCATGCCGACCGAGACGGCCAGATTGGTCGCTACCGTCGTCTTGCCCGTGCCCCCTTTTCCACTCGCAATGCTGATAATCATGCGTGACTCCTCACTGGATACTGGATGCTGGATAAAGAGGTTTGTCCGGTTCATTGAGTTTATCGGGTTCATTGGTTTTTTGGAGTTTGGGAACCCTGTGCGCCGTGCTCTGAGCCCTCTACCAGCAACCCCTCCTCTATCCTGTTTCATCTCTCGGCTTTCAGCTCTTCACTTGCGCCTGATGCCTGATGCCTGATGCCTAGTGGTCGCAGATGTTGGCGCCCGATACGAGCGTCTTGGCCATATACTGGTTGGCCAGGGATTCGGGGGTGTCCATGGGCGCGCCGATGACGACCTCGATCCCCTTTTCCCGAAGCAGCTCCTGGGCTTTTTCGCCCATACCTCCGACAATGACCACATCGGCCCCCTGATCATGGATCCATTGGGGAATGACCCCGGGTTCATGAGGCGGAGGCGTCCGCTTCTCTGATGCGATGATCTTGCCGCCCCGTGTCTCCATGAACACAAAGTGATCAGAGTGGCCAAAGTGGGCCGCAAGCTTGCCTTCGGACACAGGGACGGCGATCATTTTCGCGTCGGGGGACGATTTCTTCCGCGCCGGAACGTCCTGCGGCGGTTTTGGGGCCATGGGAAACTGGGTATTGGAATATTTGATGACCTCACCGACAATCTTGTCGAATTCCCGTGTGATCGGAAGATCCGGATTGTCCAGAAGGCTCATGTCCCCCACATCTCCATTGGCAACAACCTGCGGGTCGAGGGGAAGGGTCCCCAGGAGCCTCAGGCCTTCCTTCTTGGCCGTCAGCATTCCCCCTTTCGTCTTGAAGATGTCGATGGTCTTGCCGCAGTGGGGACATACAAGCCCGCTCATGTTTTCCACGAGTCCCAGGATCTGCATATGGACTTGACGGCAGAAGTTGATCGACTTTCGCACGTCCGCCAGGGAGATCTCCTGGGGCGTGGTCACAATGAGGGCCTTGGCATCATGGATGGTTTGGGCCACGGTCAGGGGCTCATCGCCGGTTCCCGGGGGCGAATCGATAATCAGGTAGTCGAGATCGTCCCACTCGATATCCGAGATGAACTGACGGATAACGCCGATCTTGAGGGGTCCCCGCCAGATGGTGGCCGCATCCTTGTTGTCGCCCATCAGCGGCTCAATGGAAATCACCTCCATATTGGGAAGATACTGAACCGGCCGGGCCTTTCCCTCATGGGTTGCAGGCCCGATGGTCCCTTTCAGTCCCAGCATGCGCGGGATGCTCGGCCCGTGAAGATCCACATCCATGAGACCCACCCGGTAGCCCCGCTTGGCCAGGGCCACGGCCAGGTAGGCCGCTATGCTGCTTTTCCCGACACCCCCCTTTCCACTCATGACCAGGATTTTATTCTTGATGCGTCCCAGCCGTGCCCTTATCTCCACATCCTGTTGCTGATGCTGATCCTTTTGGCTCATCTTGATTGGCATAAAATGATTTTACCTCCGGTTTCATTGTTCAATAATTGACACCCCCTGGGGGTGATGAAATTCTAACCCGGATGCCCCCAACCCAATCCCGCCACGGCGGGACTCACCCAGAGACCACAAAGCACACAAAGGGTTTTTCGCTACCAAACACAAAAGGGCCTCCTTTGTGTTCTTCGTGCCTTTGTGTGAGTCGAAAAAAACGCATTACACCCAAAAGATTTTCTTGTCTTTCGTGACAGAAGACCAGGCAATAAGGTACTCATAAGCCGACATCGCACCCAGCCCCTGTTCCATCCCCCGAAAACAGACCGGGCCGGTTTCCAGGACTGCCAGTACCGTGCCAAATTGGAGGCATCGGATGGACGTATAGGCAACAAATACTTTACCCATCACCCAGTTACATGACATTCAGACATTGCAGGAAGGATAAATGCCTGCAACCGTGATAGCGTTTGTGCAACGATCGCCCCTAAAAGGATTGCAATCATGCGAAGGTCAGTTTCTCCTCAGACCTTCTCGTAGAGGGCCAGAATACCCTCCATGGGACTTAGATGCCTCAGAAGGCGAAATCCGGGATACTGCGGCAGGATGGCGTTAAGGCCGTAGACCATGAAGATGGCCCCCCTTCGGGCCGATGCCGCCAGCATCTCTGCAAACGCGTCGTGCATGACGAGGTAGGTATAAAAAAGATCGAAGGACCCTATGCCCAGCCCTGTCCGGCGGGCAATCGACTCGTGGAGCCGCCTGTCCGTAGCGTCACCGTGAAACAGGAAGATATTTTCCGGGGGGGCCGGGAGGGCTTCTTTTTCGAGGACAGCCTCCAGATCGGACCGAAGCGGAAGGTATTCATCAAGGGTCCATTCATCCAATTCGACGCCAACCGAACGACCGACCAGATAGCTGAGAAAAAGATTGACCCGCCCGTCGGCACATCCCAGGTCCAAAAAAGCCGTTTGGCCTGGAACCATGATCTCCTCCGCGATCAGCCGCTCCGTGCACGCGAGGAGGGTCATCAGATCGGTAGACCGCCTGAAGCCCAATGGCCCTGAGTCTCCCACCTTCCTGCGGTCGTAGAATTGGGCTACCTGGGTGAGGGTGGCCCTGAGTCGGTGATCCATCGGTTCAATACGGTCTTGATCCGCTCATGGAGAAGGAACAGGGCATTCACTTCGGCCCCCTCCTCTTCTCGAAGCGCAGCGATCCTGTTGGAATCGATCCGGTCTGTTACGTTCTTGCAGAGATAATTGATGCAGAGGATGTGGCGGGCTGTCAAGAGGCATCCCTGCTCACCCCAGAAAAAACAGGCATCGGGCCGCATTCTCTCACTGGGAAGAACCACACCGAGGAGTAGGTTGATCAGGAGGAGCCATCCATCATACCGGTTTTCGATGCCGGCCCCGCAGCAGGAGCCGCCCTCCTCCTGATCACAGCGTCTGCATACCTCGGCCACCCCTGTTTCGATCATCTTTAGCCGGGACGCATCAGCAGCCGCTTTCAGACGATCCAGGAGACCGGCGATCTCATGGTTTTCGAGCAGGATGCTCCCAAAGTGCTTCCGGCAGATCCTGGCCCAGGCGATCTTTTCCTCAATGGGGCTCGACAAGAGTAAGGCGGCTGTTGGGGTTATTGGGTTTATTGAGTTCATTGTGTTGATTGGATATAGAAACGCTATGCTCTCTGCGCTGTGCCCCCAAACCGATAACCCCTCACCTCTTTCAGCTTTGGGCTTTTAGCTTTGAGCGTTGCGCTCCCTTCTTTTCGCCCCGCGCACCTTTCTTCTTTGGCTCCTCCTCCTTGCCGTTGCCGAAGTCCTTGAGCCCCTCCGCCAGTTCCTTCAACTTGAGATCCACCAGGTAATTGATGGTCCCCTTGGGATAGGCCCCCTTGGCGTCCTTTTCCCCCGCCTTCTTGCCGGTCAGGATCTCGATTCCCTGATCAATGGTCTTCACCGGATAGATGTGGAAACGTCCCTTTTGCACGGCCTCCACCACGTCCTGCCGAAGCATCAGGTCCTTGACATTGCTCTCCGGAATCATGACGCCCTGCTTGGTGGAAGGGCACATCTTACGGCAGCAGTCAAAGAACCCTTCGATCTTTTCATTGACCCCGCCGATGGCCTGCACCTCCCCCTTCTGGTTGACCGACCCGGTGACAGCGATGTACTGCCGAATGGGTACCCCGGACAGACTCGAGAGGAGGGCGTAGATCTCGGTGGAGGAGGCGCTGTCCCCGTCCACCCCCCCGTAAGACTGCTCAAAAGCAATGCTGGCGCTCATGGTCAGCGGCTTGTCCTGGGCATACTTCTTACGCAGATAGCCGCCCAGGATCAGGACCCCCTTGTTATGCGTATTCCCCGAGAGGTCCGCCTCCCGTTCGATGTTGATGATGCCGGCCCTCCCCATGGAGGTGGAGGCGGTGATGCGGGACGGTTTTCCGAACATGGTATCGCCCATGGAATAGACAGCCAACCCGTTGACCTGACCCACCACCTCGCCATCGACATCGATCATGAGGGTCCCCCGGTCGATCATCTCCTGAAGATGCTCCTCCAGCAGGCTCGACCGGTATATCCGCTCCGAAATGGCTGTCTCAACGTCTTCCCGCCCCACTGTCTTTAGATTCTTTCGCCCGGCAAAGAAATCCGCCTCCCGGATCAGATCGGTGATCTCCGGAAAGCTGGTGGAAATCTTCTCCTGTCTTCCGGTCATTCGGACCGCCTGCTCCACGAGGGCAGCCACCGCGCCCCTGTCAAAAGGTTTCAGGTGCTCCTCGTCGGTCTTCATCCTGATAAAGCCTGCAATCTGTTGGATAGAGGCATCGTTCTTATCCATGGCGGTGTCAAAATCGGCCCGAACCTTGAAGACCTTGCTGACATCCTGGTCAAAATTGAGCAGGAGGTAATAGAGATAGGCGTCGGAAATGACCACCACCTTTACATTCAAATCGATCGGCTCCGGTTTCAGTCCGCTCGTGGTGAACAGGTAAAAGGGGTCATAGGTTTGAATCTCAAGCTGCTCGCTCTTGAGGGCCCGTTTGAGGGCCTGCCACACGCCGGGTTCCACAATGGCGTCCCAGAGATTGATCACGAGATACCCTCCCATCGCCTTCACCAGGGACCCGGCCTTGATCTTGCTGAAATCGGTGCGCCATATGCCGGCCCTGTCCACGATCCGCTCAATGCTTCCGAAGATGTTGCGGTAGGTGGGGTAGCTCTCCACGATGATGGGTGGCGATTTCTGCTCGCTGTTGTCCACCAGAAGATTGACCTGATAGGGCTGAAAACGGTCCCCTTCCGGCACCATCATGATGGGAAGTCCCGGAATCTGGGTCTGCTGGGGATTGAAGATCTGAAGGTTGTCCGCCAGATCCTCCAGCATCTCTTTCAGATAGGTCTTTACCGACTCGGTGGGGAACTCATCGGCGATCGGAGCTGCCAGGGTCGAAGCGGTTTTCATGAAGGTCACCCGGTCCATCTCTTCCACCTTCTCCTGGACCTCCTTCTGAAGATCCAGAAGGGACAGGAAGATCTGATCGATCTGTTCCCTCAGTTGGGTGTGCTTCGCCTTCATCGCCTCAAACTCTTCTCTCGGGAACCTTCCCCGCTCCACCATGGCCTCCACCTGATCGATGTGCATCGGTTTTTCATCCACCAGGGGCATCACCTCCGGCCGCTTGATCTGCCCCACTTGAATGTCCACGAGGGCAAACCCCTCCGCCTTCACCCGTTCATCCAGGTTTTTGAAAAAGGCCTTCCCCTTGGCCTCATAGGCCTCCATGATCTCCTTTTTCATGTTGATGTATTCCTGGCTCTCGAAGAGCTGCGGAATATGCTTTCTCAAGGTCTCAATAAAATTGCTCACGGCCTTTTTGAAATGAATGCCGGCGCCCCCCTCAAGCCGGATCAGGATGGGGGCCTCAGGGTCCTTGAAGTTGTTGACGTAGCAGAGGTCATCCGGGACCTTGTCCTTCCTGGATATCTCCTCAAGGAGCTTCTTCACGGTGGACATCCTCCCGCTTCCAGGCATGCCCGTGACAAACACATTGTATCCCTGTTCATCGATGCCCATGCCGAATTTGAAGGCCTCGACCGCCCGATTCTGTCCCACGATCTTTTTGAGAGGCTCCAGATTGTCGGTCGTTTCAAACGGGAGGGTGTTGGCATCGAGCCGCCACCTCAGGTGCTCGACGGGCACTTCCGGATAAGCGCTTTTTTTTGGCATTGCGGGTCTCCTTGTTTCCAGTTTGGGAGTTTGCGTGTCAATCCACTTCTATTTTGATCAAACGGGTCTCTCTCGGCTTCCACTTGGGCACCACGATCGTCAATATGCCCCCATGGAGCATCGCCCGGATCTCCCCGATCCTCGCCCGGGACGGAAGCGGCACGCTGCGGCAAAAAGAACGGAGCTTTTTCTCCACCCGTTGATAAAAGCCGCCTTCCTGGACAGATGTCTCCTTTTTGCAGCCTTTGATCGTCAGCTTCTCATCCCGGACGGAGATCTCCAGGTCTTCGGGGTCCACGCCTGGCATCACCGCCTTGATGGTCATGGCATCCTCGGTCTGGAAAACCTCCAGGGAAAGGCCACCGGAGAAACCGCCCATCAACAGGTCGGCCCCGAGGTCCGGCCAGCAGCGGCTGAGCAGGTAATCCATGTCCCGCCTCATCCGGTTGATCTCATCGTGAATCCAGGGGATCAGTTCCGTCATGATCGGATCTCCTTGTTCGATGTTAGAAGTACGAGGTTCGTTATCGAATGTTATTCCCTGTATCCGTCAGGCACGGGACGACCGTCCACGTACACCCGCTTTTCCTCATCCAGGGCAAACCGGCCCCTCGCGATCATCTCGATGGTCTCTGGGAAGATATGCCAGTCTCCGATCTCCTTGAGCCTTTCCTGATAGGCATCCGCAACCTCTCGCAGCCGGTCCGGGTTTCTGACCAGGATATCGATCGATTCAGGGAGAGCCACAGGAAGGGGATGCGACACCATCAAGAGCGGGCCGGTGTCCACACCCTCGTCGGTCCAGAGGGTGGAGGCCCTGAGCCGGGTCTCCCCCGCTGCGATGGCGTCTTTCACCGCGTCGTCGCCCACGTATTTCCTTCTGCCGTCGGGGAGACGAAGGGAAAGGTCCGCCGGGTGCACATTGACGCACCGACTGAGGGTGGTGTAACTCATGTATCCGCCCAGGGCGATGACGTCGATGATAAAGGCCTCCACCAGGTTGCAGGCCACCCGGTCGTATTCGCGCCTGGCGGTCAGGCCGTCTGCGGTCAAAACCGACCGCTTGAGACCGCGCCTTCGATAGAAGGCGCGAATGTCATAGCTGAAGTAAGGGAGGCCGTTTTCGAAGGCGATCCGCTCCCCGGCGCACCGGCCGTCCGAGCGGTCGCTGAAGATAAAGACCGTCTCAAAAGGGGCATCCTGTCCGGGGCCGCGCAATGCGCGTTCCCGTTCGAGGAGGCGCATGATGTTGGTGCCCGAACCCGACATGAAGGCAGCCACCCGCATCGGCCTGCCCGCTCTTTTGGGGTCGAAAATGGGGGTGATGCTCATGCAGGCCCGTCCTCCATGAGGGTCTCCACAGGCTTCAACTGATAGGGGGTTCCCTGCTCCAGGGCCGTGAGGACGCTCCCCCCGCCGGTGAAATAATAGGCATTGGGATCGTCCAGGCCTGCCATATAGATCCCGGGACACAGATTCCGGAGTTCCTGAAGGGTATCGCCCCCGGCAAAGAGCCTGGCCGCCGAATGATTCGCCCCGATCAGGCGATAGAGGGCCTCGGACCCTTCGTAGAAAAGGGGCATGAACCCCATGACCGCATTCACAAAGATCGTCCGGGCCGAGGACACGACATCCACCACCTGTTTCTCCTGAAACGATGCCGCACCGATGTCCAGAAGATAGTGGAAAGGCCGTCCCGATCCGAGGTCCTGCATGCCGATCGTCCTGCACTTCCCTTCAACCCGCGCTTCCATGCTGTCTGATTCCACCAGATAAGGGAGTTCGACGATCTTTTTGCCGTCCCTGTCCAGGTTCACCAGTTCCCCTGCGAGGGTCTTGTCTTCATCGGTTACCCCGGCAATCTGCACGCCGTATTTGGCGGCCAGAAAGGTATTGTACATCAATCCCCCCAGAATCAGATGGTCCACCCGTTCGTAAAGGGCCTTTAGCGGACCGATCTTGGTGTCGTACTTCGCGCCCGCTACGACGGCCACGAAAGGCCTCTGAGGCTCCAGGACCCTGTGGAGATTGAGGAGTTCCTTTTGAAGGAGGATGCCTGCACAGGAAGGCAACTTCTTGGCCACATCAAAGGTGGAGCAATGGGCCTGCCACGACCCAAAGGCGTCATTCACATACAGGTCCGCCAGAGACGCCAGCTCCTCGGCCAGGGTCTCCCGCGCCGGACCCTTGGCCTGTTCGCCCTCGAACCACCGGGTATTGGGCAGATAGATCATCCCGATCTTTCCGTTCCTGAGATCGGAAATGGCGGTTTGAATCGACGTATCCAGATGCCGAATCCCCTTTTCAGGGTCTGCCGGAAATTCGGGGAGATGAATCTGGACGGGAAGCTTCTGCTCCAGGTAGCGTGCAATGGGAGCTACGGATGTGTCCTCCCGGCAGGAAATGATGCCGGTTTTCTTGTCCTTGGGCCTGCCCACATGGGTCATCAGGATCGGCTTTCCGCCCGCAGCGGCAATGGCATAAAGGGTCCCGATGGTGGCATCAATCCGATAGGGATCCTTGATTCGGCCCTTTTTGACCACGTTGTGATCGACCCTCAACAGGACGACCTTCCCTTGCATGTCGCTTCGCTGCATGACCCTCATCCGGGGGTCCAGTTTCCCTTTTTCCATTTGGCATCCTCTCCGAATTGGATTATAAGGTTGGAATCACCAAAGGCACATGTATCGGATTTTACTGAATGGGGGCCAAAAGTCAACCACCTTTGTCAGGCGCAAGATGTGAGGCGTAAGCGCAGGGAAAGGGTTGAAAGCCGAGAGATGAAACAGGATAGCGGAGGGGCGGCGGTAGAGAGCACAGAGCGCGGCGCATCAGGTTCCCAAGCCCTGTGAACCCATGACCCCGATAAACCCAACGAACCCAAGAGAACTCTTTATCCAGCATCCAGCATCCAGCATCCAGTATCCAGGATCCAGTATCCAGCAACCAGCATCCAGCAAGGAGTCACCCTTGATTGTACGGAACCTGAACGACCAGGAAGTGCTTGAAACCACCTATCGGGCCCATGGCGGGGCGATTGCCCAGATGATCCTGGACCGCCGGACGCTGAGAGAGATCGGTTTTCTGGCCATTGCCAGCCTGAAACCGGGGAAAGAAATCGAGGCCCATGTGGACCCGATGGAAGAGATCTATTTTATCCTGAGCGGCACCGGAGACATGCAGGTGGATGGGGAATCCCGTGCCGTAAAACCAGGGGATGCCGTCTGGATCCCCACCGGAGCCAGCCACGCACTCCTGAACGATGGTCACGAGGAATGCATCGTCCTCGTTGTCGCATCCCCTGCCTGGTAGGGGTGAGAGGTGGAGCGGGTCCTGATCATTCGACCGGGGGCCCTGGGGGACACCCTGATGCTCCTCCCGGCCCTCAGGGATCTCGCCGGAAAAGCCAGCGTCACCGTCGTGGGGAGGCGCCCCGGCCTTGATGCCATTCGGCCCTATGCAGACCAGACCATCGATCTGGAGGGGCAGGGATGGCACCGGCTCTTTACCGACGCTCCAGATGGGAGTCCCCTCCCTGTCTCAGACATGGATGTAGTGACAGCCTTCTTTCGTGACGAAGACGGCATGATTCAGCGGAACCTCAAGCAATCCCTGCCCGGCGCCGCGGTCCATCTCTTTCGGTCCCTTCCCGAGAAACGAACGAACATCCACGTGGCCGAGTACCTGGCCCGGTGCCTGGAGGCCTCGGGTCTCCCTGTTGACCCCGGACGGTCCATGGCGACCGTAAGGGGCGGGGGCCTTTGTAAGGACGGGCTATTGTCCGGACATGGCCGGCGGATCCTATGGCACCCCGGATCGGGCTCCACGGGAAAAAATCACCCCCCTGAGTTTTGGGCGGACCTGGTGACCCGCTTCAGCCACGATGCCGCGTTAAAAGACTTCGGGCGGGTCCTGCTCCTGGGACCGGCCGAGGCATCGCTTCCGGAGCCCTTTAAGGCGCATCTTCGACAAAGGGAGGTAGAGATAACGACCTCATCGGATATGGATTCGCTGGTTGACACGCTGAACGAAACGGCCCTGTATCTGGGTCATGACAGCGGCGTCACCCATCTTTCAGCCATGCGCTGCGTCCCCACGGTGGCGCTTTTCAAAAACAGCGACCCCAGCCAGTGGGCGCCCTTAGGCCCATGGGTCAGGGTGCTGACAGGCCAAGTTCCGGGTCCTGAGCTCGCTGCACGGATAGTTGAGGTGGCCAGAGAGCTGATGGCCCTGGTGGGAACCCGGAGTTGTGAATGAACCGCCCCACCCTGTCCCGTTTGGCATCCTGCAGGCTCTGGCTTTCGTAAGGAATTACCTTCGTGTGCCTCGTGCCTTTGTGTGATAAACTTGTGGTCCCGGCCGGCAGGCCGCTTCGGTCGTTTTAGCGCGATGGAGTCACTTGAGTTCACTTTCCGCCCATATCCTGAAAAGGAGGTAGCCATGCACCGTGTTATGATAGAACCGGCAACCTACGAAAATGTACGTCTGGCCGTGGATCGGGCCTTCGACCTGTTTCCAGTGGAGGTCACAGGCCGCAGGGTCCTGATCAAACCCAATGTCCTCCGGGCTTCCGAGGCCAGGGAAGGGATCGTCACCCATCCGTCCGTGCTGCGGGCCGTGGTGGAAAAGGTGGAGGGGATGGGGCCGGCATCCTTGATTGTCGGCGATAATCCCGGTCTTTTCAACTACGGCGACAATGAGAACTGCTTTTTGAAAACCGGCCTCTTGGAGGCAGCCAAAGGATATTATCGAAACATCGGCAACGACGCGAAAAAGGTCTCATTCAACCCGGAATTCACTCCCTGGGTGAGCGTGTCCCAAGCGGTTTTGGATGCGGACGTGATCATCAGCCTTCCCAAATTCAAGACCCATGGACTGACGATCGTGACAGGGGCCATCAAAAACAGCTATGGGTATCTCCCCGGCGCCCAAAAGGCCCGGCTGCACAAGGCCGCGGGAAGTCCAGAACGATTCCACGAAGCCGTGGTGGATGTATTTTGCCTCCGCGTACCGGACCTCTTCATCGTGGACGCGGTCGTGGGGATGGAGGGGAACGGACCCGCCTCGCCCGACCTGCGGGACATCGGACTCATCCTGGCCTCCACCAATGCGGTAGCCATGGATGCGGTCATGGCCACCATGATGGGACTGGAACCGGCCCGACTCCGTTTCCTCCAAAAAGCCGGCGAAGTAGGATTGGGGTCCTATGACGTGGGCCGTATGGACATCATCGGCGAGCTCAAGATCCTTCCGGGGTTCAAACTGCCTCCGGCGGGGGGCGAAGCCATCACGCAGAACAAGGCCATCCAAGAAATCATGAAGAGCCGCACCCTGTTGCGGCCCCAGGCTGACCCCACACTGTGTACCGGCTGCGGCACATGCGTCGATCAGTGCCCGGCATCGGCCCTCTCCATGGACGGGGACCTGCCCCGCGTGGATCCGGACCTCTGCATCACCTGCTTCTGCTGCCAGGAAATATGCCCTGAAAAGGCCATGACACTGAAATGACGGCCCCCATGGGGCCCCCCTTCTGAAACGGACCCTATGGGCTAAGGTAACTTGCGGTTTTCTTTTTGGTGCGAGAGGGGGGACTCGAACCCCCACAGGTTACCCCACTGGATCCTAAGTCCAGCGCGTCTACCAGTTCCGCCACTCTCGCGATCTCGAATGGTTCAGGGCACTTTGATGTCATCTTGCCGCAATCGCCGAGACATGTCAATCTTCTTGTATGGGTGGTCACCCGGATCCGACGGCATGCGGCTTGACAAAGGGAGCGGCAGCCCTGTATGCTCAGGTGCAAGAGTGAGACTCATATAAGGTGAGGCATCGGCTAAGTTTTGCGCGGAGATCACAGACAATCAAGGAGACGACGTTGATAATCCACCACTTGAAGATTCGCCTGTGGATGGCTGCGGGCATGTTCCTCATGCATCTAACCCTCCTGGGCGGGGTATCGGCCCAGCCCGTTACGCAAGCCGCAGAAATCGGATCGTCGCCCAAAAGTTCCATCCGGTCGGGCATTAATGTGTCGGAGTTTACGGATGTCGATGCCCTCGGATTTCTGTCCCCTCGAGAGGTTACCCCATGGGGACGCCTCGTTTCACATGAGACCGAGAGAATGCTGCTCGCGCAAGGGGACACGGTGTATGTGGCCCTCGAAGAAGGACATGATGCCAAACCCGGAGACCTCTTCACGGTATTTGACAGCTCGTCCGAACTGGATCATCCCCTCAGCGGAAGGGATTTTGGATATGTGATCACCTACCTGGGGAGGATTGTCCTCAAATCAGAGGTAAAACCCCGTTTATTCAAAGCGGACATCGTGGAAAGCTACCGTCCCATGCAAACAGGCAATCCCGTGCTTCCTTTCCAGCCCTTATCCCCCTGCATCCAGCTCGTCAGCCCTAAACCGGAGCCGTCGGACCCCTCCAGGATTTTAAGAATACCTGTGGTTGCTGCAAAAGACCTGACCCAGGTCATCGGCCAATACTCGGTCGTGTATCTGGATCAAGGGCACAAGCAAGGAATCTACAGGGGCAACCTCTTTCAGATCGTGGCGCGCGGTCAACCTGATCAGCCGCCCGACGCGACTCTTCCGGACCAGGCCTTGGGGTATGTCCTTGTCCTGGAGGCTGGGCCGGACACCTCCACAGGCCTCGTCATCACCGCAACAACCGAGTTTTATATCGGCACCATGCTGAAGGCCATCGATTTGAAGCGGGCGTTGAGCAACCTTCTGGCCCACTACGAGATGGAAGCAGATCCCGCCGAGCTTGAGAACAACCCCCTGCAGGTCCTGGGCCGTCTCAAAGAGAAGGTTGGCTCTCGAGGGGATCTGCCGGATGCATTTCTCCTCCTGGCAAAACTGCCGAGATGCCCCATCCCTTAAATGGGTTCCTCCATGAACGAAAAAACCTTGACGAAGCGGCGTCCCTCTGTTTTATACTCCTGCCTCCTGAGACCTCAACCCACACCGGGGCTTATCGGTGAAATTCGTTGCACCTCCACCTTGAAAAAGCAGAACCCCAAAGGATGAATGGCAGACCATGAGCGCAACCCAGGATAACCGACTGGCCTGGCTGGCCCTCTACATGATTCCGGGACTGGGCAATGCGGTGCTCAAACGTCTGATCGACACCTACATTGACCCGGAGACGGTCTTCCAGGCAGGATCTGCAGAACTGATGCGTGTGGAGGGGATGCGCAAAGAGATCGCGGCCAAAATCACGAGCCGGGAGCTTGACAGGGAGGCCGAAGGTGAAATAAAGAGGGCCGAGGCGTGTCATGCCCGCATTCTCGCCTACACGGACCCCTCTTATCCTGCATTCCTGAGAGAGATCCACAATCCTCCGATGCTCTTGTTTATCAGGGGCAAAGAGATCCCGCTGCAGACGACATTTGTGAGTGTGGTGGGGTCGAGGAACCCGACCCATTACGGCCGAAAGGCGGCAGAAAAGATCGCCCTCGGCCTGGCAAGACGGGGTGCAGGCGTGGTCAGCGGCCTGGCGCGGGGAATCGATGCAGCCGCCCACAGCGGTTGCCTCATGGGAAACGGCTTCACCATAGGGGTTCTGGGGACGGGGATCGATGTGGTCTATCCCGAATCCAACAAGGCCCTGTTTGATCGGATCGAGGAAAACGGCACCATCGTAACGGAATTTTTGACAGGAACCCACCCTGAACCGAAGAATTTTCCGATCCGCAATCGAATCATCAGCGGATTGAGCAGGGGAACCGTGGTGGTGGAGGCCACCCTCAACAGCGGATCTCTGATCACCGCTTCGCTGGCGCTCGAACAGGGCCGAGATGTATTTGCCGTACCCGGCAGCATTGATTCCTTCAAGAGCACCGGCACCCATTTCCTCATCAAGCAGGGGGCCAAGCTGATTGAGAATGCCGACGACATACTGGCCGAATTCGGGTTTTTTGGAAGAGGCTCCGCTGGCCCTTCCGATCAGACGCCCATCGGCCGACCATCCCGTGATCTGGACGAATTTGAGAAGAGGGTCTACGAAGCGATCGGCGACTACGCGATTCATATGGACGATATCGTCAGGATGGTGGCCATGGATGCGGGCAAGGTGGCGGGCATCCTGATGAAGATGGAACTGGAGGGGATGGTGAGACAGCTTCCCGGGAGGATGTTTGTGCGATCGTGAAGCCCAACCCTACCCCACTCATAACGGAAAGAAGAGAATGTCAAATAAGTTACTGATCATCGAATCGCCTGCCAAGGCCAGAACCATACGAAAATATCTGGGGCCTGATTTCCGGATCATGGCCTCGGTTGGGCACGTGAAGGACCTCCCGGTGAGCAAACTGGGCGTCGATATTCAAAAGGGTTTCAGGCCCGAGTACGTCACCATCAAAGGAAAGGCCAAGATCCTGAAGGAGTTGAAGGCGGCCGGAAACAATGCAGAGGCCATCTACCTGGCCCCCGACCCCGACCGGGAAGGAGAGGCGATCGCCTGGCATATTGCCGATGAACTGGGTAGAGGCTCAAAAGAGCCGAAGAAGATCTATCGAGTCCTCTTCAATGAACTGACCGAAAAGGCTATCCGTGGGGCGGTCTCCTCGCCCCAGGCACTCGACAAAAACAAATTCGATTCCCAGCAGGCCCGAAGAATTCTCGACCGCCTGGTGGGATACCAGATATCCCCTATCCTCTGGAAACGGGTGAAGGGAGGCCTGAGCGCCGGGCGGGTTCAATCCGTGGCCGTCAAGATCATCTGTGACAGGGAACGGGAGATCCAGGCCTTTGAGCCGAAAGAATACTGGTCCCTTACGGCGCACCTTCAATCGAATGAACCCCCTCCGTTCGAGGCCAGGCTCTTCAAATACAGCGGCAAGAAGGCCGACCTGCAACATGAGGAGGAAACTCTGAAGATTGTCGCCGAGATAAAAGACCTCCCCTTCAAGGTCTCGGCCATAACCCGGAAACAGACCCGTAAGTACGCCCCACCCCCTTTCATTACCAGCCTCCTTCAACAGGAGGCCTTTCGAAAGCTGCGATTTTCCGCCAAGAAGACCATGTCTGTGGCACAAATCCTGTACGAGGGGGTCGACCTCGGCCCGAAGGGATTGGTAGGTCTCATCACCTATATGCGAACAGACTCCTTTCAGCTTTCAAGCGAGGCTGTTTCAGACGCCCGGTCATTGATTCAAAGGAAATTCGGAAAAGACTACCTTCCGGAAACGCCGAACCGGTTCAAGAGTCGGAAGGGGGCGCAGGAGGCCCACGAGGCCATTCGACCGACATCGGCAGACCTCGACCCGGAGGCAGTGGCGCCCTTCCTTTCCAAAGATCAGTTGGCCCTCTATTCCCTGATCTGGAAGCGCTTTGTGGCGTGCCAGATGAGCCCTGCCATTCTCGACAAGACCCAGGCCGACATCCAGGCCGGCAAGGCGGTCTTCAGGGCCAACGGCATGGTGGTAACCTTCCCGGGCTTTACGACCCTCTATCAGGAGGGATTGGACAATGCCGCGGGTGAGAAAAACGGGGAGTCCCAGCTCCCGCCGCTTCAAAAAGATCAGGATCTCACCCTGCTCAAGCTGGATCCGGCCCAGCATTTTACACAGCCGCCGCCCCGCTTTACAGAGGCCACCCTCATCAGAGAACTCGAGGAAAATGGAATCGGCAGGCCTTCCACCTATGCGACAATCATTGCCAATATCAGCGGGAAGGAATATGTCTCCGTTGAAAAAGGGCGGTTTCGGCCGACGGAACTCGGCTTTCTGGTGACCGATCTCCTGGTGGCGAGCTTTCCCGAAGTGATGGATACGGCATTCACCGCCCAGATGGAAAACAATTTGGACAGGATCGAGCGGGGCGAAATCCAATGGACCGACATCCTCAAGCAGTTTTACGGCCCCTTCGAGAAGGACCTTGAAAAGGCCTCAAAGGAGATGAAAGGAGAGATCCTGACGGGCATTTTGTGCCGAAAATGCCAGCGACCCATGGCCATCAAGTCCGGACGAAACGGCATCTTCCTGGCGTGTACCGGGTATCCTGAATGTAAAACCACGGCCAATTTTACGCGGAACGAAAAGGGTCAGATCATTCTTGAGGCCCCTGCCTCAAAAGGCAAAGAGGAAGGCATCTGTGAAAAATGCGGCCGGCCGATGGTGGTCAAGAACGGGAAATACGGCTCATTTGTGGCCTGTTCCGGATACCCGGAGTGTAAAAATATTTGGAGCCCGGGCCCGGTGAGCACCGGCGTCCCCTGTCCCGAAAAGGAGTGCAAGGGGGTCCTGGTGGAAAAGACCTCCAAAAAGGGAAAGAAATTTTATTCCTGCGACCGGTACCCGGACTGCACCTTCGCCACCTGGGACGAACCCTTTGGCGATACCTGCCCCGAGTGCGGCACACGGGTCTTGAGCGTCAAACAGAAGAAGGGCGGAACCAAGGTCCTGGTGTGCCGAAAAAAGGGGTGCGGGTATCAGAGGCCGTTAGACTGAAGAATTCAGGAGTAAGGGATTTGGAAGATGAAGAATTCCGGAATGGAAGGATTCAAGGATGTTGCTTCCGCATCTTCCGGGCCGCCTCTTTCCACCCCTTCCGCTTCCTTCCCTTGGACTGACGGAGGCGATCGGGGTCTCGCGAGGGATCCAGGACAAAAGTCCCTGGTGTCGGCATCGGCATAGCCTTGACGGGCTTCTTCGCTGATGTGTCCTTCTCTTTTCGAGCCTCTGCCGCTTCCTTGGGCACGGGCGGCCCGGCAATGAACCGGGCCGGAATATCGTGGGTCAGGACCAGATTGCCGAACGAATAAAAGAGGATGCCCTTCTCCCGGGCCGAGGCCGCTGAAACCTCCAGAACCACCGGGTCCTGATCCCGCCGGCGGCCGATCCTGAGCGCCATCTCCCGGTCGGCCGACAGCACCAGCGGCCTGTCCTCACTTCCTTTCAAGCCCTTCTCCATCACCACCGGATGGGCCCTTCTTCGAATGGCCGTAAAGAGAGTCTTTGGAAGAGATGGGGCAGGATGGTCAGCGCCCATCTTCCACCGACGGTCCATGGACCGAATCCGGTCGTTCTTAACTTGAAAGAGGGCCCGGTCGTTTCCCAACAGGATCTCCTGAATATGGGATCGCCGCACATACCGCCACCCTTCTTCCTCGCCGAGGGCCTGAAACAGGTCCTTATAGGCAACAAATCCCTCTTTATCGGGGACGAGACCGAACTCATCCGGGCTATGCCCCAGTACGTATATGAGGAAGCGGCTTAGCCCCTCCATCCGCATCTGCTGCTGTCGTCTGCCCAGAATGCCTCCCTGCCGGTCCTATTCCGAGGCGACCGAATCGAACCGTATCATTCCCATTATCTGTTGTCCTTATGGGCGGCGTGCCTTGCGGTAAATTCCTGGTCCCGCGCCCCTCGCGGTCCGCCACAGGCTGGGTATCTCGGGTGGAGCCGTCCCCTGGGCGAAACCCTTGAGCCGTTCGGTCTCTGCGGCCGTTTAGCGGTAAGCTACCCCGCAGCCCAACAGAGAGGGCTTCTGTGAATATGGCAGATCTGACGCTCCGTTGCAACCGAGATTTCCTCCCCCAAAGAGAGACCTCTGTTCAAAGCCCGCGCCCGGCTGAGTCCCCAGCGCAGGTGAGTCTCCGCAGGAAACTCCCCTGCCTGCCGAATTGAGGGATCAATGAAGCGCCCTTACGGGTTCAGCCGATCAACACAAGGGTTGAAATTGTGGCATTCCGCTGATACCATGGCATTTAAACAGCTTGTGAGGAGGCATCTGGCATGAAAAGTGGGATGAAGATATGTGCACTTGCCGCTGTCGTGCTCGTCCTGGGCGTTGGGTGTGCGTCCAGCCGCTCGGGACAAGTCTACACACACGATCAGGCTCGGCAGATTCAATACGTCTACCCGGGGACGGTTCAACAGGTCCGATGGGTCCAGATCGAGGGAACCAAAAGCCCCTGGGGCGCCATCGTGGGCGGGGCACTGGGTGCCGCCATAGGCAGTTCCATCGGCCGAGGATGGGGACAGGTAGTCGGCGGGACCGCGGGTGCCGTTGCGGGAGGTCTGGCGGGTGCGGCCGTGGAGGAAGAAGTCACAAAGAAGGACGGCCTTGAGATCAGCGTCATGCTGGATAACGGCAATTCCGTCGTTGTTGTTCAAGAGGCGGACGTGGCCTTTCGGATAGGGGACCGGGTCCGGGTCCTGAGCGGTCCGGATGGCACGGCCAGGGTAACCTATTAGGCCCCCGATACAGCGGAGGAGATACTTGAAGGCCCCTCATCTTGGTCGAGGAATCGAGTGCGACCGCTGAAGCAGGCGACGCGAGTCCGCGTATTTTGCCTGCATCAACGGCGTTGGTATCGATACCAGCACCGGTCTTGAATAGATCGCAGGACCCGGCAAAGATGTGGCCTGTGTCAGAAGCCTGATCGTGGAAAACGGTGGCCGGCAGGTTGACACCCCCCTCGCTATTGCTTATACTCCGCTTTTCGTTAAACGAGTCGTTGATTTTCATAAACACACCAGGGATGTGGAGCGGTTTCACTCTCATCCACATCCCGTCTCATGTTTGGATCGAAAGGAGGACAATCACTCTTGTCCAAAATCGGTTTTTCCTTGGACAGCACACGGGGGGCTCAGGCTTCAAAGGATTTGCTCATAAGCCGCAAGGAGCACTCGAAACCCCCTATTTTGCATGCTGGAAAGGTTTC
>Ga0172375_10001114_pt1 | contig 43212 bp, 41 predicted proteins | sample LakKiv1m_FD_114537 | JGI IMG/M metagenome (GOLD analysis project Ga0172375, IMG submission 114537) | Freshwater microbial communities from Kabuno Bay, South-Kivu, Congo - kab_092012_11.1m | ecosystem: Environmental > Aquatic > Freshwater > Lake | place: Democratic Republic of the Congo... | reverse complement strand
GGAAAACAGGCCCCTGAAAAATCCGGGCTTCAAACAGGAGACTGTTCATCTATAAATACAAGCCCCATTAAGTAAGCCGCATAGGCTCCGACACCTGTCATGTCTATGCTTGCCGGATTAATAAGAAAATGTCGTGGATTGTAACGACCTGCAAAAGCTTTTGGGCTTCGGGTGTGGGAGTTTACTGGAAAAGATCAGATTGCAAACTGCCCTTGAAGAATTCGAAAAAACCAAAATTTGTTTCCGCTGCTCGCTTTTGAAATGGGGTTGAACTCCATTCGATCGCTCCTGAAATCCCCGCATAGAAGCGAACCTGCGTGCTCGCTTTTTGCTTCGTTTTGTTTCGCCGGTAAAAGAGTTGTGAGTCTCCCCTTTTTCTTTGCCGATTATCCGGTTGTCAGGAGTTTGTTGTACACCTCGAGGTCGTGCTCCGAAAAGCAGCAGAAGAGCAGCTCTTCGATGCAGGGTTCATCCGCGAGAGCTTCCCGCACGGTTGCGGTTGCGATGACAGCGCCCTGTTCGACGGGGTATCCGTAGATTCCGGTGCTGATGGAGGGGAAGGCGATGGTGCGGCAATGGTTTTCGGCAGCGAGCTTAAGCGAGTTCCGGTAGCAAGAGGCGAGAAGTTCGGCTTCACCACGGGTACCGCCATGCCAGACCGGACCGACAGTGTGGATGACAAATGATGCCGGCAGCCGGTAGCCTTTGGTGATTTTCGCTTCGCCGGTGCGGCACCCTCCAAGTGTGCGGCACTCCCGGAGCAGCTCCGGCCCCGCCGCCCGGTGAATCGCCCCATCGACACCCCCGCCACCCAGCAGCGACGAGTTCGCCGCATTCACAATGGCATCAGCTTTCAGCGTGGTGATGTCAGCTTTTATGGCGTGGATCAGGTGGTTATGGCTCACGTTTTCAATGGCGTTCAGTTCCGGGAGCACTCTTGTTTTTGAATGCGAAGCACACTCGGGTTCTGCCTGGCATTCCATCCGAAGTCATTATCAGCAATCAACTTCGCAGTCAAGCAGCAAATCCGGTTTCGATAGTGATTTCGATTTCGACAAAGAGCGCCGCCTCGCAAGTCCATTCTTCATTGCAGCTTTTCAATGACGGGTTGGAAAACCCGCCCCCCTCTATCAACTATCAATTATCCATTGTCAACTGTTTTTTCCTCTACCTCCTCGAAGACCGCATCCACTACCCTCGGAATAGGTTCTCCCGAGTTTTGCGTTGTGGTTTTTTCCCAGTCGAGAAAGGCGTTGAGGTCATGATTGATCGATGCGAGTACGGCGGTGAGCACGGCTGCGTCATCAAAGAAGCCTACAAGGGGGAGGAAGTCTGCTATCGCGTCGAAGGGATTGACGAAGTAGATGAGAGCCGCGACGGAGAGCACGACCGTCTGCCAGGGGACGACCCGGTACTCCCGGTTGACGTAGGCTCGTACAAGACGGACGATGGCCTGGAACTTGTCGCTGAGCTCATGGAGTGGTGATGAGCTTCCTGCACTGCCGATCATATTCAGGGCAGTGTCAATGACCTTCCTGATCTTGTCAGGATCACGAATCGTCTCTTCGGCCACTTTGCGGGCACGGTCAAATACGCGTTCTTTCTTTTGTTTCATCTCCGGATCGTATGAGTTCATCTGGAGCCTGCCGGGGCAGGGTCAGCGTTTTCCTGCTTTCAGTAGCTTGCGTTTTTCATCGTCTGTCAGGGATTCATAACCCCGGCTCGATATTTTGTCGAGAATCCGGTCGATTTCGGCTTCGGAAACATCATCATCCTTGCGTCCGCCTTGCCAGAGTTCCGGCCCTTTCGGCTTTTTCGGGAAGGAGAATTTTCTGAACATCTGGTTTATCGACCATTCGTTGCGCCGGACAGTGATATAGATGAAACCGATGATCATGCCTCCCAGATGTGCGAAATGGGCCACATCACTGCCGCTGCCCATGGTTCTGTTGCCAAGTCCCGAGATGAACTCGATCACAGCGTAACCGGCCACGAAATACTTTGTCTTGATCGGCAGAAGGAAATAAAGATAGATGTAACGGTCCGGGAACATCATGCCGAATGCGAGAAGTATCCCGAAAATGGCGCCGGATGCCCCTATGGTTGGGTAGAGATTTCCGATGGTTGCCAGGAGATTGATGAGTGCGGCGCCTACCCCGCAGATGAAATAGTAGGTGACAAAGTTCTTCGTTCCCCAGTAGTTTTCTATCTCGGCCCCGAACATCCAGAGGGCGAACATGTTGAAGAAAATATGGGCGAAGCTGCCGTGCAGAAAGAGATAGGTGACAGGCTGCCACAAGTGGAAAGCGTAGCCTCCCCCGTTTTGGGCGCCGACAGGCCAGAGCGCTCCGAATGTCGTCAGCAGGGGGCCGAACGGAGAGTTCTGGAACAGAAACGCGATCACATTGGCAATGATGATCGCTTTTATTGCCGGCGGCATCACCTGGAAGCCGCCGGGCATGTATGGCTGGTCGTATCGGGTCATTCAGTATCTTTTACTGTGAGGATTGGTCGGAACCGCAGTACTTACAGGTGAATCAATCTGCGGTTTCGCCTAATCGTTCAGTGCTGCTATGCCCGGAAGCTCCTTTCCTTCGAGGAATTCGAGGCTGGCGCCTCCGCCGGTGGAGACATGGGTCACTTTGTCAGAAAGCCCGGCCTTGGCGATGGCAGCGGCGGAGTCTCCTCCTCCAATGATGGAGATAGCACCGTTTGCGGTCGCATCAGCGAGCGCTTCCGCGACGGCGAAGGTGCCCCCGGCAAACTGGTCGATCTCGAATACTCCCATCGGGCCGTTCCAGAGTACGGTTTTGGCGCCAAGAATCTCTCTGGTGTAGGTCTCGATGGTTGCTGGGCCGATGTCGAGTCCGATCATGCCGTCAGAAATCGCAGTGACCGGTTCCACACGGGAATCGGCGTCAGCCGAAATTTCAGCGGCCACGACCACGTCTTCTGGCAGAATCAGGCGAACGCTCTTTTCCCTGGCCTTTTCGAGCAGCGAGAGCGCCAGTTCGAGTTTGTTGTCTTCAACCAGTGAGTTGCCGATGTTGAGGCCTTGTGCCTTGAAGAAGGTGAAGACCATCGCGCCGCCAACCAGCACGGTATCGACCTTGTCGAAGAGGTGTTCGAGCACGTCGATCTTGCCGGAAATTTTTGCGCCACCGAGAATTGCCACGAACGGCCGTTGAGCGTCTTTGAGCGCCGTGCCGAGATAGTGCAGCTCCTTTTCGATGAGATAGCCCGCGACAGAGGTCTGGACGAAATGGGTGATACCTTCGGTCGAAGCATGAGCCCTGTGCGCGGTGCCGAAGGCGTCGTTGACATAGATTTCACCCATCGATGCGAGTTCCTTGGCGAAATCGTCGTTGTTCTCCTCTTCTTCGTTGTGGAAGCGCAGGTTTTCGAGCATCAGCACCTCTCCGTCCTGCAAGGCAAGCACCTGCTGCATCACCTCGTTGCCGATACAGTCTTTTGCCATCGTTACCGGGCAGTCGATCAGCTCGGAGAGACGTTTGGCGACCGGAGCGAGGGAGAATGCCGGATTGACCTTGCCTTTGGGCCTGCCGAGATGAGACATCAGTATCAGCCGTCCTCCATCATCGATGACTTTGCGGATCGAAGGCAGTGCTTCGACGATTCTTTTCTCGTCGGTGATATTTCTGTCCTGATCGAGCGGAACGTTGAAATCGACACGCATCAAGACACGTTTTCCCTGTAACGATATGTCAGACAACGTCTTTTTCTGCATTTCCCTGTAGTGTTTATTGGTGGAATTTAAGGAGCAAGCCTGAATATACATAATATCCGGTATCTACGGCATACCTCCGGAGTCGTTCACTGCTGATTGCCGTTGTTTGCGCCCGTTTGCTGTTCTTCTCTGGCGATCCGGTAGCGCTGGACATTGCGGGCATGACCGGCAAGTGTCGATGCAAATGAGTGCCCGCCCCGGCCCGTTGCGACAAAGTAAAGGTAACCCGTTTTTGCCGGATTCAGTACGGCACGGATCGAGGCCGGGCCGGGATTGCATATAGGGCCGGGGGGGAGGCCGGCATGACGGTATGTGTTATACGGGGAGTCGAACGCAAGATCCTTGAAGTACAGTGGCCGGCTCTCTCCCGGAATGGCATATTGCACTGTCGGGTCGGCCTGAAGCCGCATGTTTTTCTGAAGGCGGTTCAGATAGACGCTGGCGATGAGCGGTTTTTCTGCATCGACAGGGGTTTCGGCTTCCACGATGGAGGCCAGCGTGAGCAATCTGTTTTCGTCAAGGCCGGCTCTGGCGGTTTCCTGTTTCAGGCTGTCGGAGTAAAAAGCCCTGAAGCGGCCGGCAAGGAAAGTGATCACCTCGGACGCTGTGCTGGCCCAGGGGAAGTTGTAGGTGCCGGGAAAGAGGTATCCTTCAGTGTCTTTTCCTGTTATGCCGAGCGAAGCGAGAAGCCTGCGATCACGTGAGGCTTCCATGAACGCGGTCGAATCAATATCGAGGTTGGCTGCAATGATGCCGGCGATTTTTCTCTGTTCGACGCCGTTCGGAATCATGAGTTGCACCTCATCCTGTGGTCGTGACTGAAGGTAACGCAGCAGGTTCAGGGCGGAAAGGTTGCCGGGGATGGAGTATCTTCCCGGCTTGATCTTGTGCAATTGGGGCATCAGGGCTCCGGTGGCAAGAAGTGGCCAGCGGAAACGGACGGCTTTGGCTTCATGCAGCTTTTCGACAATTCGGCGGAATCCATCACCCCGGTGAACCACGATTGTGACTGGAGTTCCATCTGACGGCCTGGAGTTTATGCCGGGCAGGAAAATGGCGCCCGCAATGAAGAGCGCGATGACGATGAGTGCAGCCCACGGCGCGGTTGAGCGTAGTCGGGAATTTCGGCGGGGCATGGGATGCGCAGTGGATTAATGGGGTGAAAGGTTCTTTTCCCCGGCCTTGCACTCCTGCTGGAACTGGCGCGATTCATTCAGAATGCTGTGGTATATCCTTTCAAGTGCCTGGCTCATCATTGGTGAATCGGTCTGGCTGAGGACGTTGATGTAAACCTCTTTCTCGCGTTCCGGCTGAAGAACGTTCTCTCCGATCCTTGATTTTACCGCACTGATATTACCGGCGAACATAAGGCGCTGGCAGAGGAGGGCAGCAACCTGCCGGTCGATCTCGTCGATTTTCCCTCTCCATTCTTCAAGTTCCCGCCAGTGATCATTGTTAATGGTACGACTTTCAGACATGATTCGGTCGTCGGTTAAGGGGGGTAGGTAATAACAGGTAACCTCGTATTATAAGAAATTGTCCGAAGAAACAGAGGCAGTTTATCACGCTCAACGTTTTCTTCCGAAAAGTCGGAGCCAGTAATCCACTTCATTGTCTGTCAGTGATTCCGAACCGTTCTTCTTCATGCCGTCGCCTGGCCGGTGACCTTTTGGCTCTTTTCGTACGTCCGGAAAAATTCCCATGGCGGCCAGTTCGTCGATGAAAGTTTCCGAATCGATGCACCGGGCGCCCCATGCCGTCGAATTCCGCTGGATTTCACGATCGGAGCTCACCACCAGGCTCATGGCGGCACGTGAGCCCAGTGAGCGTATATGGTCGATGATCCAGCGGTCAGCGGATTTTATGGTGCCGCTGAATATCACGTCAACGGCGCCTGAAGAGGTCAGTGATTTTGGAGACCTTCCTCCATCATAGACAATAGTGACATGGCGCCGGGTTTTCTGCCGGTATCGGGCAAGCATCTCTTCGATGCGTTCGCGCAGAGCAGCCATCGAGGCCCCTGCTTCGGGTTTGCCGAGCTTGTGGATCAGGTTGTAGCCGTCTATGACGGTTTCCCGGTAGCCGGATGCCATCTTTTGTGTTTGTTTGCTTCTTTTTCGGTATGGTCAGGGGGAGTCTACTATTTTTTTTGAACTTTCGATTGCCTACATTCAAAGTGGGGGAAAGTGGGAAAAAGTGGGGGACGCATGCCTGGATTTATAGGAAGAGAGCAGCATACCGTCGATGAAAAGGGCAGGCTTCAGATTCCTGCCCGCTTCCGGCGGCGCTTCCTTTTGCAGGAAGATGAGCGCGGAACGGGCGTCCCGAGCAGGGTGCCGGTGCTCTATGTTCTCAAGGCAGAGGATGGCTCGCTCGAGCTGTATGAACCCTCGGTATGGAATGAAAAAGAGATCCAACTTCTTCAGCTTTCCGATTTCAATCCTGATGAACGGCTTCTGACCACGATGATCTATGCGCGTCTTGACCAGACCGAACTCGATCGCTCCGGAAGAGTTGCACTTTCAAAGGATATGCTCGAACATGCCGGCATCGTCAGGGATGCTGTCATCATAGGCGCCAATGTGAAAATGATTGTCTGGGACCCGCTCCGTCTTGAGCGGCTTCTCAGTGAAAACGCAGGAAGGTTCGCCCCGCTTGCAAGCATGTATGTAAGAGGCCATGGATTACCAGGACTATCATGAGCCGGTTCTTGCCACCGAGACCACATCGCTGCTGGTTTCCCGGCCAGGCATCTATATCGATGGAACTCTTGGCGGTGGCGGTCATTCGTTGAGGCTTCTTCAGCTTCTCGATGCACTCGATGGCGACTCTCTCCTTGTCGGAATCGACCAGGACATTCATGCTCTCCAGGCTGCCGCACAGAAGCTCAGGGATTTCCCGGCCATGATTCAGCTCGTAAGGGGTAACTTCGGTATGGTGAAGGCTCTTGTGGAGCCGATTGTGCGGATCGGAAAAGAGCTGCCGGTCATGGGCTTTCTGCTCGATCTCGGGGTTTCGTCGTTTCAGATCGATACTCCGGAGCGAGGATTCAGTTATCTGAGAGATGGCCCGCTCGATATGAGGATGGATCCGGAAGGGGCTGTGACGGCTGCCGATATTGTCAACGGGTATGATGAAGTGTCGCTGAAGAGGCTTTTTCTTCGTTACGGAGAAGAGCCGCTCGGAGGAAGGATCGCCAGGGCGCTCAAGTCCGCCAGGGAGGCAGCACCGATAACGACAACCGGTGAGCTTGCCGAGGTAATCCGGCAGGCCTGTCCGAGAAAAGATCTGGCCATCAAGACACTGTCGAGGATTTATCAGGCGTTGCGCATCGAGGTCAATGATGAACTCGGAGTTCTTGAACGAGCCTTGCAGGATGGATTTTCCATACTTTCCCCCGGTGGGCGGCTTGCGGTGATCAGCTATCACTCACTGGAGGACAGGATTGTCAAGCGCTTTTTCACCGCAAGGATTACTGCGGACTGGGGGCCGAAAGGAGTCGCTTTGCTGGAGCCTCTGAAGCCTGCCGAAGCGAAGCTGGTGACCAGAAAGCCGGTGGAAGCCTCTGCGGATGAAATCAGCCGCAATCCGAGATCGAGAAGTGCACGTCTCAGAGTCATTCAGAAACTTTAACTTTTAAGGGAGGTGTGCCGTGAACGTGTTGAAGACTGTCGGAAAGTCGTTTGCCGATTTTGCAGGCAAGACGGGCAAACTTTTCGGGCAGGAGGGAGGAAGCGGCGTTGCAGGCTATGAGCTTGGTGGCGTCGATGTGCTTGGCGGACGGCCATTGAGCGGATTCAAGCCGGAACCGTTCTATCAGGAACCGAAAGCGCTGTCATCGGGGATGTTCGATATCGGAGAACTCCTGCGCCTCAGGACCTTTGTGTACCTCATCATCATCACGGCACTGTTTCTGTTTCAGATTCACAATACCCTGGCGATCAACGATCTGGCCAAACGGAACGAGCGCCTTCGGGAGCAGCTCAGGATCAGCACCAGCATCACAACCGCTCAGGAGCTGAAGAGCAGGGAACTTCAGAGCATCCGTTACATTTCTGCGTATGCCAGGAACCTCGGTCTCGACTCGTCGTTCATACCTCCCGTTGAACTCGAACCCTGATCGAACCCCTGTTCCATCGATGAATTCATGAACCAAGAGCGAACGACACAGGAGGCCGGAGGCACCAGTGACCGTGAATTTGGCCAGCGACTTGGCCTCATGGCGGTGATCATGGCGATTTTCTGCGTGGCGATCGTTTCGAAGCTTCTCGGCATCCAGGTGTTCGATGTCAGCAAATACCGCGAAAAGGCAAGTCGCCAGTACGAGACCATCGTAACTGAAAAGGCTCGAAGGGGGCGTATTCTGGATCGTCACGGTCGTCCTCTTGCCGAGAGTATAGAGACTATCTCTTTTTACGCCGATCCCCGGCATATTGAGGATACGGGCGAGGTGGCCAGGCTCTTTTCGAAAACCTTCGGCAAAAACAGTCGCTACTATCTCAATCTGCTCAGGAAGAAAAAGCGTTTCGTCTGGATGGAACGCAATGTGCCTGTATCGCGCGCTGCGGAACTTATGACCCGCAAAATCAGGGGTGTAGGATTCAGGCGTGAGCAGCACCGCTATTACCTGAACGTTGCCGCTCAGCTCGTCGGGCTGACCGATCGTGACAACCATGGCATCAGCGGCATAGAAAAGAGCTTCGACGAAAAACTTCGCGGACGTGACGGGGTGCGCATTTTCCAGCGATCGGCAACCGGAGAGCGCTATCCTGCTCCGGATGCCGACCAGGTTCCCCCCATGAGCGGTCACGACGTGACCCTGACGATAGACGCCGATGTGCAGGGTATCCTCGAAGAGGAGATAGCGCAGACGGTCGAGGAGTTCAAGGCACGGAACGCCATGGGGATCATTATGGATGTCAGGACCGGCGAAATCATCGCCATGGCCAACTATCCCACCTTCGATATGAACCGCCGGGGAATGGTGACCATCGATCAGATGCGCAACCGCTCGGTCACCGATATGTTCGAGCCCGGCTCAACCTTCAAGATCGTCATGGCTTCGGCGGCAACCGAGGCCATGCACTGGAAGGCGACACAGCCGGTGGATGGTCACGGTGGCACACTCATGCTTTACGGAAAATTCATCCGGGATCATGAGCCTTTCGGCGTCATCTCGTTCCAGAAAGCGATCACCGAGTCGAGCAACGTCGTCGCGGCGACCACCGCCATGAAGGCAGGCCCTCAAACCTTTTACCGCTATGCCCGTGCGCTTGGTTTCGGCAGGAAGACCGGTGTCGGTCTGATGGGCGAATCGGGCGGATTGCTCAGGGATGTGTCGCGCTGGGGCCGTATGACGCTTCCCTGGATGGGTTACGGTTACCAGGTGATGGCAACTCCGCTTCAGGTGCTTCAGGCCTACGCGACCCTGGCCAACGATGGAGCCCGCATGAAGCCGTTCGTCATCAGGAGCGTGACCGATCGCGAAGGCAAAACGATCATGCAGTCTGAACCCATGAAGGTTGTGCAGGCGTTGCAGCCTGAAACGGCCCGTTATATGGCCAGGGAATATTTCCGGGCGGTTGTGGAAAAAGGTACCGGCATGGCGGCAGCGATCGAAGGAATTCCTGTTGCCGGCAAGACCGGTACGGCCCAGAAGCTTCATAACGGAAGCTATCAGGGGTGGCGTTATTATGTTGCGTCGTTCGCCGGATTTTTTCCTTACGACAATCCCCGGTATGCGGCGATTATCGTTGTCGATGAGCCGCAGACAGCGTATTATGCTTCAGCCGTTGCGGCCCCGGTTTTTTCAAGAGTCTGCGGCAGGGCTCTTGCCTGTTCAAATGAGATGCAGAAACGCCTGAACATCAGGTCGCCTGAAAAGGAGCTGCTCGACCGCATTTCGACGGTGATCGTCCCTGAACTCAGGGGAATGAGCGAGAGTGAGGCTGCAAGGATGCTTGAATGGTACGGCCTGGTGATGGAGGTCGCCGGGAGCGGGAGTGGCTACGTGACGTCACAGAGCGTCGCTCCCGGTACGAAGGTGGCGAAAGAGACAAAGGTCAGGGTAAGTCTGGCGAGGAGAGTTCAGGAAAAATGATGGAAGGAATTCATGAAAGGAGTGCCGATGGTACTGCTCGACGATCTGATTTCCGGTCTTGGCGCGCTTCTTGAGCGTCGGGGAGAGATAGAACCACGACACATCGCCGGTGTTGCCTGCGATTCGAGGGAGGTCGTTCCGGGATCGGTGTTCGTGGCCGTGCGCGGATTCAGCACCGACGGTCATGGCTTTATCGGCAGGGCGATCGATGCCGGCGCCGTGGCTGTGGTCTGCGAAACCATACCCGAGGTCTGTCGTCCTTCGGTCTGCTATCTTCGTGTGCAGGACGCCCGCAAGGCTCTTGCCGAAGTGGCCGGGGTTTTTTACGGAAACGCTTCGGACAAGCTGATGATTGTCGGGGTCACCGGAACGAACGGCAAAACCACCACGTCGCGACTCATCACCTCGATGCTCAATGCATCCGGGATTCCCGCAGGATACATCGGTACCGGATTGTGCCGGATCGGCAAGCGTGATATTCCCCTCGAACGCACCACTCCGGAATCGCACGATCTTCACGGCCTTTTCCGCCAGATGGTCGATGCCGGCTGCAAGGCTGCGGTGATGGAGGTATCATCCCATGCGCTCGTGCTTGACCGCGTGCATGGACTTCGGTTCCGCGCCGCTGTGTTCACGAACCTTACACCCGAGCATCTCGATTTTCACCTGAACATGGAGCAGTACGCCGAAGCCAAGCGCCAGCTTTTCGACCGGCTTGACGGTGAAGGGTTCGCCGTTGTCAATGCCGACGATCCCCAGGCTGATTTCATGACAGGCACCCTCTCCCGTGATCGGCTGTTCTGCTGCACGACCGCAGGTCATACATCGCTCTGTGACCCATCGATGCGTTTCGAAGCCGCGATTTCATCGATGAGCGTCGAAGGGACGAGAGCCGAGGTCACCTTTCGGGGCAGGACTATGACGATGGAGGTTCCCCTGCCGGGAGAGTACAACGTCATGAACATGCTCGAAGCCTTCGCTGTGGGCGTAGGTCTCGGTATCGATGCTGCTACGGCATTGCGGGCACTTTCCGTTGCCGATGCTGTTGACGGGCGGATGGAGCGCATCTGGAGCAAAGATCGCAGTCGCTGCGCCGTCGTCGATTATGCCCATACGCCCGATGCTCTCAGAAAGGCCCTTGAGACCTTGCGGGCTGTCACCCCCGCCGGGGCCGGCCTTGTGGTGGTGTTTGGCTGCGGAGGCAACCGCGACCGGCTGAAACGTCCAGGAATGGGACTGATCGCAGCAACTCTTGCTGACCGGGTCATCCTGACCTCCGACAATCCGAGGGATGAGAATCCCGAGGCGATTCTCGACGAGATCGAGGCCGGCATGGCAGGCTGCGCGCATCTCAGGATCGCCGATCGTGCCGAAGCAATCAGGCAGGCTGTCGAGGGGCTCGGCAAGGGCGATATCCTGCTGGTGGCCGGCAAAGGGCATGAACAGTATCAGGAGGTCGGTGGCAGAAAACTGCATTTTTCCGACCGTGAATGTCTGGAGTCCTGCTTTGAAGGAGCGGGCTTCGTAACGGAAGCAAAGGAGAGATCATGAAAGGTGCGCTGATCTTCAGCGATTTCAGACGGGCAGGAACCGTCGTGGCTGGCGATGTGGAAGAGCGCTATCAGCTCCCCGATCCGGTTGTGGTGATCGATTCGCGTCAGGCTGCCGAAGGCGCGGTGTTTATCGCACTGCCGGGGGAGCGCACCGACGGGCACCGCTACATTGGTGATGTTTTCGCCAAAGGGGCTTCGTGGGCCGTGGTTTCACGGAAATGGTTCAGCGAGAACGGGGCGGAATTCGAGGGGCCAGGCCGTCGCTTCCTGGTCTGCGACGATCCTGTCGCTTCTTTTCAGCAACTGGCCGTCGCTTACCGGGAGCGTTTCGATATTCCGGTCATAGGAATAGGCGGAAGCAACGGCAAGACCACGACCAAAGAGATGGTTGCATCCGTGCTTTCAACCGGCTTCAGGGTGCACATGAGCCAGGGCAACTTCAACAACCATCTCGGTGTGCCGCTGACCCTTCTGCAGTTGCGCCACGATACCGAAGTGGCGGTGGTCGAGATGGGCATCAATCATCCCGGTGAAATGGCTTTTCTGGCCTCTCTTGCCCGTCCGACCCACGGATTGCTGACCAACATCGGTCATGAGCATCTTGAGTTTTTCGGTTCTCTCGACGGAGTTGCCGACGCCGAGGCGGAATTGTTCCGGTATCTCGACGAGACCGGCGGCACGGTTTTTGTCAACGAGGATGATCACCGTCTTTCTGCCGCTGGACGCTCTCTTGCGCGGAAGGTCAGTTACGGCATCCTGGAGGGAGCGCCCCGAAGCTGGTGGGCCGAGAGCATCGGTGCCGACCGTGTCGGTCGGGTGTCCTTCATGCTCTGCTCGCCAGACTGCCGTCAGCCGGTTTCGATGCATTTCGTCGGACGACACAACGTCACCAATGCGGTGGCAGCCGCGGCTGTCGGAGCCCATTTCGGTCTCGACCCGGCACGTATCGCCCTGGGGCTCGGGGCACTGATGCCCGCAAAGGGGTGGAAGCGGATGGAGCTTTTTGAGGAGGGCGGGATCGTGGTGATCAACGATACCTACAACGCCAATCCCGATTCGGTGCGTCACGCACTCGACACGCTTGCCGGTATCGGATGCGGTGGCAGGAAGATAGCCGTTATCGGCGACATGCTGGAACTTGGGGAGAATTCGGCTGTTGAACATGAGGAGATCGGCAGGTATATTCGCCAGCTCCCGGTCGATGCGTGCCTGACCTACGGGGATGCTGCCCGGCTCTGCTGCCGTGAGGCTGGTGAGCGGTGCCTCGGCCATTTTGACCGGATGGACGATCTCAACGATTTCCTGATCCATAATGTACAACAGGGTGATGCGGTACTTTTCAAAGGCTCAAGGGGCATGAAGCTCGAACGGGCGGCGGAGGTGCTTCTGCAAAATCAACAAAAGGTGAACTGAACCTGCGATGCTCTACTATTTTCTCCGATATATCAACGATCTGTTCAATCTGCCCGGCATGGGTGTTATTGAATACCTGACCTTCAGAGCCAGTGCTGCGGCCATTACGTCTCTGCTGATCACCCTGATTGCCGGGCCGGCATTCATCCGTTTCCTCAAATCCAAATTTGTCGAGCCGATCAAAGAGGAGGCGCCTCCGGAACACCGCAAGAAAAAAGATGTGCCTACCATGGGCGGCCTGCTGATCATCCTGTCCGTCGAGATATCTGCCCTGCTCTGGGCCAGGATTAACGACCCGCACGTATGGCTGATCATGCTGGCTGTGCTCTGGATGGGCTTCATTGGCTTCATTGACGACTATCGCAAGGTGGTGCTCAAGATCAGGGGGGGGCTTGCCGGCAAATACAAGCTGGTCGGGCAGGTCATCCTTGGGCTGATCATCGGGGTCTACACCTGGCAGGATCCGACCTTTTCGGTGCTGCTCTCCAAAACGGCCGTGCCCTTTTTCAAGAAGCTCTCTGTCGATTACGGCATCTTCTACATTCCGGTAGTGATTTTCATCATCACGGCGGTCTCCAACGCCGTCAATCTGACAGACGGGCTCGATGGTCTGGCCGCAGGGAATGCCGCGATTGTGACCTTCGCCCTCGGCGGCTTCGCTTACCTTGCCGGCAATGCGGTTTATGCCGGCTACCTCAGCATTCCTTTCATATCCGGAGCCGGTGAAATCGCGATCGTCAGCATGGCAATTGTCATGGCCTGTGTGGGTTTTCTCTGGTTCAATTCAAATCCTGCCGAGGTCTTCATGGGTGATACGGGATCGCTGGCCCTTGGCAGCGCCATTGCCGTTATCGCGCTCATGATCAAGCAGGAGCTGCTTCTGCCGGTGCTTGCAGGGGTCTTTTTCGTCGAGACGCTCTCCGTCTCCCTGCAGGTCGCCTGGTTCAAGTTCACCAGATGGCGCTCCGGAGAAGGACGGCGCATTTTTCTGATGGCGCCGCTGCATCACCATTTTCAGCTGAAAGGATGGGCTGAGCAGAAGATCGTCATCCGATTCTGGATCGTCTCCATCCTGCTGTTCCTGGCAAGTCTCATGACCCTGAAACTGAGATAACGTGAAACCGGAAGCGCTAAAAGCAGTGGCGGTGTCAGTTATCGGCACCGGAAAAAGCGGGCTGGCTGCCGCCGGATTGCTCGTGAAGGCCGGAGCACGGCCATTCGTGAGCGAATATGGAGTGGTTGGCCCTGAAACCGCCGGGATTCTTGAGAAGCTCAACGTGCCCTGGGAGGCGGGTGGACATACGGAACGGGTGTATGATGCGTCGTTGTGCGTTGTGAGCCCCGGCATTCCGCAGACTGCGCCGGTCATGGTCGAAATGGCTGCAAGGCAGATTCCTGTTGTCAGTGAGATCGAACTGGCCTACTGGTTCTGCCGAGCACGGATCATCGGCATTACCGGTACGGATGGCAAGACGACCACCGCCACCCTTATTCACCGGATATGCCGTGAAGAGGGGGCATTGCGGGGATACGAGGCGTTCAGCGTCGGCAATATCGGGATTCCCTTTTCGTCGGAAGTATCCGGAATGAAGCCGGAGGATATCGCCGTTCTCGAACTCAGCAGTTACCAGCTCGAAGGCTGTTTTTCGTTTCGGCCATCTATCGCTGTCCTGACCAATATCACTCCCGACCACATGGATCGCTACGGTGGAGACATCCATGCCTATGCAGCGGCGAAATATCGGATCCATGCTGCCCAGGGGGAGGGCGACACTCTGATTTACAATCATGATGACCCGATTCTCCGGGCCCATTTCGACCGGGAGGAGGAGCCCTGGCCTTTCAGGGTGGTGCGTATAGGACTCAGGGCAGAGACGCTTTCCGCTGCGCGGGGGGACTTCGTTTCAGTTGAAAACGGTGAGATTGTCATTCGTACCTCGGGCGAGACCCAAAAGATCATGCGGGTCGATGAGATCATGAAGCCGGGCTTCCGTGGTGACCACAATCTCTACAATGTGCTCGCTTCCGTCGCGGCGGCATTGGCTGCCGGCGTCTCGGAGGAGACGGCGTGTCGCGTCCTCGCTGAGTTCGGTGGTGTCGAGCATCGGCAGGAGTTTGCGGGCAGGGCGAGCGGACTCGACTGGATCAACGATTCGAAAGCTACCAATGTCAATGCGCTCCGCCAGGCGCTCCAGGCCGTGCCGGCAGGGATGGTGCTCATTGCGGGAGGCCGTGACAAAGGCAATGATTACAGCGCCATCGCGGATATTGTGAAGGAGAAGGTCTCCTGCATCGTGGCTATAGGTGAGTCTCGCCAGAAGATCGCCGATGCCTTCCGGGAGATCGTCAGGGTACTGCCTGCCGGTTCGCTTGGAGAGGCGGTCGATCTGGCCCGCCAGGCTGCTCAGCCGGGAGGAAGCGTACTCTTTTCGCCCGCCTGTTCGAGCTTCGATATGTTCACTGATTTCGAGGATCGGGGCAGGCAATTCAAGCAACTTGTCCGGGAACTGACATGAAGCTTAATTTCGCCCTCGACGACTCCCCCGCCGAAGCGATGGAGATGCTTCCGGCATTGCCGGGCCGCGGTGATGCCATTGCCGGAAAACTGCTGTTGCTGATCGTTGCGCTGCTCATGTGCATCGGAATCGTGGTCGTTTACAGCAGCGGCGCCGGCTGGGCCGAACAGAAATTTTCCGATCCGCAGTATTTCCTGTGGCGTCAGCTCACCTTTGCCGTGGGCGGAATGGTGCTGATCTTCGCGGTAGGCGCCATTGACTACCATATCTTCAGGAAGGTCAGCAAACTGTTTCTTTTTGTCAGTATAGGCCTGCTGGCCATACTGCTTCTGCTCAAGCTGGCGCATGTCATTCATGGCGCAGCGCGCTGGCTCGGTTTCGGCCCGCTTAAGTTCCAGGCGTCTGATCTTGCCAAATATGCCGTCATCCTTCACTTTTCACGCTTGCTTGCCGAGAAGAAGACATACATCAAGGATCTGCAGAGCGGGTACTATCCGATGCTCATCCTTCTGATGACCGTGGTCGCCCTGATTGCGCTCGAACCGAACTTCAGTACGGCGTCGCTCATTGCGCTTATCGGATTCGCGCTCATGTTTGTCGGCGGCATCAGGGTCAGATACCTTCTGGCCACCGCATCGCTTCTGATACCGATTGCATTGGTCTTTGCCATCGCCGCGCCGTACCGTGTCGCCCGGCTGGTCTCTTTCGGCGGCGGAGAGAAGCAGTTGAGCTACCAGGTGCGCCAGGCCCTGCTCGGTCTCGGCAACGGAGGCCTGTTCGGTCTCGGTCTTGGCGCCAGCAAGCAGCGGGAGCTGTACCTGCCCCTGTCGTACAACGATTTTGTTTTTGTCATCATCGGAGAGGAGTATGGCTTCATAGGGGCAATGGTTATCCTCATGCTCTTTGCCGGCCTTTTCGTCTGCGGCATAATCATCGCAAAACACGCCCCCGATCTTTTCGGGCGCTATGTGGCTACCGGCATCACCTTTGCCATCGTGCTCTTCGCCTTCATCAACATAGCGGTTGCCACCCACCTGATGCCGACGACCGGTGTGGCTTTGCCCTTTATCAGTTACGGCGGCACGGCCCTTCTGTTCAACTCGCTTGGCATCGGTATTCTGGTCAGCATTTCACGGTACAGGAAAAAGAGTGAAACGATGGAGCGGGCCCAGGCACTGCTCGAATCGAAGGGAGGTGGTTTGTGAAGGTGTTTTTTGCAGGAGGCGGCACAGGAGGCCATCTCTATCCCGGCGTTGCCATGGCCGCCGAGCTGAAGAAAGCTGTCCCCGGCCTGAAAGTCTTCTTTGCGGGCACCTCTGCCGGCATAGAGGCGACCGAAGTGCCCCGTCTCGGTTATCCGCTTGTTCTCCTGCCGGTCAGGGGACTGAAAAGGGGGATGACTGTCCGTGCCATGGTGGACAATGTTGCCATTCTTTTCGATTTTCTCAGGGCGGTTTCGATGGCGCTTTCATTCATCAGGAAGGAGGGCCCCGATGTGGTTGTCGGCACCGGAGGATATGTCAGTGCCCCCGTACTCTTTGCAGCACAGCTTTCTGGACGGAAGACCCTCATCCAGGAGCAGAATGCCTTTCCCGGACTGACGACCAGGCTGCTTGCACGCATGGCTTCGGAGGTGCATCTTTCCTTCGAGGAGAGCCGCCGCTTTTTCGGAAGCAAAGCTTCGGTATTCGTCACTGGAAATCCGGCAAGGGAGTTTTCCGCCGGGAGCCGTCAGTCATGCCTGGACTTTTTCGGGCTCGACCATAGCCTTCCGACGCTGCTGGTTTTCGGGGGTAGCCGGGGCGCCCGTTCAATAAACAATGCCTTGCTCGGCCTGTGCCGTCGCCTTGAAGGAACGGTGAACCTCATCTGGCAGACAGGCGCACTCGATGCCGATCGTGTTCGGTCGGAGGCCGGTACATCACCGACCCGCTGGGTCGCACCATACATCGAGGATATGGGCAAAGCTTACGGAGCCGCCGACCTGGTGCTTTGCAGGGCAGGCGCATCGAGCCTTGCCGAACTGACCAATCTCGGCAAACCCTCGGTGCTGGTTCCCTATCCCTGGGCTACTGCGGATCACCAGCGTCACAATGCCCTTGCTCTGGTCAATGCCGGGGCAGCAATCATGATCGATGATTCCCGGATCGGTGAAGAGGCATCGTTCGTGGCTATCCTCGATCTTGTCCGTGACCGTGAGAAGCTCGACCGGATGGGTCAGGCCGCCCGCCGGGAGGGACATCCCGGAGCGGCAGCAAAGCTTGCGGAAAGAATCATTCTGCTATCTAAATCTTAAGGAGTGCTCCTCATGGAACTGGGAAAAACGAGGAATGTTCACATCGTCGGAATCGGAGGCGCAGGCATGAGCGCCATCGCCGAACTGCTTCTGAAATCGGGCTTTTCGGTCAGCGGATCGGATCTGGCCTCCGGCGAGGTCATAGAAAAGCTCCGGGAGATCGGAGCGGTCATCCATCAGGGGCACCGGGCTGAACATGTCGGGGCGAGTGATGTGGTTGTTTACTCCTCGGCAGTGAGGCCCGAAAACAACGTGGAAATCCAGGCCGCTGGCAAGCTCGGCATTCCGGTCATCAAGCGAGACGAGATGCTTGGTGAGCTGATGCGCTACAAATACGGCATCTGTGTGTCGGGGACCCACGGCAAAACCACCACCACAGCCATGGTCGCCACCATGCTGCTCGAAGCCGGCCAATCTCCGACGGTGATGATCGGAGGCGTGTCGGATTACCTTAAAGGCAGTACGGTGGTTGGCGAAGGCAAGTACATGGTGATCGAGGCCGACGAGTACGATCGTGCGTTCCTGAAGCTCACGCCGACCATCGCCGTGCTCAACAGCCTCGAATCGGAGCACATGGATACCTACGGCACCATGGACAACCTGCGGGACAGTTTCGCGGAGTTCGCCAACAAGGTTCCCTTCTACGGACGTGTGATCTGCTGCGTTGACTGGCCTGAAATACGGCGGATCATTTCCCGGCTGAACCGCCGCCATACCACGTTCGGCATCGAAGAACCGGCCGATGTGATGGCCTCGGATATCGAACTGACCGAGCGGGGAGCCAGGTTCACGGTCGAGGCGTTCGGAGAGACCTGGCGAGGGGTGACACTTGGCGTGCCAGGCAGGCACAATGTGCTCAACGCGCTGGCGGCGTTTTCCGTCGGGCTCGAACTTGGCCTTGAACCGGAAAAGATCATTGCCGGTCTTGCCCGGTACAGCGGAATGCGTCGTCGTTTCCAGGTGAAGTATCGGGGCGATGACGGGTTGCTGGTCATCGATGATTACGCTCATCATCCGTCGGAGGTCAAGGCAACGGTACGCGCTGCCAGAGAGGGGTGGAAAGGTCACCGGATCATCGCGGTTTTCCAGCCGCATCTCTATTCGAGGACAGCGGGATTCGCCGACGAGTTCGGCTGGGCGCTCTCAAGGGCCGATAAGGTTTTTGTGGCAGGCATCTACCCTTCACGCGAGCGGGCTGAAGATTATCCGGGGATAACCGGAAATCTTGTCGCGGAGGCGGCACGCATGGCCGGCGCGAAAAACGTTTTTTTTGCAGAAGAGCGAGAAGCTCTCCTTTCTGCCCTCAGGGAGGAGGCGGTTGCCGGTACGCTGATTCTTTTCATGGGAGCGGGTGATATCACCCACATGGCGTCACATTTTGCTGCGCTCTGTGCCGAAACCCGCGGGAACACAAACAATCCGGTGTCATGAAATTCATAAAACAGCAGTTGGCTCGAACCGGATTCCTGTCGGGTGCTTCCGGGCAGGAACCCGGCAAGGGCGATGACGGTTATAAGAGGAGTGAGGAGCATGGCCCGTCAGGATCATGATGAGTGGCATGGCGATCCGCTGAGGGCACCATCCTCTTCCCGTCCGGGAAAGCTGCGTCGTATTTTCGGCGCAACGCCGGTCATCATGACAGTTGTCATGCTGCTGCTCTTTGCGGTTGCCGCTCTTTCCTGGTATGCAACCCAATGGAAACAGCGGGTAACGGTCAGTCGTGTGGTTGTCAGAGGCACCGCTCTTCTTGCCTCCTCCACTATCGAAAAACGTCTGAAATCGTTCAGCGGAAAGAGTCTTGAAGAGGTCAGGATCAACGAGGTCCGCCAGGCACTCGCTTCGGAGCCCTGGATCAGGAGCATGAAGATCAGCAAGGAGCTGAACGGCATTCTGAGAGTCAGGATCGAAGAACGCCGTCCGGCGGCACTGCTGGCTGATGAGGGGCGACGGGCCATAATCGATACGGAAGGGTATCTTTTACCCGATGAAGGGATTTCGGGCCGTTTCCGCCGCCTTGTGCCGGTCTACGGTGCCGGAGCGCCTGAAGCTGGCGAGCTTCGCCGACTGAAAGCATCGGATCGCCGGCTCCTTGCCGCCCTGCTCGAAGCCTTCCGCGGAAGCACCTATGCCGGGATGATGGTGTCAGGAATCCATCTTGACAGGGATAACCGTACATGGTTTTCTGTGGAAGGTTCGCCGATACGGTTTGTTGTCGGTAACGACGGTAATTTCAAGGAAAAATTGAAAAAATTCGAGATATTCTGGCAAAAGGTTGTTGCAAAAAAGGGTATCGATTGTTATGAGTCGGTCGATTTTCGTTTTCGGGACAGGGCTTTCGCCAATGTGCCCGAAAGCGAGGCAGCTCCGGCACTCCCTGCGGCGGCACCGGCCTCGGTTGCGCCGGTGGGCAGCCAGATTCCAGATGAACATCATTGAACACAGAACGCCTCATGCCGAAGAGCAATATTGTAATCGGTCTCGATATAGGTACAACCAAGGTCTGCGTAGTTGTTGCCGAAAAGGATGACGTCGGTAAACTCAACGTTCTCGGAAAGGGCCGCGCCAACTCCGAGGGATTGCAGCGGGCGACGGTCGTCAATATCAACAAGACGGTCGATGCCATCAGAAAGGCCGTGGCCGATGCCGAACGGGAGTCTTCGATAAAGATCAGGGGGGTAAACGTCGGTATTTCCGGCGCTCATGTCCACTGCATCTACAGCAATTCAGAAATCAGCGTCAATCAGTCGGGAATCGTCAATGAATCCGATGTCCGGCGCTTCCTTGAAAAAGCCAAGACCAACATACGTTATCTCGATATTGACCACGAGATCATCCATGTCATTCCCCAGGAGTTCATCGTGGACGACCAGGATGGCGTGCTCGATCCGATCGGGATGGCCGGTACCATCATGCGGGGCAGTGCCTACATTGTTGTAGGGCTTCGCACCAAAATCCGCAACATCAAGCAGTGCATCGAAAAGGCGGGTCTTGAAGTCAGCGCCATGACTTTCGAACCGGTCGCCTCCGGCCTTGCAGTCATGAAGGAGAGCGAGAAGAAGAGCGGTGTTGTTGTTATCGACATTGGTGGAGGCACGACTGAAGTGGCTATCTACATCGACGGAGCCATCAGGTACTCAGAGGTGGTCAAGGTTGCCGCCAATGATGTGACGCACGATGTCGCCTATGGAATCAAGGCGCTCAACGATGTGGCTGAAGAGATCAAGATCCGGTATGGATGCGCCTGGTCGAGGGTGCTGGACAAGGACGAGGAGATACTGATCGAGGGTATCGAGGGCCGTCCGAGAAAGTCGTTTCCCAAAAGCTCCCTGACCGTGATCATCGAGGCCCGGATGATGGAGATCTTCGAGCTGGTGCGCGACATCATCAGGCGTTCTGGCTACTACGAATATCTCAATGCAGGGGTTATCATTACCGGAGGCGGGGCACTTCTGCCGGGCACCAGTGAGCTTGCCGGGGAGATTCTCGGACTGGATGTGCGTACCGGCTATCCTGAAGGAGTGTCAGGAGGTATCAAGGAGGCGATCAACAATCCTATGTATGCAACCGTTATGGGACTTGTGGCCCATTCGTTGCAGAACAATCTGTATCAGGATTACGGCGTGGTCGCTCAGGACGCGCCCGTCCCTGAGTCTGAACCGGTTTCACTTCCGGAATCGGTACAGGTGCAGGGGGCAGAGCAGGCGTCTGATGCACCACCGGCAGGAAAGAAGCTGGTCGATCGTCTGAAGAAGTTCTGGGATCAGTTATAGCGTAGAAAGACAGGTTGGATCAGATATAAATAAGGGAAGGAATCATGGCATTCGAACTCGATCCTGGTCTGTTTGACAGCGACCAGGGAAGTGGAGTCAATATAAAGATTGTCGGTGTGGGCGGTTGTGGCGGCAATGCCGTCAATAACATGATCGACCGGAAAATCAGCAGCACCGAATTCGTCGTATTCAATACCGATCGCCAGGCGCTTCTGAACTCGAAAGCACCGATACGGGTGCAAATCGGCAAGAAGGCCACCAATGGTCTGGGGGCTGGCGCAGACCCCTCTAAAGGACGGCTTGCCGCTGAGGATGATCGTGAACTGATCGCCACGCAGCTTCGCGGTGCCGATCTGGTGTTCATTGCAGCAGGCATGGGGAAAGGCACCGGCACCGGTGCGGCACCGGTTGTCGCCTCGATTGCGCGCAACATGGGTATTCTCACCATCGGCGTGGTCACCCGGCCGTTCAGTTTCGAAGGGCAGATCAAGGCCCGCATCGCCGATGGAGGCATTGCTGAACTGCGCAAGTACATCGATACCCTCATCATCGTTGAAAACGAAAAGATACTGAGTATCGCCGAGGAGGGGGTCAGCGCAACAGAAGCATACAATATGGCCAACGATGTTCTTTTCAGGGCAGTGAAAGGCATCGCCGATATCATTACCCGCCACGGGCACATCAACGTCGATTTTGCCGACGTCAGGAGCATCATGCAGGGGGCCGGAGACGCCGTCATGGGTTCGGCCGCCGCCGCCGGGGAGCGCCGGGCCCTGAAAGCTGCATCTGATGCCATTACCAGTCCGCTCATGGAGGGTATTTCGGTTCGCGGCGCCAAAGGGGTATTGGTGAACATCACCGGTGATGTGACCATGAGGGACATGTCCGACGCCATGAACTTTATCGAAGAACAGGTAGGTGGCGAGGCAAAGATCATCAACGGTTATGTCGATGAACCGCAAGTTTCTGGCGAAATCCGTGTTACGGTGATTGTCACAGGATTCAAAAGAATGGAGCCTGGAGAGGAGCTTCGCGGTGACACTCAGCCCGGTCAGAAAGAGCGGGTTGTTCCGAAAGTACCTCCTGTTCAGGGGTTCGGACGTCCTGTGCATGCCTCCGGGTATCCGGAAACAGTGGTCGAGGATATGCGGATTCCCGCCTATATCAGGAAGAGTCTCTCCATAAAAGAGCCTTTTGACATCGGTCGTCCTGAAGGTGCATCCAATCGACCGCTTTCCGGCTCCAGCCCCTTGTCAGCCTTGGACGATGACAACGAACAGATTCAGAAAGGGCCTACAGATACGCCGGCTTATCTTCGCCGGAAAAACAACCCTCCACTGCAATGACGCAACCCGGGAGAAGGGCGCAGCCGCTTTTCCCGGCTCGCTTCCATTCATTCACAAATTCCAGAAGCTTTGCCCCCCTCCGGGACAATCGCCCGGATTCCGGGTGCCAGGCGAAGCCGCAACCATTTCAAAAAGGAGTTCATTATCATGACCTACCGGACGATATCCGCAGAAGAGGCCATCATGGCCGTCAAGTCTGGAGACAGAGTGTTTCTTCATACGGCGGCAGCCACGCCGCGAAGGCTGATCGATGCGATGGTCGGCAGGGCCGGCCATCTGCGTAACGTCGAAATCGTCAGTCTTCACACGGAGGGTGACGCCCCCTACGTCAGGCCGGAATACCAGGAGAGCTTCCGTCTCAACGCCTTTTTTGTCGGCAAGAACGTCCGTTCTGCGGTACAGTGCGGCTATGCCGACGCCATTCCGATTTTCCTGAGCGATGTTCCATCGATGTTCTATGACGATATCATGCCCCTCGATGTCGCATTGGTGCATGTTTCCCCGCCCGATCGTCACGGCTATTGCTCCCTCGGAGTATCAGTCGATGCTACGAGAGCCGCGGTGCATAAGGCCAGGCACGTGATTGCCCAGGTCAATCCGAACATGCCCCGGACTCATGGCGAGGGGCTGCTCCATGTCAGCAAGATCAACTCGCTGGTCGAAGTTGACGATCCCCTGCCGGAGACACCCCGACACGAGCTGACCGGTGTCGAACGCCAGATCGGCCAGCACATTGCCTCGATTGTCGAGGATGGAGCGACCCTCCAGATGGGTATAGGAGCCATCCCTGATGCCACCCTTGCCGCACTTGGCGGGCATAAGGATCTCGGCATTCATTCCGAAATGTTTTCGGACGGAGTGGTCGAGCTGGTGGAAAAGGGGGTCGTGAACGGACGCTGCAAAAAAACGCATAACGAAATCATCGTGGCAAGCTTTCTTGTCGGCAGTCGCAAGCTTTACGACTTCGTGGACGACAACCCGCTGGTCGAGATGTTAGGCTCCGACTATGTCAACGACACGAAGGAGATCAGGAAAAACCCCAAGGTCACGGCCATCAACAGCGCTATCGAGATCGACATGACCGGACAGGTTTGCGCCGATTCCATAGGCCGGAAGCATTTTTCAGGCGTCGGCGGTCAGATGGATTTCATCCGTGGCGCGGCGCTCTCCCCGGGCGGAAAGCCCATAATCGCCCTGCCCTCGACCACCAATAAGGGAGAATCGAGGATCGTGCCGCAACTCAAACCCGGCGCAGGTGTGGTGACCACGAGGGCGCACGTTCAGTACGTGGTGACCGAATACGGCATCGTCAACCTGTACGGCAAGAACCTTCGCCAGCGAGCCGAAGCTATGGCCTCCATAGCCCATCCCGATTTCCGCGAAGATATACTCCGCACAGCCCACGAGCTGTTCGGCAGAAAGAGCAACTGTTTAATGGATAATTGACAATGGATAATGGATAATTGGGGGAATCTGGCTGGGCGGAACTGCGTGTCCGCCCAGCCGGGGTCTCCCGCAGAATCGTCCGTTTTCATCCTGAAGGCCCTGCTCTGTCCTTTTCCCCAAACGCAAAAACGGCTGTCACGACAAGTCGGGGCAGCCGTTTTCAATAAGACCTATTCGTCCTGTAAGACCTGTAAGACTTATTCGACCTATTCTTTTCTTACGGTTTCATGGCCTGAACGAGCAGGTGGTCGTACTTCCTCACCATCGTCACGTCGGTGTAGCCGATGGCTTCCAGCAGATCCTTGTAGCGGGCCTGCTCCTTGAAGCCGAGCACCGAGAAGGGCATGCCGGCGCCGAGGATGTAATGGCTCAGGTAGTCGAAGTTCGGGTTTTCCGGATCGTCGATCACCATATCGAGGATAAGCAGACGACCGCCGGACTGCATGGCGTCGAACGCCTTCTTGCACATGATGGTCGAGAGCTGCTCGTTGGCCGAGTAGAGAATGCGGCAGAACATGACTGCGTCGGCTTCCGGGTAGGACTCCTTGTAGATGTCCACCGCGATGCCGCGCAGACGATCAGCCACTCCTTTCTCAGCGGCGTTCTCGTTCACGAGGTCAATGGCACCCGGCAGGTTCAGGATGGTGGAATCGAGTTCCGGGAAGTTCTTGACGAGGGCCGCCGAAATGTCGCCGATGCCGCCGCCTACGTCGATCATTTTTCTGACGCCGTCAAGCTTTGCCTCTTCGAGCAGAAGCTGGATGGCAAACTTGGCGTTGCTGCGGTGAATCTCCTCGAAGTAGAGGTTATCTTCGCGGGTTACCGGGGGATAGGGCACCTGACCCTTGAAGTTCTTCTGTCCTCTGACGGCCTGGGAAAGTCCCATGTAGAAGTCATCGGCGAGGAAGCCCATCGCCCTGGCAACCGGTAACTGGTGCAGGTTCGGCTCTTTCGGGTTCGGCGAGAACATGTACTCGGCAAACGGTGTCAATGACCATTTTCCATCCTCCAGGCTGATGACGCGCATCTGGCGAAGCGTCTCAAGGAGCATTTCGAGGCGGGGCGGCACCGAGGAAGTTTCGGCGGCCAGCGTCGCGGTGTCCTTGGGGCCTTCGGCCATGTGGCTGAAAAGATCGAGTTCGATGGCGGCTTTCATGCAGCTGAACTCGATGAGGCCCTTGAAGACCAGCTCATTGGCCCTGTGGTAGTAGTTCAGGAGGTCATTGTTGCTCATTGTCGATAATTGTCTTTATTTGATATGAGAGACGAGTAGAAAAACAGCGAGTGCAGGCGCACGGAAATTCGACTCCCAATTTATCCCAAAAAGAGCTGTTAACCAACAGCGAGGCCAATAAATCGTCCTGACCGCCCCATCTGGCGGGATGTTCTCTGAATTCTGTCAATCGCGTTTTCCGGTTTGCGGAAGGCGCATAAACAAAGGAGTTCATCATGTTATCAAGCCTCTCCAAACTCACAGCAGAGCAGCTTGAAGAAATTCGCTCCCTTGAGCGTAAGCTCGGCAAGACCCTGCTCTCGTTTTCCACGTATGATGTCGTATCTGACGACCTCAGCGTGGAGGAGATAGCCGCCCTGCAGGCACTCGAAGAAAAGCTCGGCACGATGCTGGTGGCCGTCAAGGGATTGCAGAAGGGCTGATAGCAGAAGGCGTCGAAACCGGGTCTTACATTCAGGGGGGCTTTAGCCCGCCGGACATTTGAGTCTTTTGCATTTCACTTGCCCCGGCTTTCAAGCCGGGGTGTGTTGATAGTTGTTTAATTTTCCGGGCTTCAGCCTGACCTTTTCCGTTATTTCGCCAGCAATCAGGATATTGGGCTGAAGCCTGGAATTATTGTTGGTTGTGCATTAACCCCGGACTGAAGTCCGGGGCAATTGAGTTTCATTGTTCCCTCGCCCCGATGAGCGCAAGCATCCGCCCTGTTTTGCCATTGTTGAAAGGGGGGCGGACATTCTTGTCCGCCATTGAATGGATTTTCCCTGGGAGCGTCATCCCGACAAGTCGAGCCCGCCATTACTTTCTTCCAATCATCGCAAGCATCCGCCCGGTTTTGCCGTTGTCGCGGCGGTAGGAGAAAAATCGCACCTCATCCCGATACGAGCAGAACTCCGAGCACTGCACCTGTTCCGCTGGGAGGCCCGCTTCGAGGAGCTGGTCGCAGTTGGCCGCCGAGAGGTCGAGCAGGAACTTCCCTTCTCCAGATGGCGACGTCACGAGGTAGCGGCTGCTGAACCGTGCCGCCACTTCGCCGCCGATTTCGTAGCACTCGCCGGAGATGCCTGTGCCGACCCAGGCGAGGCAATCCTCTGGGCGTGTGCCGAATGCGTCGCGCATGGCGTTGACGGTCTTTTCCGCGATCCGCCCCGCCGCCCCCTGCCATCCCGCATGTGCCGCACCGGATGCGCCTGTCCGGCGGTCGTGGACGAGGATCGGGTAACAGTCCGCCGTCATGATGCCGACGAAGAGGCCGCGAGTGTTGGTGATGAGCGCATCATACCCGTCGAGATTGCCCGGCGCGTTGACCAGTGCGACTTCCGTGCCATGCACCTGCCCGGTCGTCACGATGCTCTCGGGGCTGATCCCGAGATTCGCGCAAAGCCGCCGGTAATTCTCCCGCACATGCGCCGGATCGTCACCGGTATGCCACGCAAGATTCAGCGAATCCTGCGGCGCAACGCTCACCCCGCCCGAGCGAGTCGTCTGAAGCGCCACAAGGTTGGGGATGCTGTGGAAGATGGATGGGTAGAGAGGCTCAATATCCTCAATCGGAGTGGCAGGTAATTTCAATAACGCTGCCTCTGATCTTCCCCATATGGTCTCATCGTAAGGCAGGCTGTGTCCGGGCATGTACTCTATATTTGCATTGGTTACATTATCTATATCACCGCCTATCAGTTGATCGCTAAATTGCCAAGATTGAATTACAGTGTTTTTAAAAAGCTTTTTTAGCTCAGGGCAATGTTCTGCATTTTGTGACGTTCTTACTGGAAATGCCCAGCAATGCGGTATCGTAAACGATTCTTTTATTTCATCTCGAAACTTTGTTGATACATAGCGAATTCCGTCAATGTGATGGCTGTGATCATTTCGTATGAATTGCATTAGGTGTTGTGAGAGAACATAAGCATGACAAAAATCCGTTCCAGGGTGCTCGCGTCTGATTGATGTTGCTACTAATAATGGAAAAATAGCAAACCAAGAAATGACCAATTTGGTGGCTTTGTCAGTTATCTTTAAACTTTTCTCTTTGATAAGAGGAACAAGATGGCCCTCTAATACAAATTTTGTGATCATCTGCTCAATCGCACGATGATTTTTCGCAAAATCTAATATTTTAATTGAATCTCTTGTTTCAAATCTTGAAATATAAACGTTGTTAAGAGGAGGTTCCCCTATCTCTTTCCAAGAAATGTATGAGGAGGCACCAAAATACAAACATGGCAAACCAGGGATGCTGTATCGCTGTGTTTTTACCAAATGGCGAAGCTGAAACGGAATATGGAACATTTCCTTTTTATCAGAAAGGATTTTGTCCTCAACTCTAATTCTAAAAAGTTTTTTTAGATCACTGCTTTTAATAGGCTCCGAATACCATAATCTGAATTCTTCATCAATTATAGAAATTCCATTTTTTAGTTCTTCATAGCTTTTATGAGTATTTCCTTTCAAATACTCATCGACAGACTTTTCAAGACTTATGCATAGACTATCAATCTTTCCTGAGAGTAATTTAATGTGATCACCGATTGGTGAGGGTTCCAGACTGATGATAGCATCTCGATATTGAGCAAATCTTGTCTTTATTGTATCAAGGTATGTTTTCTCTGTTTGGTCAGAAGGGAACTCGATAACCTGTGATTTAAGAAATTCTTCGATTTTCATTTTGGTGTTTTATATATATAAAATTTTTTCTGTATCAGAATGTTGGCATCGTGTATCGCGACATTCACTTCATGCTGGGGTTATATGAATGACATTTCCTCGACTAATTCATTATACGATTTTCCTGCCAGTTCAGCAGCCTTGCTCATGGTGATGATCTCTTCCGATGCAGCCCTGTCGAGAAGCTGCCTGAATCGGGCAGGCTCTTCTTTGGCGCGATACTCTCCGGGTTCGTCGATCCGGTATTTTGACCAGGCAATGCAGAAATTCCTGTAGGTGAACTCGCTGATGACATCGAGTCCTCTGGCTCTTGCCATGATCGCAGCAACCGAGATGCCGAAATACTCTTTCATATCGAGTAGCTCTCTCTCGGTAAAATGAGTGCGCTTTTCACCAAAAGCCCGGAGAAACGACTCTTTCGGAAACAGAAACGCACCCGCAAAAGCATGAGCGAGTTTTTCATTCTCGCGAGGTGTTGCGGCTTCGCACCGGAAAAGCAGGTGCGCCAGCTCGTGCAGCGCGGTGAAGCGGCGGCGGACAACATCGCGGTTTTTGTTGAACACGATGACCGGAATATCCCCTGACCAGGCCGACAGACCATCGAAACCCTCCTGCGCGTCGAGTATGATGACCCGGATGTTGTAGCTTTCGAGCATTTCGACGACATCGGGAATGGGATCGATACCGAGATTCCATGCTTCGCGAAGCTTTTCGGCATAGTGTCCGGCATCGTCGAAAGAGGCAATCACCGCACCCGGAAACGGATGAACGAACGAAGAGTCAAGAGCGAGGCAGGATTCCAGTTCCCGGTAACGCTCAAGCATGTCGAGCGCTTTCGCTTCGATTCGCTCGCGCTCCTTCTCCGGCAGATGAGCATGTTTTCTGAACTCGATGGTACTCAGTTGTGCCGGTTCTCTGAAAAAGTAGTCCGGCCTCACGCTGAGCACCGATGCGAGCGACAGCAACGCGCTGCTGTCTGGCTGCATTTTCCCTTGCTCATACTTACAGATCGCCTGCCTGGAAACGGGTTTTTCCATCCTGTCGGCAAGCTCTTGCAGCGACAATCCGGCCATTTTTCGCGCAGATCGAAGTCGTTCTCCGAAATTAGGCATCATGAATGGGCTTGGTGTTGGTGGTGGGATTGGTTGACAACAATTTAATTATTTCGTTATTTGTCAACAAGAGGAAAAAGGCAAATGTTTCAATAATCTTGAAGACAAAACTCATGATGAACAGGAAATCGACCCATGTAATCCCCAACCCGAGTGGCGGCTGGAAAGTTACACAAAGCGGCGCATCGAGAGCAACGAACCTCTTCGTCACCAGGCAACCCGCAATCGACAGAGCGCGGGAATTGAGCGCCCGGCAGCATACCGAGCTGGTCGTTCACAACAAGGACGGTAAAATCAGCGGTAAAGACAGCCACGGCCACGATCCTTATCCGCCACGGGGATAAATGCGATCAGCGAAAAAAGCTCTCACTTCTGGTTTTATTAGGATTCAAGAGAGAGAAGCGCTGAGAAGCCCTGATGTTACGGCGGGAAGTGTTATCTTTCGATCATTACAGGCAGTAAATCTTTAGCTATAAGGGTATGAAAATCCTCGTTATCGGCGGCGCGGGGTATATCGGCAGTCATGTGGCTCGCGAGTTTCTCGACCGGGGCTATGAGGTTACGGTGTTCGACAACCTCTCTACCGGGCGGGAGGAGAACCTGTTCAGTGATGCTGAATTCGTTCGCGGCGACATTTTCGACGCGGAAAAGCTGGCGGAGGTGATGAATCTCGGGTTTGACGGGTGCGTGCACCTCGCGGCGCTGAAGGCTGCCGGGGAGTCGATGCAGAAGCCCGAGGAGTACTCCGTGCACAATATCTGCGGCACGATCGGCACCATCAACCAGGCTGTGGCGAGCGGCATCAAATGCTTCCTCTTCTCTTCTTCGGCGGCTATCTTCGGCAGCCCGGCCTATCTGCCCATCGACGAGAAACATCCCAAGGAGCCGGAGAACTACTATGGTTTCACCAAACTCGAAATCGAGCGGATTCTCGGATGGTACGACCGCCTCAAAGGGCTGAAGTTTGCTGCTGTCAGGTACTTCAATGCCGCCGGCTATGATGTGCGCGGACGTATCCGCGGACTTGAAATCAATCCGGCCAACCTGCTGCCGGTAATCATGGAGACTGCCGCCGGATGGAGGCCTTCACTTTCCGTGTTCGGCACGGACTACCCGACAAGGGATGGCACCTGCATTCGCGACTATGTTCATGTCAGCGATCTTGCCACTGCTCATGTGCTCGCCTTCGAGCGGGTGCTCAGTAGCGGCGAGAGCCTTTCGATCAATCTGGGCAGCGAGACCGGCGTCACGGTTCTTGAAATGCTCGAAGCCGCTCGCAGGTTGACGGGCCGGCAGATTCCGGCTGAATTTGCACCACGCAGGGAAGGTGATCCGCCCAACCTGGTGGCGACATCGGCTATGGCTCGCGAATTGCTCGGATGGGTGCCGCAGTACAGCGATCTCGACACGCTGGTCGGTACGACATGGAACGTGTATCGCGATCTGCCCCAGGGATCGTGACGCTGCCGGAGTATGGCGTGAATGGGCAGCATGTATCCTGTCGGCTACCGCACACGGACCTTGAACACTGTGCTCCATAGGGATGGATCGCCACATCCCGACAGGTCGGGCCTCGCGATGACGGTCCGGGTTCAGGAGCGGAAAAGAAAAGAAGATGCTGATTCGGATAATGTGATATATCAGTAAAAAACATCAGCTCACGGAAAGGAGCGCATGACCGAAGGGTCGGAGTGTATTCCGGGTGAATAAAGTGTCTGTTTCCTGCATGTCCGACAGGCTGCTATCTTCAGTGCTGTGTTTTTTTGTCGGTTCAGTTCAGGATTGGCGACGAAGATGTTTTCGATCTTAAGTATGGTGTGACAGCGTATGATAATGGAGCAAAGGAGATGATCATGGTAGATAATGACAGGAAAAAGGATAACTTCCCGGACGAGTTAGGAAGATCGGTCAGGGCGCTTTCTGATTATCTCGGAATCGGCTTGCAGATTGCAGCGAGTTTCGCTTTGTTCGTTTTTCTCGGTTACTGGGGTGATTCGAAGCTCGGCACCTCCCCCTTGCTACTTCTTGCCGGCGTGCTTGTCGGCATGGTAGGTATGGGGCTTGTGCTCATGAAAATCACCAGGCAGGCGAACCGCGACCATGACCGATTACACCATTAAACCTGAAACCACGATAAGGATTGCATGATATGAAGCCGTTGTTTGATTTTCTTGTAAAGTTGTTTATCTTGTCGGTCATTTTATGGGGGTTTGTGTATTGGGGCGCCTCGAATTACCCTATCGACATCGGTTCGGTCTTCGTCGCATGGCTTATGGTCCTCCTCAACAGCCTTATCGGCTATCTGCTCTTTGAGTATGGATTTGAAAAGGAGTCGAAGGTTTTTACACTGGTCGTATTCGGCGGCGTCGCGCTCAGGCTTCTGGTGGTCATGGCTCTGGTGCTGGTCATCAACCTGCTGGGCATGGTCAAGTCGATTGACTTCGTCGTATCCTTCATCTCTTTCTATTGTATTTACCTGGTGATCGAGATTCTCGCCTACCAGAAGAAAAACCAAATGAAAAAAAAGCTGCAAGAAACAGATAAACGTCATGCGAGTTAAAGCGATTTCAAGAATTCTGGCACTGGTCGTGCCTGTCCTTCTGAGCCTGAACAGTCATGCGTTTGCTGCTCCCGGCCAGAATGAGGCCCCGGTCAGTGAGCACGCTGCTGTGACAGCTCCTGCCAATCCGGCAGCTGCGGCAGCTCCAGCCGCTGAGCACGCAGAGCACGCTGAAGCGACTGCCGCACATGCCGAAGGGGGGGATGAGAAGCCGGGTGACCTGATCATGCACCACATTCTCGACAGCCACACCTTTGCATTCGAACCGTTCGGAGAGGTACATCTGCCTCACATCGTTGTTGGTGGTTATGATATTTCGATCACCAAGCATGTCGTTATGATCTGGCTTGCCGCGACACTTCTTGTTGTTATTGCAAGCGCTGCAGGTACCAGCTTCAAAAAAATGTCTGCCACCCAGGCCCCCAAAGGTCTGGCCAACGTTTTTGAGTCGCTTGTCGATTTTATCAGCAACGATGTCGCCAGGCCGAACATCGGGCACGGGTATGAGAAATATCTCCCCTATCTGCTGACGGTTTTCTTTTTCATTCTGCTCTGTAACCTGCTCGGTCTCATTCCCTACGGGGCTACGGCGACCGGCAATGTCAACGTCACCCTGACGCTGGCAACGTTCACCTTTATCATCACCCAGGTTGCGGCTTTCAAGGAGCACGGCATCGTAGGCTATATGAAGCATCTCACCGCCGGGACCCATTGGGCGCTCTGGATTATCATGGTTCCGATCGAAATTCTCGGACAGTTCACCAAGCCTTTTGCACTGACTATCCGACTTTTTGCGAACATGACCGCAGGCCATATCATCATTCTCAGCCTGTTTTTCATCAGCTTCATTCTGAAGAGTTATATCGTCGCGGTGGCCGTTTCGATCCCGTTTGCGATTTTCATCTATCTGCTCGAACTGTTTGTGGCGTTCCTGCAGGCATTTGTATTCACTATGCTGTCCGCGCTGTTCATCGGCCTGGCCACTTCACACGAGGGTGGTGACGAGCATGCCGCTGAGGGTGCTCATCATTGAGCGCAGGCAGTGCGTGATATTTTGGAAAGAAAATTTCGTATTTACTGTTCGATCTGATCTTTTTTTTAGAACCGCTACAAGAGGTAGCATTCGCTTTATACACAACAACAAAACGGAGACAATTTAAAGATGGAAGGTTTGGGTTATTTGGGTGCGGGCATCGGCGCCGGTCTGGCAGCTATCGGTGCAGGTCTTGGTATCGGTAATGCCGCTGCTTCCGCAGCAGAAGGCACGGCTCGTCAGCCTGAAGCTACGTCGGACATCCGTACCACGATGATTATCGCGTCAGCTCTTATCGAGGGTGTCGCTCTGTTCGGCGAGGTTATCTGCGTTCTTCTCGCCCTGAAGTAATGCCACGTGCCATAGCTTAATCCGTCTGCGTAATCTATTTGAAGCCGCAGACGGTTTTTTATCAAACTTGTTAAAGGACTGCGTTCATGCTAACGTCAGGGATTATTCTGCTCGAAGGCGGGCTTCTCAACCCGAATCCTGGCCTCATATTCTGGACAGCTCTTACTTTTCTGATCGTTCTTCTGATTCTCAGCAAGACTGCATGGGGGCCGATCCTGTCGATGCTCGAAGAGAGATCGAAAGGCATTCAGTCAGCTATTGACCGTGCTCATACGGCAAAGGAAGAGGCCGAGACGATCCTGAAGAAAAACAGGGATATGCTCTCCAGGGCCGATGCCGAAGCCGATAAAATCATCAGGGAAGCCAGAGCGATGGCCGATAAGGTTCGCACCGAGCTGACCGAGAAAGCCCAGGAAGAGTCCCGCAAGATGATCGCTTCCGCCAAGGACGAGATCGAGCAGGAGAAGCGCCGCGCGCTGGATGTGCTCAGGAACGAGGTTGCCGACATGGCGGTGAAAGGCGCTGAAAAAATTATCCGTGCCACTCTCGATGCGGACAAGCAGAAAGCGGTGGTCAACGATATGATCAGGGAAATGGCCTCCAATCGTAACTGATAATAAAACCTCGGAACTATGTCAAGTGCAATTGCGGGCCGTCGATATGCGGTGGCCTTGCTCGAAGTGGCTATTGAAGGTAACTTTCTTGAGACTGTTACCGAAGACCTGCGCAAAATTCATGAAGTGCTCGCCGGCAGTCATGAACTCGTACTGGCCCTCAAAAGCCCGCTGATCAATGTTGATCTCAAGTCGAAAATTCTCGAAGAGATATTCAGAAGTGAGATCGATCAGAAAACGATGACCTTCATCAAGCTGCTCGCCCACAAAAAAAGGGCGGAACTGCTTGCCGGAGTGATTTCCGAGTTCAATTCGCTGATCGACGAGCGCAACGGAGTCATCAACGCTGATGTGAAAAGCGCCGTCAAGCTCAGCGACGAGCAGGCCAAAGAGCTGGTCAACAGCCTCTCGGCTCGCACTGGCAAGAAGATTCGTGCCAGGATGCTGCTCGACGAAAACCTGATCGGTGGCGTGAGCGTGAAGATCGGCGATACGATCATTGACGGCAGCATCAGCCATCAGCTTGAGATGCTCAAGCACTCTCTGCTCGCTGAACCGGCCTGATTACGAAGTGTCAAGTTCAAAAAAAGCCTGCCTTGGTGCAGGCTTTTTTTTGTGGTGGTGAAAAGATTATATTGTGACCCTGTGCACAACCACTGTTGTCATATTCTTTATCATTGGGGCTTTAGCTCAGTTGGCAGAGCGTCTCGTTCGCAATGAGAAGGTCAGGGGTTCGACTCCCCTAAGCTCCACGAAACCCGCCGGATATGTTCTGTGCATGGTTATCATGCTCTGTGCTGCTTGCCGGTTACCCTTTCCTGACGGCGATGTCCATTTGCCGGACGCTCCTTCAACATGGCTAACCGGAGGATGCCGAAGCTTCGATGGCGTGCCGATACCGGTTTTCCCGTTCTGTGTCGCGCCGCTGACCGCCTGGAGCAGTGTCTTCGGCTCTGTTGTTTCCGTCCCTGTACCAGTATTGCCGATGCTGGCTGGCGGAATATGGGGGTTCCGGTTATGGATACGGGGTTCCTTTTACTTCAAATGCTTTCAGGAGAGTTTATGTCTCAATCGATTATGAGAAAGCCGGTACATGCATTGTCCACGCTGCTGTGTTCAGTCATACTTCTTTCATCCTGCTCATCTTCAAAGTCCTCATCATCAGGTGCCGGCGCGACGGTCGTTCCGGCTGAGCAGCGTTATCGCCATGCCACTGAACTGCTTTCAAGAAAAAAGTATGACAATGCCATAATCGAACTCGAAAACCTCATGTTTTCGACAAGGGCCACAGACCTTGAGGACGATGTGCTGCAATCTCTGGCAGATGCCTATTTCAGATCGAAGCAATATTTGCTGGCGGCCGATACCTACCGGCGGCTTCTTCAGCAGACGCCGGACTCTCCCTATGCGAGGAATGCGCAATTCCAGCTTGGCAGATCGTATGAAAAGCAGTCTCCATTCTATGAGCTCGATCAGGAGTTCACGTTCAAGGCTATCAACGAATTCTCGACCTACCTTGACGAGTATCCTGAAGATGATTCCGGACAGGCAGCCAGCGATGTTGAAATGTACAGGCAGCTGATGGCGGTCAATCCATCGAATTCGTCCTACAGGGAGAAATACGAAGCCGCCATGGCGAAACTTTCAAATGATTCGCCATCGAAATACAGCTCACAGGCGATTCCGGTTCTCAGGGAAAAGCTTGCCCATAACCGCTTTTCAATTGCCCGGCAATATGAGAAACTCAAGAAATACCGTGCCGCGGAAATTTTCTTTGACGTTGTGATCAACCAGTATGCCGATACAAAATGGAATGAACCGGCATGGCTCGGCAAAATCGATGCAGAGATAAGGCGCAGCAACTGGTTTGAAGCTCGACAGACGATCGATGCCTTCGTGGAGCGCTATCCTGATAAAGTCAAGCTGGTCGAAGATGCATCCCGCAAAGTTCTTGCGCACGATTCAAAATCGCGTGATTCAAAGTCTAAATAGTGCGAACGGGCATATTCGGAGGAAGTTTCGATCCACCTCATAACGGACACCTCGCCTTGTGCCTCTATGCGAGGGAGCTTGCCGGGCTTGACCGTCTGATCGTATCGGTATCCAAAAATCCTTTCAAGGCGTCTGCGGACGCTTCTGATGAAGACCGTGCCGTCATGACCGGGCTGCTGGCCGTAGAGGTCAATTCCGCAGGAACATTCGCTGAAACGAGCATCTGGGAATTAAAGCAGCCGGGGCCTTCGTACACGGTCGATCTGCTTCGACATGCAGCGGAGCTTTATCCGGGGGATGAACTTGTATTGCTGGTCGGAGAGGACAGCTACCGTCAGATGTCGCAGTGGAAAAACTATCGGGATATTCCCCGTCTCTGCACGATCGCCGTTTTTGGCAGAGCGACCGGAGCGTATGCTTCCGATATTTGTGGTGAGCCTCTGCCACCGGCGAACCTTTACGATTTCAACATGCCGGTATCAGCTACCCAGGTCAGAGCCCTTGTCGCTGCCGGAAAGCCATTTGCCCATCTCGTCATGCCATCGATTGCCGCATACATCGACTCGCACGGCCTTTATCGTTCCTGATCGACGCCAACGATTGGGTTTCCGGGATACCTTACCGTTGGCAAGGCCGATCTACTGATACTATCTTTCCTTATCAAAATAGAATACGGCTCTCTGCACAGGTTAGCGATTGTGCAAAGAGCTGGTCACTCCGGGCGGGATTACATCGATTCCGGTGCCGAGATTCCGAGAATTCTGAAGCCGTTCTGCAGAACCTGGCGGACGCAGAGAGAAAGCTCCATACGGGCGTTGCGGATGTCGGGTTCTGCTTTCAGGATCGGGCACTCCTGGTAGAACTTGTGGTACCGTTCAGCCACCGTGTGCAGGTACTCCACCATTTTCTGTGGTTCGAGGAAGCGCAGGCACGAGGCTATGACATCCGGGAAGTCGAGCAGCGACGAGGCCAGGTCGATCTCCGGTTCGCTCGAAAGCAGCGGCAACCCTTTGCCGGTGGCGGCGGATTCGTCGAAGCCGACCTCTTTTTCCGCCATACGCACGAGGCTGCATATTCTCGCATGGGCGTATTGGAGGTAGAAGACCGGGTTATCCTTCGACTGCTTCTTGGCCAGCTCGACATCGAAGTTCAGGTGTGAATCCTTGCTGCGCATGATGAAGAAGAGGCGTGTCGCGTCGGCGCCCACATCGTCTATCAGGTCGTCGAGCAGGTCGGCGTTGCCCTTGCGGGTGGACATTTTGACTGTCTGGCCGCCAACCGTGGTGGTGACGAACTGGTTGATCGCCACGCGGATTTTCGAAGTGTCATAACCGAGAATCTTCAGTGCCTCCTGCACGTCGGGATACTCGTCGATATGATCCGCGCCGAAGACATTCACCATCAGGTCGAAGCCACGCTCATACTTGGTGACGTGGTAGGCAATATCCGGCAAACGGTAGCTCGGATCACCGGAGGACTTGACCAGCACCTTGTCCTTTTCCTGGCCGAGTCTGGTGGTCATGAACCAGGTGGCATTGTCGTAACGTCCGATGAACTCTTTGGAGTCGAGTGCATCGATGACCGCCTGATTGCGGGAAATTCCGCCATCATGGGCAAGGTAGAGCGTATGCTCGTTGAAGAATGTGTCGTGAGTGATCGACAGGCGTTCGAGCGTTCTGCGGATCGAGCTGAAGATGATCCCCTCGGCGGTCTCCTTGAAGAGCGCGAGATCGTCTCGCGAGACCAGGTCGTCGCCGTGCTCGATGAAGAGCGTCTCGGCGATATCGGCGATGTAGTCGCCCTGGTAGTGGGTTTCGGGAAATTCGACTGCTTCGCCGCATCGCTGGAGGTAGCGGTAGCGCACCGACTCGGCCAGAATCTGCATCTGTCGCCCGGCATCGTTGAAGTAGTACTCCCGCGTCACCGCGTACCCCTGCGTTTCGAGCAGGTTGGCGATGCAATCTCCCAGTACGCCGCCGCGTCCGCGCCCGACGGTCAGCGGGCCGGTCGGGTTGGCGCTCACATATTCGACGATCGCTTTCTGCCCCTTGCAGGAGCTTATAGTGCCGAAGGTCTCGCCCTGTTCGAGCACGGCTTGTGCTGAACGCATGATGAAAGCCGGATCGAGATGGAAGTTGATGAACCCGGGGCCGGCAACATCGGTTTTCGTGACGGTTCCCTCCGGAAACGTGAGTTGCCCGATGATTTGGCCTGCCAGTTCGCGCGGATTGCGTTTTGCCTCTTTGGCGAGCAGAAAGGCGATATTGGTCGAGAAATCACCGAACTTCTTGTCGGTTGGTTTTTCGATCTGAATCTCTTTGTCGGTCTCTATGCCTGCCTTTTGCAGGGCCTCCTGTATAAAGGGAAGGAAAAATGCTCGCATCAGCGTGAACGTTATGACATGGTTTTGATGGCGCCCGAGAGTTCCAGCAGCATTTCAGGAACGAGCCCGGTGAAATCTTCGATGGTGGTGATGACGTTATCGAATGTCTCAAATGCCTCCGGGCGGTTGGTGGTCGTTACGGCAACACAGCTCATGCCGGCTGCCGCTGCCGCCTCGACACCAGGCAGAGCATCTTCAAAGACAATACAAGAAGCCGGCTCAGCGCCAAGCATTTCGGCAACCCTGAGAAAGGTTTCGGGATGAGGCTTGCCGTGCCTGACCATGTGAGCGCCCACAACGGCCTGGAACCTTGACTCCATACCGGTCAGACGGAGCACGTAGTCGATGTTCTTCGGCCCGGCGCCCGTACCGATGCCAAGCCTGACGCCCGCCTCTGATGCACGATCAAGGAATAGTTCAAGCCCCGGCATCTGCACGATGGCGTGGCGGTTCATCACCCGGTAAAGTATATCCTTCAGCTCAGTCAGGTGTTCAGCTTTCTCGGGGGAAATCGACGGATCGAGAAAGTAGCGCAGGACGTCGAGCCCCTTCATGCCGGCGGTTTCGACCAGATAGCGCTCCGGATCGAGCCCCGAAAGACCATAATCTCTGAAAAGATCGACCCACGACCGGGCGTGCATTCTCATGTTATCGACCAGCACGCCGTCCATATCGAAAATGAACGCTTTCGGGCTTCTGCCGGAGGGTTTATTCATCATAATCATAGCTCTGTTTTCCCGAGACTCATGGCCTCTCTGACTTCTTTCATGGTTTCACCGGAGATTATCCTCGCCTTTGCTTCTCCCTCGTGCAGAATATCCTTCACCATTACGGGGCGCTCTTCATAGTATCGGCGTCTTTCGAGAATCGGTGCAAGCTCTGCGGAGATATTTGCCGCGCACATTTTTTTGCAGTCCACGCAACCCAGTGAGCCCGAACGGCACCCCTCCCCGATCGATGCAAGCTGTTCCGGGGCGGTGAATTTCTGGTGGTAGCTGTACACAAGGCACACCTCAGGTCGACCGGGATCGTTTCTTCGCACCTTCTGCGTATCGGTCACGGCGGGGCGCATCTTTTTCATCACCTCTTCAGGGCCGTCGGAGAGCAGGATGGTGTTTCCGAGAGACTTGGACATCTTCGCCTTGCCATCGAGACCGACAAGGCGGGCGAATTTGGTGATTTTCGGGGCGGGTTCAGGGAACACGTCGCCCAGCACCGGATGCTGGTAGTGGCTGTTGAACTTCCTTGCGATCTCTCTGGTTATTTCGACATGCGGAATCTGATCTTCACCGACAGGCACCACATTGCCTTTGTACAGCAGAATGTCCGCCGCCTGCAACACAGGATAACCGAGGTGTCCGTAGACGAGCGAATCCATGTTCAGGTCGCGAACCTGCTCCTTGAGTGTCGGGTTCCTTTCGAGACGGGCGGTGGTGATCAGCATCGAGAAGATGAGGAACAGTTCAGCGTGCTCCTTGACCTGCGACTGCCGGAAGACCGGGCTTTTTTCAGGATCGACACCGGCGGCGAGCCAGTCGACAAGCATATCGAGCGAGTGCTCGCAGATCATCGAGGTGTCGAGCGAAGTGGTCAGGCTGTGGTAATCGGCGATCAGGAAGCAGGTTTCGTATGCCCGGCTTCCATCGGGGTGGAGAAGGTTCTGCTGAGTGATCCAGTTTTCAAGCGCTCCGGTGTAATGGCCAAGATGCAGTTTGCCGGTGGGCCGCATCCCGCTGAGAATTCTTTGTATCGACATAGTGCCGTTTTTCTTGCTCCTGTCCTGAAAGCGGCCTCTGGCGCGGTTGCCGAACCGTTCACGACAAAAAAATAGAGAAGCCCTGGCAGAAAAAACGAGGCTTTCCAAGGGCGCTTTCGAAGTTATAACAGTTGTAACAAAGAAAAAAGCTTTGTTTTTGTATTTTAACTTCAGAACGCTATATTAGACGACTTGTTTTGAACAGGTTGTCTGAATGGCATCACTCAAAACAAAACATAGCAGATTTTAGGAGAGTAAGTCCTATACAGCATTCTCTTGCCCAACCATGTCAGGTCCGGAAGGAAGCAGCATCCGGTAATGTGAGTGTGTGATATAGTCAGCTTGCTCTCCTTTTTTTATTACGAAAAAAATGAGCATCCAAACGTCAGAGGAGTCACCTATGGAAGACAGGACGATGAAAAAAACGGAATTTCTGAGAGAGCCGATCCGGCATATCGAAATCACAAAACATAACGTTGTACCGATGGTCGAGCAGATGGCCGACATGGCGTTCCAGGCCCGTAACCTGGCCCGTGCAGCATCCATCGTCGATCTGATGCAGCAGGACAAGGAGTGCGCCGTCATTCTGACCCTTGCCGGTTCACTCATCAGCGCCGGTCTCAAGCAGGTCATCATCGACATGCTCGAAAACAACATGGTTGACGTCATAGTCTCGACCGGCGCGAACATCGTCGATCAGGACTTCTTCGAAGCGCTTGGCTTCAGGCACTGGAAAGGCTCACAGTTCGCCGATGACTCGGAGCTGCGTGATCTTGCCATCGACCGCATCTACGACACCTACATCGACGAGGACGAGCTTCGCGTCTGCGACGACACCATGGCCATCATCGCCAACTCGATGCAGCCAGGCGCATACTCCTCCCGCGAGTTCATCATCGAGATGGGCAAATACATCGAAGCCAACAATCTTGACAAGAACTCCATTGTCTATAAAGCATACGAGAAAGGGGTGCCGATCTTCTGCCCGGCCTTCTCCGACTGCTCCGCCGGTTTCGGCCTGGTTCACCACCAGTGGCACAACCCGGACAACCACGTCTCGATCGACTCGGTCAAGGACTTCCGCGAGCTGACCAGAATCAAGATCGAGAACGACAAGACCGGTATCCTCATGATCGGTGGCGGCGTTCCCAAGAACTTCACCCAGGACATCGTCGTGGCCGCCGAAGTGCTCGGCTACGAAGATGTGTCGATGCACACCTACGCAGTGCAGATCACCGTGGCCGACGAACGCGACGGCGCGCTCTCCGGCTCGACCCTCAAGGAGGCCAGCTCATGGGGCAAGGTTGACACAGTTTACGAGCAGATGGTCTTCGCCGAAGCCACCGTCGCCATGCCGCTCATCGCCGGCTACGCATACCACAAACGCAACTGGGAAGACCGCGAAGCGAAGAACTTCAACGCCATGCTTGACGCCAGAACCGTCAACGCCTGAGGAGGCCACATGAAATTCTTTATCGACACCGCAAGTCTTGACGAAATCAACGCAGCCGCCGAACTCGGCGTGCTCGATGGCGTCACGACCAACCCGTCGCTGATCGCCAAAATCGTCAAAGATCCGTCGAACTTCACCTACGCCGACTTCAAGGAACACATCGCAAAAATCTGCGAAATTGTCGATGGCCCGGTCAGCGCCGAGGTGACCAGCCTGAAGGCAGGGGAGATGATCGCCCAGGGCGAGGAGCTTTCCGCTATTCACAAGAATGTGGTCGTCAAGTGTCCACTCACCGTTGACGGTCTCAAAGCCATCCGCCACTTCTCGCAGCACGGCATCAGAACCAACGCCACGCTGGTTTTCTCGCCAACGCAGGCGCTGCTCGCAGCCAAGGCCGGAGCCGACTTCGTCAGCCCCTTCGTCGGACGGCTCGACGACATCAGCACCAACGGCATGGAACTGGTCAAACAGATCGTCACCATCTACGACAACTACGGCTACCTCACCGAAGTGATCGTCGCCAGCGTTCGTAACCCGCTGCACGTCGTCGATGCCGCGATGGTCGGCGCCGACATTGCCACCATCCCCTACAGCGTCATCAAACAGCTCGCCAACCACCCGCTCACCGACAGCGGCCTGAAGAAATTCATGGAAGACGCCGCCGTGATGAAGCCGTAAGCCGGGATTGTTTCGGAATTGTCTTTGAAAGCCGGAAATGCCAAGCATCTCCGGCTTTTTTTATGGGGATTATCCTGAGAAACAGCGCTACACCTGGCGCATTGTATCATGGGACTGAAAGGACTAAAGGGACTGAAAGGACTAAAGGGACTAAAGGGACACAAAGGACATAAGGGACAGCAGTGTTCAAGACGATTCTTCCGGACTTCACTTGTCACTTCTTCCTCTTTACATCGGTATCGTTTTCTGGAATGAAAAACACATAAGGGGTCACCGGTCTTTCGGCTTCTATTGATTTATAGCGGGTTATAGCGAAATGTTGTTATACGATGCTATAACCCGTTATAAGTCACAATAAATGGTTATAAATCGGGCACTGTATTTCCCTGTTGCTGAAAAGATGTCAATTATTTACGTTGAATGGTGTGGCCCCTTGCCACCCTTTTCGTATGCTCATTGCCGGGAAGCGCCTTACGCGTTGAGCATTTCAACCATTGAATTCCTGAATCATAAAAAAAGAGCAGATTCATTCGCTTACCACCTCTTTTGAAGCCCATGCCCGGCAGACCGGCAGGATCGAGAATTTTGCCTTGATACGGAGCAAAGGTGATTTTCCTGTCGAGATTACCATTTTCAACGCATGAGCACTCATGAACTCTAACGGTGAGCGGTAACACCAGAATGGTTTGTTGAGGAAAGGGACACAAGGGACGAAAGGGACATAAAGGACTGAAGACGGGACTTCATACAGATTTATTTTTATAACGGGCTGGTTGTTGTTTGGCCTTAATTCTGACGATGATGGTGGACGACAGGGTTGTGCCTCCGCATGGGGGTTACAGGAAGCTGCTTTCATACCGGAAAGCGGAGATTGTCTATGATGCTACCGTGTATTTTACCGGGCGTTTCTATGTCCGCCGTGACCGGACGGTTGACCAGATGGTTCAGGCGGCACGTTCGGGTAAGCAGAACATTATTGAGGGGAGCATGGCATCCGGCACTTCGAAAGAGACGGAGCTGAAGCTGACCAATGTGGCGCGGGCAAGTCTTGAGGAGTTGCTTGAAGATTATCGGGATTTTCTCAGGGTGAAGGGGTTGGTGGAGTGGGACGCCCGGCACCCGTATACTTTGCGGTTGCGGGAGCTGAACCGTCAGCCGGATGCCGATTACGAGACATTCCGGAAAGGCATTGAG
>Ga0172375_10001112_pt1 | contig 43257 bp, 34 predicted proteins | sample LakKiv1m_FD_114537 | JGI IMG/M metagenome (GOLD analysis project Ga0172375, IMG submission 114537) | Freshwater microbial communities from Kabuno Bay, South-Kivu, Congo - kab_092012_11.1m | ecosystem: Environmental > Aquatic > Freshwater > Lake | place: Democratic Republic of the Congo... | reverse complement strand
GGAAATTTTCAATATATGCAGCTTCAACTAAAAAATTGGCTCTTGGTGCTGGTGGGACGGCAGGGCAGGTGGTAATTGATACATCAGGCAACGTCGGCATCGGGACGACGGGACCGGGGGCGAAGTTGGAGGTTTCTCAGAAAACTAGAGGTTCGAATATTCCTAGCGGATGGTCTATACTTTCGACTGGTGATAGTGCGTCTAATAGAATTGGTGCGACTGATGATGATCAGGGAATTTATATGGGCATCTGGAATGATGATTACGCGGAACTTAGTACTTATGACTGGGGTGCTTCAGCTGCTTTCGACTTGGTCTTACAATCAAATGGCGGCAACGTCGGCATCGGGACGACGGAGCCAAATTATCAATTACAACTTTCTACTGACAGCGCAGCCAAACCAGGAACAGCTACTTGGACAGTGGATTCTGATGAACGATTAAAAGACATCAACGGTGACTTTACTCGTGGCTTAGAGGCCTTAAGCGGTTTATATCCAGTTTACTTTAATTACAAATCAGATAATGCTTTGAATATTCCGAGCGAGAGAGAATATATCGGATTAATCGCGCAAGATGTTCAAGCAGTGATTCCTGAAGCGGTTAAGGAAAACAAGGATGGCTATCTCACCATTGAATCAGATGCTATTTTTTGGACGATGTTAAACGCTATCAAGGAATTAGCTTTACGGGTGGGAAACAATACCATCTCTTATCAAAATAACCAATTAGTTGCGGAGAATAATAGCGGTGATGCCCAAGTAAAAGTCGCCTATGATACAGATAACTATGCTGAACTACAAGTAGATGCCGTGGGTGATTTGAATTTTCATTCTCAAGGGGCTGATATGAAATTGAAAGATGATAATTTGTTGGTGTGTAGCGGGGGAGCTTGTCCCACTAATAGTTTGTTGGGCACTGGTAATTTGTTAGTTGAGAATACTGCTTATATCGCGGGCACTTTAGGTATTGGCACAGATAAACCACAAAGAAGTTTAGAGGTGTTTGAAACCCAAACGAGTCCCCAGATGAGGATTTCTTATGATACTGATTTATATTCTGAATTAAGCGTTTCAGCTACTGGTAATTTAACTATTGCTACCCAAGGAGGCGAAGTCGCGTTGTTAGATGAAAATATGAAAATCTGCGCTGGCAATGCTTGTCCCAGCGAGGTCTATAATTTAGAAGGTCTAGGTAATTTAGTGGTGGAGAATAATGTGTTGGCTTTGGGCAATATTGGAGTTAATACTATTTCCCCGTCGTATACTTTAGATGTTAATGGCACTTTTCGCGCTTATGGCATTACAGATGCGTCTGATAGACGCCTTAAAACCAATATCCAACCTCTTGGTGGTTCCACTGCCAAATCATCAAGTATTTTAAATCAATTAAGCCAATTAAGGGGGGTAACTTTTGAATGGAAAAATTCTGATTTGGGTACAGGCACTCAAATTGGAATGATTGCTCAAGAATTGGAACAACAATTTCCTGCTTTAGTTAATACCGATGACGCTGGAATGAAATCTATTCAGTATGGCAAGTTCACAGCAGTGTTGTTGGAGGGAATTAAAGAATTATTTAGTTGGAGTCAAACTATTGAATATCGTAGCGACCGATTAGAAACAAAAACCGCTCAGTTAGAGAAAGAAATAATTAAGTTGAAAAATGAAAAAAATTCAGAAATTTCAGATTTAAAAAACCAATTAGAAACTTTGCAGTCAGAAATAGAATCTTTGAAAACACGATAGGGGTTATCCCCCAAATTTTTAGACAGTTCTTTATTTTTCTAAAAAGCGAGAGATATTTATTTTAAAAAGCGCGAGATTTTTCTGTTTGACGTCTCAACAGAGCCCTTTAATTTTTTGAAAACTTTCCGCATGTTAATTAGAGCCATTTTTTCTTTAATTTTGTCTAATTTTGGGGGATTTAGGTCAAATTGGTGTTTTTTTGAAAATTTTTTAGTGAAAATGTGAGAGATTTTAAGATAAAAACAGTTAAGTTAGTTCCTAAAATTGAAATTTTTAGAAATTTATTATATCATCCAAATTTTTTTCCAAAAATTGAGAGATAGAACTATGTTTAAAAAATATCAACCTAATTTCCATAACAATCGTTTTAATTCAGGCAAAGACATCGGAAGATTTAAGGTGCGAGGACCAATTAAAAGTTTTCGCGATTTAGATGTTTATAATAAAAGCACAGAGTTGTCGGCAGAAATTTTTACTTTGCAGGCCTCGGAAGAATCTGGTCTTAGTGAAGAATTGTCTCTTTTGAAAAATCTTTCCAAACATATTCCCAAAATGATAGCGGAGAGTTATGGTCATCGTTTTGACAGATTCTCTTTGGCAGAAAGAAAATTAGAAAAAACAGCCGAAGTGGTTACAGCTGTTATCTCTAAAATTGATTTTATTTTATCAGTGTTAAAAAAAGAGCAGGGTCAAATTTTGATTAAAGAGAATAAGAAAGAAAATGCGGTTGATTTTAAACAAACAATAGAAAATCTTTTGCGTGACTATACTGCTGTTCGCGCGAAAATCCTTAACCTTAAAAGGGCTTGGATAAGAATCAATGAAAATTTTAACAAAAGCAAATAAAGAACATTATGGAATCAGAGTCCTCTAAAATAATTACTCATTGTCCTTATTGCCAAGGTCCTCAAATTGTGAAGAGCGGCATTCGCAAAAAAAAGCATGAGATAGTGCAAATTTATTATTGCAAAAATTGTAATAAAAAATTTATCGGGAGTTTCACTAAAAATAGGACTTATCCGTTAAGGGTTATTTTGGAGACCCTGAATGAATATAATAGTTTCCAAACTATGGATGAGTCAGTCAAAAGAGTCAACGAGAAATACGGTCTCTCTATTAGTCCGCAAAATGTTAAAAAGTGGGTGGAGGGTTTTAAGGAATATCTGCCCATTATGCGAATGAGAGATTATATTTCTAAAAAATATGCCCAGAAAGATATTTTAGTGGAAGCTCATCTTTTTCATGGGCAGATTTATGATTTTCTCTATCATCGCGCCAAAACGGATTGTGTAATTGAAGAATTTTTTAGCCATCAAAAATTTAAGCCCCTGCAACAATTTTTAGAAATAGTTGATACTGATTGTCCCCATCAGATTTTTAGAGATAGTTCTTTGCGGGCTTCCGAATACAAAAGTGTTTTTAGTTTAGACCAGGTTAAGATAACTCCTCGACCCAATTTTGCTTGTAAGACCGCTCGGTTTGTTCTTCAGACCGTTGTTAATAACAAGTTGAGACACGAGACATTGCAAAAATTTATGTTGCTAAATGATTCTGTCACAGTTGCCACAGAAGTGCCGATTTTGTTAGATTACAAAGATGTTACTCATTTCAAAGGAATGAAAAATTTTATTGTGCCGTTAACCTTGTCGGAGAAAGAAGTGATTACTGGTCATATTGACATTGTCCAAATTAGAAATGGAGCAGTGCATATTTTGGATTACAAACCGGGGGCGAAAAAAGTCAAACCAATTGAGCAACTTACTGTTTATGCTTTGGCTCTCTCGCGGCTAACTGGTTTAAGGTTATTTCATTTCAAATGTGCGTGGTTTGATGAAAATGATTATTATGAGTTTTTTCCTTTGCACGTTGTGATGAAAAGAGGAAAGGGGAAGTGAAGTTCGAATTTTCTGAAAACAGAAAACCCGAAACTCGTGTTTTTGTTCAAGATTTCTGAAAAGGGAGAAAACTTGGGGGTGTCACCCCCAAGTGGGGGTGACACCCCCCAAGTTTTAAGACACCAGACCACAGGTGATTTTCCTTGCTTAAAGCCCGACCATTTTTCAAAGTCAATTAACTAAAAATCCAAATTTTGTTTGATTGGTAAAGATTTATAGGTAGCTTGTTCTGAAAAATTATCCACTATTTTTATTTACCAAGAGTTAAAATAAGATATAATATTAAGATAATTTATGTTCAGCCAAATCATAGATTTATTAAAGGATAGTGTTGCGACAACCCTCGGTTTGGTGATGTCTGTTTTTGGGGTGGCTAATAGTCAAATTGCGGATATTTCTCAAACGGTTGACATTGATACAATTCCAACAGAAGAAGTTATAACTGCCGATACAGTTATTTCAACAGAAGCGCTTCCCGAGCCGTTGTCTGCTCCAACCGTTTTAGAAGAAGAACCAACCGAAAAGGTTGAAACAGAATATTTTGAAAGGGACAATCTTAAAACCCCCGTCTTTTCTAGAGCAGACGCGCTTGTCGCGCAGGGTGCAACTGTCGCCACTGAAGGAGAATTACGCAGTGTTAATCCAATTAAAAATACGACGGAAATTAAATCGGCGGAAGTTGACCCTACTTTATTATTAGGAACTGATTTAGATAAATTTGATATTGAATTAAAGATTACAGAGATTACTGAAAATATTGATAGTTATTTCATCAAGTATGAATATAAAACTTTTCTTATTAAAGAAAATGTTTGGCAGATTGGATTAAAACAAGAGGGTTTTTCTGTGACTAAGGGTGTGTTAAAAGACCAAAATTTAGAAGATTATCTTTCTAAAGAATTAGCTGAAATTGTAGATAACGAAATATTATATCTTAAGGAGATAAAGAATATTCTCAAAAAGAAAATTTTAAATAATCAACAAGAAAAAGTTTCAGAATTTGATAAGTTAATTGGGAAGAAGATTAGTTCTCAAGCTATAAAGAACACAGCAGTTGCTATTATGGAGGATAGCGGTGATGTGGAACAAGAAACGACTTCTGTGGAAGAAGAAAATATAACTTCTCCATCTGATACTGAAGCTCCTCTTATTATTATTCAAGGCAATAATCCGGCTTTAGTTCAAAAAGGGAGTAGTTATAGTGATTTGGGTGTTATTGTGAGGGATAATGTTACCGTTAATTTGGGCTATCAAGTTGAAGGAGATATTGTTAATACAGAAGTAGAAGGTTCTTATTATATTACTTATACGGCTCGCGATGAAGCCAATAATACAGCTACGGCCACTCGGGAAGTGATTGTTTATGCCTATGACGAACCAGTAGTAGAACAAATCACGCCAATAGTGGAAGAAGAAGCAACTCCGGTAGAAGAAGTCACTCCCATACCTATAATAGAGGATATCGCCACTACTACTGAAACAGTTGAAGAACCTCTTGTGGCGGAAGAAGTGGTTGAGGTATCAGATTCTCTTGATACGGGCGAAGTTCTTATTGAGACAGCTAAAGTGATTACAGAAAACGTCGTAGAGGGCACCAAACAAGTCAACAAAAAAGTCAACAAAAAAGTCAAAGAAGTGACGGAAACTGTGGTTGAAACCACTACGGAAACTTTAGAAGCAGTTTCAGAGGGAGTGGAAGCCGTGTCTGAAGAAGTGTCGGTTTTGATTAAACAAGTTAAGTTTTTGGAGTTATTGGGAAATATTAAAGCGTCTTTGCAAACGGGAGTAAAAAATACGGGGACTAATTTACAAGCTGGAATTTTAAATGTCAGTTCGGCTTTATGGTTCAGCACAAGTAATTTTGGTTCAATCTTGCAAGCCAGTTTGAATAATCTTGCGCCGGTTTTTCAAGCTAATTTTTCAGTGGTTGGTGAGGAGACAACTGGTTTTCTAAAAACTGTTGGACAGTTTTTCCAACCAGTTGTAGAAGAAATTCAATCAGGCCTGAACTTTCTAAAAGAAATCTCTAAAAATGTTTTTAGAAAGATAGGTTTAGATGAGGTTATTTATCAAACTCCGAGTGGGGTGTTAGCCAATATTAGTGATTATAACAAAGAAGCGGAAGTAGCAGAGGAGAAAAGTAATTTCGTTGAAGTTCCTGAATACCCCCAAAAAGATTTTCTTGTTTTTATAGGGGAAGAGTTGACTGTTTTATCACAAAAAGTGGTTGATAAAGCAGTTGATTCTTTTTCTCTTTTGGCAACAATGCTTCCTAATGCTTTGGAGTTTTTAAATACCCATCGTCCTCATATAGAGTAGCGAGTATGGAAGATGTCAAAAAAATTAAAATAGCTATTAATGGATTTGGAAGAATCGGGCGAGTTTTTTTTAGGTTAGTGGCTAATCACCCAGAGATTCAAGTGGTGGCGATTAACGATTTAGCTGAACAAGAAAACTTAAGATATCTTTTAAAGTATGACACCTCTTATAGAGAGAGTTCTTTAGATTGTGAAAGAGTTTTCCAAAAGGTTCAATTTTTTGCTGAACCAGACCCTAGATATTTACCGTGGAAGGATTTAGATATAGATATAGTGGTAGAAGCAACTGGTGTTTTTAATACTTACTCCAAAGCAAATGCTCATCTTGAAGCTGGCGCTAAACGAGTAATTTTGACCGCGCCAGTTAAAGAAGAACTCAAAAATTTTACTGGTATCCCCGAATATACTGTTGTAGGAAAAACAATTTTGATGGGGATTAATGATGAGGAATTAAAAAATTGTCAAATTAGCGCGAACGGGTCTTGCACAACTAATGCGGTTAGCCCTGTTTTACAAATTCTTGATAGGACTATCGGTGTAGACAAGGCCGTTTTAAATACGATTCATTCTTATACTTCTACTCAAAAAATGGTTGATTCTTCTAATAAAAAAGATTATCGTAAAGGAAGAGCTGGCGCGCAGAATATTATTCCTACTAGCACGGGAGCTGCTATTGCGACCACTTTGGTTATCAAAAAATTGGCAGGAAAATTTGATGGCTTGGCTTTGCGGGTGCCAACTGTTTTGGGCTCTTTAGTTGATTTAACTTTTGTTGCAAAAAGAGAAACAAGTTTTGAAGAGGTTAATTTAATTTTAAGACAGGCCAGTCAAGAAAAAAGATGGCAAGGTATTTTTACTGTTACAGATGAGCCGATTGTGTCTTCTGATATTATTGCTAATCCGTATGCTTCTATTGCCGACTTGTCTTTAACAAAAGTTGTTGCTGGAGATTTAATTAAAGTTTTAATTTGGTATGATAATGAAATGGGTTATGCCACGACGCTTATTAAACATATTTTAAAAATTAAAGAATTATGAAAATATTAATTGCTTCTGATCATGCTGGGTTTGAGTTAAAAAAAGAGCTCTTTTTATATTTAATTGAATTGGGATATGAAGTTGAAGATAGGGGCCCTTTTCAATATGCCCCAGATGACGATTATCCCGATTTTATTATTCCGGTAGCCCAAGCAGTTTCTCAAGATGAAAATTTAAGGGCTATTATTTTAGGAGGTTCTGGACAAGGAGAGGCGCTTACCGCTAATCGCTTTGAAAATGTGAGAGCGGTAGTTTATTATGCTCATAATTTGGATGTGATTAAATTAGCACGTGAACATAATAATTCTAATGTTTTGTCTTTAGGGGCTAAATTTCTTGCCGGGGAAGATGCCAAAGAAGCGGTTTGCCTTTGGTTGAAGACAGATTTTTCTAAAGACCCTCGCCATTTACGCCGTCTGCAAAAAATTAATTTACTTGGAGGTCCAACCTCCAAGGATTCTGTGGATAACTTAAATAATCTTAAAAATGGCTAATAATATAGAAATAATACCTGCTATTCTACCTAAGGATTTTGATGAATTAGAGAGAAAATTAGCTTTGTTAAAAGATGTTTATGTTATTTTGGGTGGACAAAAAAAACCAATGGTGCAAATTGATGTGTGTGATGGTTTGTTTGTAGAGACCAAAACTTGGCCTTATTGGGAAGGAGATGTTTTAGAAAATTTAATTCCTTTTTGTGATAATTTTGATTTTGAAATAGACCTCTTTGTTCAAAATTCTAAAGATTTTTTATCAGTTTGGCAGAAAGCGGGAGCGAAGAGAATTGTTTTGCATATAGAAAGTTTGGCTGACCAATCTTTAAGCGAATTATTTATAGATTTAGATGTCCAAACTACTCAATTTGGTTTTTCTCTTAATCTAGAAACAACTATTAAAGGATTAGACCAGTATGTTAGAGACGCAGATTTTTTTCAATTTATGGGAATTAATCAAGTAGGTCATCAAGGACAAAAATTCAATAGAGGTGTTTTAAAAAAAATAGCGACTTTTCGCCAAGATAATCCTAAAGTCGTTATTTCTGTAGATGGGGGAGTTAATTTAAAAAATGGTCAAGCTTTAATTAATAGTGGCGCTAATCGTTTAGTAATTGGCTCAGCTCTTTTTGGTAGACATGATGCTGAAGAAATGGCTAAAATAATTAAAGAGTTTAGAAAAATAAATTATGGAAAATGAAAAAAAAAAGATAATTGAAAACTTAGAAAAAATAGCAACCATTGTTCGAAAGGAAATAATTGAGATGTTAGTTCAAGCTGGTTCAGGACATACCGCCGGCTCTTTGAGTATGGTGGAAATTTTGGTAGCGATGTATTTTAATCTTTTGAAGCACGACCCTCTTAATCCTGATTGGGAAGAGCGAGATAGATTAATCTTGTCTCATGGGCATACCTGCCCGGCTTTATATGCGGTGTTGGCTGAAGCGGGTTATTTTCCTAAAAACGAATTACAAACATTAAGAAAATTTGGTTCTGCCTTGCAAGGCCATCCTCATAGAGAGTGGCTTAAGGGGATTGAAACCAGTTCGGGACCATTAGGGTCGGGTCTTTCACAGGCAGTGGGAATGGCTTTGGCTGATAGAATTGACTATTTTTCTCGTTTGAATGTTGCTGGATGTCCAAGCGGGGGAAAAGAAAAATTTTTTTGCTGTTTAATGTCCGATGGAGAAATACAATGTGGGCAAACTTGGGAAGCTTTAATGTTGGCCGGCAAAGAAAAACTTTCTAATTTGATTGCGATTATTGATAGAAATAATATTCAAATCAGTGGAGAGACAGAAAAGGTTTTGCCGTTAAATCCGTTACGCGATAAATTAGAGGCGTTTAATTGGCAAGTGTTGGAAATTGATGGACATAATTTTGAACAAATAATAGAATCTATAACTATTGCTAAAAAAACATCTGAATTGTCTCTTGAAGAGAGACATCCAACCGTTGTTATTGCTTATACTATTCCTGGGAAGGGCTTTCCTGAGTTTGAAAATGATTATCACTGGCATGGTAAAGTTCCCTCCAAGTAATTTTTATTTGTTAAGGTAGATAAATATTTATTTACTTTATACCTCATAAAAAAATGAAAAAACCTATTTTTTTGAATTCTCATATTTATCATGTTTATAATAGAGGTGTAGAAAAACGGGATATTTTTTTGAATGACTCTGACCGCTTTCAATTTATCCATGATTTATTTGAATTTAATGACCAAAATGCGGTGCAAGATATAAAAATAAAATCTCGGGAGGTTAAACCTCCCGAGATTCCCGAAATTGGAGTTAAAAGATATGAAAGTAAGAATAAAAGGGAAAAATTAGTAGATATACTCGCTTTTGTTTTAATGAATAATCATTTTCATTTGCTTTTGAGACAGAAAATAGATGGTGGAATACCTAAATTTATGCAAAAGTTAGGAACTGGTTATACTATGAGTTTTAATAAAAAATATGAAAGAGTAGGAGGTTTGTTTCAAGGAAATTATAAAGCTGTCTTGGTTGAGAGAGAAGAACATCTTAGATATTTGCCGATTTATATACACCTAAACCCACAAAAACTTTTTTGTGGAAAAATCGTTGGAGGTTCAACCCCTGCTATTTGGAAATTTTTGAAAAATTATAGATGGAGTAGCTTCCTTGATTATATTGGTAAGAAAAATTTTCCGTCTGTTATCTCAAAAGATTTCTTGTCTAATGGAATATTAGATTTAGAAAAAGAACATGAAATGGAGATAAAAAATTGGTTGAAAAAAGGTGATGAGATTAAAGATATAATAGATGAAATAAACTAAAAAGTTGTTATAATTGATATTTATAAACTTTGAAATATATCGGGAGGTCCAACCTCCCAAAATTTGGGGAGGTTGGGTTTCAGACAATTTAAAATGGAAACAAGAGGTAAAAAGGTATTTGTGGGGGCATCAGGAGGGGTTGATTCGTCAACAGCTATGGCCTTGCTAAAAAATCAGGGTTATATAGTAACGGGTGTTTTTATTAAAGTATGGCAACCTGATTTTGTAGAATGTCAATGGCGAGAGGACCATTTAGACGCTATGCGAGTTTGCGCGACTTTAGGAGTTGATTTTTTAGATTTGGATTTAGAGAAGGAATATAAACAAGGTGTCTTTGATTATATGGTAAATGAGTATAAAAAAGGCAGAACTCCTAACCCCGATGTCATGTGTAATAAAAAAATTAAATTTGGCGCTTTTTTGGATTTTGCCTTAAAACAGGGGGCTGATTATGTTGCAACGGGTCATTATGTTCGTTTGGAAGCCAATAAACTTTTAGCAGGAATAGATAAAAATAAAGACCAGTCCTATTTTTTGTGGACCTTGACGCAGTTACAACTTAAGCATTGTCTTTTTCCCATTGGGGATTATCAAAAGACAGAAGTTAGGCAATTAGCTAAAAAATTTAATCTCCCAACGGCTCAAAAAAAAGATAGTCAGGGTTTATGTTTTGTAGGAAAAGTTAAAATGAAAGAATTTTTAGAAAGATTTATTCAACAAAAAAAGGGGAAGGTTTTAAATGAAAAAGGTGAAATAATTGGTCAACATGATGGAATTTTTTATTATACAATTGGTCAAAGACATGGTTTTGAAATCATTAAAAAGGGGACAGATGACCGACCTTATTATGTTATTGCCAAGGATTTAAAAAAAAACAATTTAATTGTTTCTAATACAAAAATTGAAAATTTTTTGTCTAAAAAAGTTTCTCAAGTAGAACTTCAAGAATGGAATTGGATTTTAGGTAAAGAACCCGATTTAAACAAAAAATACCAAGTTAGAGTGAGATATAGGCAAACATTGCAAACTTGCCAATTAAAATCGCAAGGTGGAAAAATTTTTGTAAATTTCAATAAATTACAAAACACTGATAGTGGACAATCTCTTGTGGTTTATGATGGGGAAATTTGTTTGGGAGGAGGGATAATAAAATAAAAAATTAGAAAATAGATGAACCTTTTGATATAATGATAAAAAATAATGATGGTAAAAAATAAAGTTTATGTAATTAAAGCTAACGGAGAAAGAGAACTTTTTGAAAGCGCTAAACTCATGAGTTCTCTAAAAAAAGCTGGGGCTAGCCCTAAAACAATTGAAAAAATTCTTGAGGTTATAAACGGGAAATTGGTTGATGAAATGACAACAGCTGATATTTATAAAGAGGCCTTTCATTTGTTAAAAGAAATTGAAGAAAAAATTATTCCTGTGAAATACTCAATGAGAAAGGCTGTCATGGAGTTAGGGCCAGACGGTTTTTCTTTTGAAGATTTTATTGGAGCAATGTTTAAAACTATTGGCTATAAAATTCAGCTCAGACAAACTATTAAGGGTTTGTGTGTATCTCATGAAATTGATTTTATTGCTCAAAATGATAAAGAAATTTTGATTGGTGAAATAAAATTTCATAATAAACAAGGAACTAAATCGGATTTAAAAGTTATTTTATATGTGAAAGAAAGATTTGATGATTTAATGAAAGGAGAATTTTGGAGAAATATAAAAAAAGAATTGAACAAGGAATTGTGGTTAATTACTAATACTAAATTTACGACTAAAGCTATTCAGTACGCAGAATGTTGCCCGGGATTACGATTAATGGGGTGGAATTATCCCCAAGGAAGGAGTTTGCAAGAATTTATAGAAAAGGAGGAATTATATCCATTAACTTGTTTAGAGTCATTGACTAACTATGAAAAGAAATTGTTTTTGGATAAACGGGTTGTTTTATGCAAAGAATTACAACAAGGAGGAGAAAGAATATTTAATTTAGTCGGAATTTCTTTAGAAAAAAAAATTGTTGTTTTAAATGAGATTAAGAATTTATTAAATAGAAAAAAATAATATGAATTACAATTTCATAAAATTAAAAGAAGAAATTTTAGGAATAGAAAATTGGTTGAAGAAAGAATTTTCTAATATTCGGACGGGATTAGCTTCGGTTACGATTTTAGATAATATTAGAGTAGAAAATTATGGTAGTTTAACTTCTCTTAACCAAGTGGCTAATTTAACAGTGGAGGATGCAAAAACAATTAGAATTATTCCCTGGGATTTGTCTCAGATTAAAGGAATTGAAAAAGCTATTACCAAATCTGATTTGGGGGTTTCTGTTGTCGTGGATGGTAAAGGATTGAGATTATTTTTTCCTGAATTAACTAACGAGAGAAGACAATCTTTTGTTAAGGTGGCTAAAGACAAATTAGAACAAGGTAAAGTATCTTTGCGAGGAGAAAGGGATAAAATTTGGAGTGATATACAGAATAGGGAAAAAAATAATGAAATAAGCGAGGATGAAAAATTTCAATTAAAAAATGAAATGCAAAAAATTGTAGACGAAGCGGGAAAAATTTTAGTTGCGTTATTTGAAAAAAAGGAGAAAGAGATTTTAGGATAAAAATTTGTTATGAAAATTAAAGTAAATTTTTAGTTAACTGGCTTTTGAAAAACCAGACCCAAGCCCAAACCATTTTCAAAAGTCAGTTAACTAAAAATTCTTCATAATAAAATATTTATTTTCATAGAAATTTTTGTCAAAAAGGTTTATAATTCTTTATCTTTAACATTAAACAATTTTTATGCCAATAATCATTTTTATCATAGTTTTAGGGATTCTCATTTTTGTTCATGAATTAGGTCATTTTATTTTTGCCAAAAAGACGGGCATGTTGGTAGAAGAATTTGCTATTGGTTTCCCTCCCAGAATATTTAGTTTCCAAAAGGGGGAAACAAAATATTCTATTGGATTTATTCCTTTGGGTGGTTTTGTTAAAATTCACGGAGAAGATTATGAGGAACAAACAAATAATTCAAAAGATGAAAATTATTCCAGACGATTTACCAGTCAATCCAAATGGGCCCAAGCGATTGTTTTAGTGGCAGGCGTTTTTTTTAATTTACTTTTAGCGTGGTTGTTTATTTCTATTGGTTTTATGTCAGGTTTGCCTGTGGCTGTTGACCAATTTGAGAGTGAATCTATTGATGGCGCTCAACTAATTTTAATTGATGTTTTACCAGAATCACCGGCAGACCAGGTTGGTTTAAAGACAGGGGATACTATCTTGTCTGTAAAAGACAATGAAAATGAGCCAATTCAAAATTTTGAAAATACTAAAATAGTGGAAGATTTTATTGCTGGTCATAATAATCAGGAGATTGAAATTCTTTATGAAAGAAAAGGTGAAAACACTCTTGTCAAACTTATTCCCCAAACAGGAGTTGTGGAAGGAAAGCCAGCGATTGGGGTTTCGTTTGGGATGGTTGGAACGATTAAATTTTCAATAGGGACGGCTTTTTGGGAAGGCCTAAAAACTACTGGCTCTTTGATTGTCGCAACTGCCACAGGGTTGTTTTATTTCATCAAAGATATTTTTATGGGGGCAGCTGATTTGTCTCAAATTGCAGGTCCGATTGGAATTGTTTTTCTGGTAGGGGATGCTTTCAATTTTGGTTTTGTCTACCTACTTAGTTTTGTTGCTCTTATTTCTATAAACCTGGCGATTATAAATTTAATTCCTATTCCGGCTTTAGATGGAGGACGCTTATTGTTTATTTTAATTGAGGTCGTTAAGGGTTCGCCTTTAAAAGTCAAGACCGCAAATAATTTAAACCTGATTGGTTTTATTTTATTAATACTTTTGATGGTGGTGGTTACTTTTAGTGATATTTTTAGGTTTTTCTAATTTTAGGAGATTAACAAAAAATTAGACAATTTTTGTTAAATTTTTTGTTTTGACCAAATTGTTGGAATAAGTTATTATTAGGATAATGCGACAAAGTAACTTATTCACAAAAACAAGAAGAGAAATCCCTAAAGACGAAGTAGCTAAAAATGCTAAATTGCTTATTCAAGCTGGCTTCATAAACAAAGAAATGGCAGGAGTATATTCTTTCTTGCCTTTAGGTCTTTTGGTGTTGAGAAAAATTGAAAATATTATTCGAATAGCCATTGATAATTTAGGTGGCCAAGAGTTATTGATGTCATCTCTTCACCCAAAAGAGAATTGGGAAAAAACAAATAGATGGAATACTTTAGATATTTTATATAAAATTACCGATTCTTTGGGTAAAGAATCAGCTCTTGCTCCTACCCATGAAGAATTAGTTGTTCCTCTTGTCAAACAATTTGTTTCTTCTTATCGGGATTTACCTCTTTCAGTTTATCATTTTCAAAATAAATTTCGTATGGAGGCCAGAGCCAAATCAGGAATTTTAAGAGGAAGAGAATTTTTGATGAAAGATTTATATTCTTTTCATAGCGATGAGGCTGATTTTAAGGAATTTTATGAAAAGGTTAAGAAAACTTATTTAGAGATTTTTGATAAAATAGGATTGGGTCATTTAACTCATTTAACCTTTGCTTCGGGGGGTACTTTTTCAAAGTTTTCTCACGAATTCCAAACTATTTCTGAAGCAGGAGAAGACCTTATTTATATTTGTAAAAAATGCGGGGTGGCAATTAATAGTGAAATTATTGAAAGACAAAAAGTTTGTCCCGAATGTGGAAAGAAGGAATTTAGACAAGAAAAATCTACAGAAGTTGGCAACATTTTTGATTTAAAGACCAAATTTTCTAAACCTTTTGGATTGGATTACAAGGATAAACAAGGCAAAAGACAAGAGGTTTTAATGGGGTGTTATGGAATTGGAATCGGTAGAGTAATGGGAACTGTTGTAGAAGTTTTATCTGACGATAAAGGTATCGTTTGGCCAGAATCTATCGCTCCTTTTCAAATTCATTTACTTAGTTTGAGTCAAGATAAAAAAGCGGAGGAGATTTATAATAAGTTAAAGGAATTGGGTAAAGAAGTGTTGTATGATGATAGAGATATTAAAATTGGAGAAAAATTAATGGATGCTGATTTAATCGGAATTCCTTATCGGGTGATAGTTAGCGAAAAAAGTTTAAGAGAAGGCGGGGTTGAATTAAAAAAAAGAACAGAAGAAAAAGCCGAAATTATCCAAATAACAGAATTGTATAAATAATTTTTTAAAAAAGTGAAGAAAAGAAATATTATAGAAAAAATAGAAAAAAAGTTTAAGAATTTATTTTCCAACGATATTGGTATTGATTTAGGCACAGCCAATACTTTGGTCTATGTTAGAGGAAGAGGAATTGTTTTAAATGAACCGACTGTGGTAGCTTTTAATGAAAAAACAGGCAGGGTGGTGGCAGTTGGTCGTCAAGCTCAAAAAATGATTGGGCGAACACCTTCGCATATAACAGCTGTAAGACCTTTGGTAGAAGGAGTTATTTCGGATTTTGAAATAACTGAAGAAATGATTTCTTATCTTATAAATAAGTCGCAAGAAAATTCAAAAAAGATGATGGGACCTCGTGTTTTAGTAGGAGTTCCTTCTGGGATTACTAATGTGGAAACTCGCGCAGTTTATGATGCTGTTAAAAATGCGGGAGCACGTGAAATTCATATTATTGAGGAACCAATGGTAGCCGCTATTGGTGACCGTCTCCCAATTAAAGACGCAATTGGAAGTGTTATTGTTGATATCGGTGGAGGCACTACAGATATTGCTGTGATTTCTTTAGGTGGAATTGTTAATTCCAAAAATTTAAAAGTGGCGGGAGATAGATTAAACGAAGATATTATTCAATATGTTAGGAATAAATTTAAAATTTTAATTGGAGAGAAGACGGCCGAACGTCTCAAAATAGATATTGGATCAGTTTTACCTTTAGACGAACCGTTAGAAGCAACTATGAGAGGTCGGGACTTGGTAACTGGTTTGCCTCGGGAAATAAAAATAAATGATACTCATATTCGAAAAGCCATTTCCCCATCATTAGTTTTATTGTTGGATGCTGTTAAGGAAGTCCTAGAAATAACTCCACCGGAAATAATTTCTGATATTTTAAATAGAGGTATTTTCCTTACAGGGGGGGGATCACTTTTAAGACAGTTAGATGTGTTATTAAATGAATTGACGAAAGTGCCGGTTCATCTTGTAGATGACCCTCTTACTTCTGTTGCCAGAGGAACAGGAATTGTTTTGGAGGAAATTGGTGATTATAAAGAAATTCTTATTTGTGATGAAGATGGTATTTCTCTCAAAGAATAGAAAAAATAGCAAAGGAAAATATCTATTATTAAGTTTGTTTTTAGTAATAATTTTTTATTTGGGCGGTTTATTTTTTTTAACAAAATTTTCTCATTATGCAGGGAAACCGATTTGGTGGTTAAGAAATTCCTCTACTGAGCTTTTGTCTGATTTTAGTATGGTCATTAAAACAAAAAAAACTTTGTTGAAAGAAAATGAAGAATTAAAAATTAAATTAGACCAAATCAATTCACAATATTTATTTTATAAATCTTTACTTAAAGAAAATGAAGAATTGAAAGAAATGTTGGGTCGACAAAAAGAAAGTCCTCACCAATTTATTTTAGCTAATGTTTTATCTAAACCCAATTTGTCGCCCTATGGCTCATTGATTTTGGATATAGGGGAGAATTATAATCTTAAAAAAGGAGATAAAGTTGTTGTTAATGAAAAAGTTCTTATTGGTGAAATAGAAAAGGTCTATTCCAAAACAGCGACAGTTCGTTTGTATTCTTTTCCAAATGAAAATTTAAATGTAGCGGTTGGTTTTGATAAGATAATTGGAATTGCTCAAGGGAAAGGTAGCGGTAATTTTGAAATTAAATTTCCCAAAGACCTTTTATTTGAAAAAGAAGACCTTATCACCTTACCAGATTCAGATTTGTTTTTTTTAGGAGTAGTAGACAAAATAATTATTACTCCAGAAGACCCTTTTCAAACTATTTTATTTAAAATACCAGTTAATATTTTTGAATTGAGATGGGTTCAAATTCTTCAAGAATCATAATAGATATTTGTTTAGTTTTGAGTATCTTTATCTTGCCCTGGTGGTTAGTATTTATTTTTATTTGTGGCGCTTCTTTTAGGTTTGAATCATTTTATGAGGGTTTATTTTTATCTTTAATGATAGACATAATTTACTTTATTCCCCATAGATTATTTTATAATTTACCGGTTGTTTTTATTTTATTTTTCTTTATGTTTTTGTTGATATCTTTTTTTGGAAAACAATTAAGAATAAACCACCAATAATGTTTCTAAGAAAAAAATTATTTCGTAAATTTAAGAAAAGTGGAGGAGATATTACTCCAGATGATATTTTTATTGATTCAAAAAATTTACCTAAATTTGATGAGGACCAGTTTGAAGGAAGGATAGAAAAATCTATCTCAAAAAAAATTATTGTTTTGCTGGGCATTTTTTCCTTTTTAGTCATGACTGTTTATTTAATAAAAATAGGGGATTTACAAATAAAGAACGGTGATAAATTCCTAACAAGAAGTGAAGATAACTATTTACAGCATTCAATTATTTTTGCTGAAAGAGGTCTTATTTATGATAGAAACAATAAAGAACTGGTCTATAATTCTTTGGAAGAAGAAACTGGACAAGATTTTTTAAAAAGAGAATATTTTGGTTATAAAGGGCTGGCTCATCTTTTAGGTTATGTTAATTATCCATTAAAAGATAAGAATGGAAACTATTATCAAGGTGAATATATTGGAGAAAACGGAGTAGAAGAATTTTTCAATAATAAGTTAAGTGGGAAAAATGGTCTTAAAATTGTTGAAAAAAATGCTCTTCTCGAAACAAAATCAGAATCAATTATTCAACCCGCTCAAAAAGGTGAGAGTGTCTTTCTTTCTATTGATGTAAGGGTTCAAGAGGCCTTTTATAATTTCATTTCAGAGTTAGCCGAGAAAGTGGGTTTTAAAGGGGGAGCTGGAGTTATTATGAATGTAAATAATGGAGAAATTTTGGCTATAGTTAGTTATCCAGAATACGATTTAGATATAATGTCTAATAGCAAAAATGCAGACGAGATTGAAAAATATCTTTTAGCTGAAGACAATCCTTTTTTAAACAGAGCCACAGCTGGTCTTTATACGCCGGGGTCTATTGTTAAACCATTTTTAGCCATAGGCGCTCTAAACGAGGGTCTTATTAGCCCTGATAAAAAAATATTAAGTACCGGTTCTATTTCTATTTCCAATCCTTATTTCCCTGAAGAAGATTCTGTTTTTAATGATTGGAAAGCTCACGGCTGGGTAGATATGAGGGAAGCTCTGGCGGTTTCTTCTAATGTCTATTTTTATGCTATTGGCGGTGGTTATCAAGATCAAATTGGTTTAGGGATTAATAAAATTAATGAGTATATTAAACTTTTTGGTTTTAGCGAAGAAACTGGAATTGAGGGTTTTTTAGAAGAAAGAGGTATTATTCCTAATCCAGTTTGGAAAAAAGAAATGTTTAATGGAGAAAAATGGTTGTTGGGAGACACTTATCATACTTCTATTGGACAATATGGTTTTCAAGTAACTCCTCTACAAGTAGTTAGGGCTGTTGGGGCTATTGCTAATAAGGGAAAACTTTTTCGTCCTACAATTATTAAAAAAGATAATAATGAAAAAAATTACGAAATTATTCCTATTGACGAAAAATATTTTCAAATTGTGCAAGAAGGAATGCGACAAGCGGTGATTTCTGGAACAGGAAAGGGTTTAAACTTACCTTTTTTAGATGTTTCAGTTAAAACAGGAACGGCTGAAAGAGGGACACTTAAAGAAAAAGTAAATTCTTGGATAACTGGTTTTTTCCCATCTATTAACCCAAGGTTTGCTTTTGCGGTGATAATGGAAGAAGGCCCCAGCCATAATCAAATCGGGGGTCTTTATGTAATGAGACAATTATTAGAGTGGATGCATGTTTATACTCCTGAATATTTATCTTCTAAAATTTAAAGATAATTTGTAGAGTGTCAGAGTTTGTTTTTTATTGTTATGTATATTAGAATGTAGGGCAAAGATTTAATTAATAGTATTGTTTTGATGGATAAAATTATATGGATAGCAAGGAATATCTGACAAAAGAAAAATACGAAGAACTGCAAAAAGAATTTGAGTGGCTTCAAACTGGGAGAAGAAAAGAATTAGCCGATAGTTTAAGAGAGGCAATGACCTTGGGTGATTTAAGTGAAAATGCAGAATATCATCAAGCCAGAGAAGACCAAGCTAATGTTGAGAAAAGAATAAAAGAGTTGGAAGATATTTTGAAAAATTCTGTGATTGTTAAGCAAGGCAAATCTGATATAGTTGTTATTGGAGCGACTATTATTCTTCAAAAAAAGGGAGAAAACGAAACTAAACAATTTCACATTGTAGGAACTCAAGAAGTTGATATGGAAAAAAATAAAATCTCTCTTACTTCTCCATTAGTGCAAGCAATGTTAGGTAAAAAAGAAGGAGAGCTTTTTACTTTTAAGTCACCCAAAGGAATGCAAGAATACAAGATTATTAGTATTAGATAATTTTTTAAAAGTTAAGGAGAGAAAATTGAGAAACAATCTTTTCTTAAGAGTTTAATAACTAAACAGATGGCTTCTTTAGAGGAAATTAAAAAAATAAGATTAGAAAAAAAGAAAAAATTGGAAGACAAAGGAATTAATCCTTATCCAGCTAAAGTTATTTTTGAGAATACTCTTAAAGAAGTCGTTGCTAATTTTAAAGAAGGTCAAGAAACCAAAGTGGTTGGTAGAGTTATGTCTCTTCGTTCACAGGGACTTTTGATTTTTTTTGATTTATTTGACGGAACCGAAACTCTTCAAGGTCTCTTAAAAAAAGATGAAATTGATGAAAACGGTTTTAATCTTTTTGTGGAAACGGTTGATATTGGCGACTTTATTTTAGTGGAAGGAAAACTTTTTGTAACTAATAGAGGACAACAAACAGTGGCTGTTTCTTGTTGGAAAATTGTTACTAAAAGTTTAAGGTCTTTACCAGAAAAATGGCACGGTTTGAAAGACCCAGAAGAAAGATATCGAAAAAGATATTTGGATTTATTGATGAATCCTGAATTAAAAAATCTTTTTGTTAAAAAGGCAAGATTTTGGGAGGTAATTAGAGATTTTTTTAAAAAAAGAGATTTTTTGGAGGTAGAAACTCCTATTTTAGAAATAACTACCGGAGGAGCGGAAGCCAGGCCTTTTGCTGTTCATCATAATGATTTTGATATTGATTTATACTTGAGAATTTCTGTTGGGGAATTATGGCATAAACGATTGTTGGTAGCTGGTTTTACCAAAACCTTTGAAATTGGCAGGATTTTTCGTAATGAGGGAACTAGCTCTGAACATTTGCAAGAATTTACGAATTTAGAGTTTTATTGGGCTTATGCTGATTATCAAGATGGAATGAAATTATCGCAGGAATTGTATCGGCAAATAGCTCAAGAGGTCTTTGGAACAACTAAATTTGAGTCAAGACAATATAAATTTGATTTGTCTGATGAGTGGGATAAAATTGATTATCAAAGTGAAATATTAAAACAAACAGGGATTGATGTTTTGGTTGCTAACGAAGAAGAAATGAAAAACAAATTAAAGGAACTCAACATTAAATATGAAGGAGAAAATCGGGAGCGTCTTATGGATACTTTGTGGAAATATTGCAGAGAAAAAATTGCTGGTCCGGCTTTCCTTATTAACCACCCTAAATTAGTGGCGCCTTTGACCAAAGTCAAAGAAGGTAGCCAGGGTTTAACAGAGAGATTCCAAATTATTATAGCAGGGTTAGAAATTGGCAATGGTTTTTCTGAATTAAATGACCCGCTTGACCAAAAAGAGCGATTTGAAATACAGCAAACTCTTTTGAAAAAGGGTGATTCTGAAGCCATGATGCCTGATTGGGAATTTATAGAGGCTTTAGAGTATGGTATGCCTCCAGCTTGTGGTTTTGGTTTTGGAGAAAGATTGTTTTGGGTTTTAGCTGGGGTTTCGGCAAGAGAAGGAACACTTTTTCCTTTAATGAAACCAAGAGAATAAAATATCTGGAAACCTTTATCAAAAACGCAAGATTCGGATTTTTAGGTAACTGGCTTGGGAAAACTCAGGCCTAGGCCCAAGCTATTTTCCAAAGCCAGTTACCTAAAATCCTGTCTCTATGAAAACTTGGGGGTGTCACCCCCAAGTGGGGGTGTCACCCCCAAGTTTTCAAACATCAAACCATCGGCACAGACAATCTTTTTTCAATTTTTAACAATTAGATGATAGAAAAATTTTAATCTTGATTTTAGAAAGATTTTTTGGTAAAATACGGTTTATGTTAAAAATTAGATTACAAAGAGTTGGCAGAAAACATGACCCTTCTTATAGGATTATTTTAGTTGATGTCCATCAAGGACCTAAAAGTGGGAAATTTATTGAAAATCTTGGCTTTTACGATGCCAGAAAAGATATAAAACAAGTGAAGGGAGAAAAAATAAAATATTGGATTGCTAATGGAGCCCAGGTTTCTGATACGGTTCATAATATTTTGGTAAGCGAAAAAGTGATTATAGGTAAAAAGTTAAATGTTTTACCTAAAAAAGCTCCGATTAAGAAAGAGGAAATCGCTAAAAGAGAAGAAGCTATCAAAGAATAAAAGAAATCTTCTGAAAAGATGTTTTTTATCTAAAGAAACAACTGTGGTTGACTTATTTTTATAGATAAAGTAAACTATTAATTAGTATTATACGACTTTATTGAGTTGTGATTTATCGTCCAAAGTGTCAATATTTACCTACAAAATACGGTAAAACGTTTTTTGTTGGTATTGTTTTGCTAATCAGAGTTTATTTTTTTTAGGGGTTTTTTATTATTTTGTTTTTTATTTAAAATTAATTTTTTTATGAATACATCTAAAAAAATCAGAGAGAAAAAATATTTTAAAAAGTTTAAAAAATCATTAGTAGAACTTCCTAACTTAGTAGAATCACAATTAGTTTCTTATCAAAAGTTTGTAGAAGGAGGAATTGACAGCGTTCTCAAGGAATTTACTCCAATTGAAGATTATTCTGGTAAAAAATTCAAAATGGAATTTCTTGATTTTGAATTTAAAAAGCCGGATTATGATGAATTTTATGCTAAAGAAAATAAAAAAACATATCAAGCGACAATTAAAGTAAATGTAAAATTAACTAATAAAATACTAAAAATTGAAAAAGAACAAGAAATTTTCCTGACGGATTTTCCTATGATGACTGAACACGGCACTTTTATCATTAATGGGGTAGAAAGAGTTATTGTTCCACAATTATCAAGATCTTTCGGAATGTTTTTTACTGCACAAGAATTAAAAGGGAGAAAATACTTTGGGGTTAAAATAATTCCTTACAGAGGTGCCTGGATAGAGATAGATTCAGAACCAGGGGGACTTATTTATGTAAAAATAGACAGAAAAAGAAAATTTTTGGTAAGTTCTCTTTTAAGAGTAATGGCTCCAAGAGAAACCGATTTAATCTCTCTTTTTAAAGATAAAGAAGTCAAAGAAATTATCCAGAAATCAATTGAAAGCGATTCAGCTAAAAGTGTAGATGATTCATATATTGAAATTCATAGAAAATTAAGAGACGGTGAATTAACTACTGCTAGTCACTCTAAGGTTTTTGTAGATGGAGTTTTAGATGAGAAAAATTATGATTTGCATAAGGTTGGAAGATTTTATTTTAATAAAAGATTTGGTAAGTCAATGGAGAAAAAAGAATTAGAAAGAAAAACTATTTCTCTTGATGATTTAGTTACTATTATTGAACATATTGTAGAGTTAAACAGAACTCCCGGAGCAGATGAAGACGATATTGACCATTTAGGTTCAAGAAGATTGCGTTATTTTGGCGAAATGGTACAACAGAAATTTAGAGTGGGGATGTATCAAATAAAAAGAAATGTCCAGGACAGAATGTCAATTATTGGAGTGGATGTCACCTTGCCAATACAATTGATTAACCCTCGTCCTCTTCAAGCAAGAATCAAAGAATTTTTTGCTACGAATCAACTTTCTCAGTTTATGTTGCAAGACAACATTTTGGCGGAATTGGAACATTTAAGAACTGTTTCGGCATTAGGACCGGGAGGTTTAGTGCGTGAAAGAGCAGGGATTGAAGTTAGAGATGTTCATCCTTCTGACTATGGAAGAATTTGCCCAATTCAAACGCCTGAAGGTCAAAATATTGGATTGATATTGCACTTGGCTAATTATGCTAAAGTTAACGATTTTGGAATGATTGAAACCCCATATTCTAAAGTTAAAAACGGAAAAGTAACAGGGGAAATTGTTTATTTAAATGCAGCCGATGAAGAATTATATAATATTGCCGATGCAACAATTAGTTTAAATGAAGATAATACCATTAAAGAAAAATTGGTAGAAGTGCGAGTTGACAGCAAATTAGGAATAGTAGAAAGACAAAAAGTGGATTTTATTGATGTTTCCACCAAACAGGCCTTTTCAGTTGCAACTTCTATGATTCCTTTTCTAAATCATGATGATGCTAATAGGGCATTGATGGGTTCTAATATGCAGAAGCAATCTGTCCCGTGTGTTTTGCCGGAAGCGCCTTTAGTTGCGACGGGGATTGAAGAAAAAGCGGCACGCGATTCTGGACGTTTAGTTATTGCTAAAGAGAGCGGAATAGTTTCTTTTGTGGATGCTAAAACAATTAAAGTTAAAACTAACAAGGGGAATGAAGATGAATATAAATTAGTCAATTTTATGAGAACTAATAATTTTTCTTCTTTAAGTCATTACCCAATTGTTGATTTGAATCAAAAAGTAAAAAAGGGAGAAGTGTTAGCCGATACTTCCTCTACTGATAATGGTCAAATTGCTTTGGGTCAAAATATTTTAGTGGCTTTTATGTCTTGGTATGGTTATAACTATGAGGACGCGATTATTATTTCTGACCGTTTAGTCAAAGAAGATAAATTTACCAGTGTTTATATTGAAGAATTTGTTGAAGATGTTCGCGATACGAAATTAGGAGAAGAAATAACCACCCATGATATCCCTAATGTGGGTGAAGCCAAATTAAAAAATTTGGATGAGGACGGTATTATCAGAATTGGGGCAGAAGTTAACCAGGGCGATATCTTAGTTGGAAAAATTACTCCAAAAGGAGAGACACAATTAACTCCAGAAGAAAGATTATTAAAATCTATTTTTGGCGAAAAAGCGCAAGATGTCAAAGATACTTCCCTCAGAGTAAAAGGTGGGAAAAGAGGTTTTGTTAAAAGTGTCAAAGTTTTTTCAAGAGATAAAGGTGAAATTAATGAACCGGGAGTAATTAAAAGAATTTATGTAGAAATAGCTCATTTGAGAAATGTCTCCGTTGGGGATAAGTTATCTGGTCGTCATGGTAATAAAGGGGTTATCTCAAGAATTCTTCCCCAAGAAGATATGCCTTACATGGCAGATGGCACTCCTATTGATATAATTTTAACTCCTTTGGGAGTTCCTTCCCGTATGAACTTAGGGCAAATTTTAGAATTGCATTTAGGAATGGCGGCCCATTCTTTGAATTATCAAGCGATTGTTCCTCCGTTTGCTGGCGCAACCGAAGAAGAAATAAAAGATGAATTAGAAAAAGCTGGTTTAAGCAAAGACGGAACGATGACTCTCTATGATGGTTTAACTGGAGAACCTTTTGACCAAAATATTGCTGTGGGTTATATGTATGTCCTTAAACTTCATCATATGGTGGAAGACAAGATGCATATGCGTTCAGTAGGACCCTACTCGCTTATCAATCAGCAACCCTTGGGCGGAAAAGCACAAAAAGGGGGGCAGCGTTTCGGAGAGATGGAAGTTTGGGCTTTATTAGGGCATGGGACGGCTCATATTTTAAGAGAGGTTTTAACAATCAAATCAGATGATATCGTTGGTCGATCAGCTGCTTTTGACGCTATTGTCAAAGATAAAAAAATACCAGAACCAAATATTCCGGCTTCCTTTAATGTGTTGTTAAATAATCTTCGTGGTTTGTCTTTGGATATAGATTTAAAAAAGAAATAAAAATTATTTAAAAATTACAAAATTAAAAATTCTTAATAAATATGTCAGCGAATAATAAAATGACCAATAACAACAACAAAGATTTTTATTCAACGGATTTTGATTATATTACTCTTAAATTAGCTTCTCCTGAAAAGATTTTGGAATGGTCGCATGGTGAAGTCAAAAAACCAGAAACCATTAATTACAGAACCCAACGCAGCGAAAAAGATGGTCTTTTTGATGAAAAAATTTTTGGTCCAGATAAGGACTATGAATGCTATTGTGGAAAGTATAAAGGAATTAGGTATAAAGGAATTGTTTGTGAAAAATGCGGAGTAGAAATCACAAGATCAATTGTGCGAAGAGACCGTATGGGACATATAGAATTGGCAGTTCCGGTTTCTCACATTTGGTTTTTGAAATCAATTCCTTCCAGAATTAGTTTAATTTTAGATATTACAGCGGCTGATCTGAGGAAAGTTATTTACTTTGCTGGTTATATAGTAATGAAGGTTAATGAAAACGAGAAAAAAAGAATTTTAAATGAAGTAGAGATAGAATACAAGACAAAAGTAAAGAATCTCAAAAGTGTTAAAGATAAAGAAAAGATAAAAGAATTGGTTTTAAATGTAAAAAAAGAGATTGAAAATATCCAACCAGGTGTTGTTTTTGATGAGCTTACTTATAACAGGAATTCATTAAAATATGGAGCAATGTTTGAGGCAGGAATTGGGGCAGAAGCTATTTACGAAATTTGTAGACAAATTAATTTAGAAAAATTGAAAGAAGAATTGATAAAAGATTTGGTAAAGGCTGGTTCCATAAAAAAAGTTAAGTTGAACAAACGTTTAGAGTTAGTTGAATCGCTGATTGCTTCCAAGACGAGACCAGAGTGGATGTTTCTTGTAAGAATTCCAGTTATCCCGCCCGCTCTTCGTCCAATGGTTGTTTTAGGGGGAGGGCGACATGCGACTTCAGATGTTAATGATTTATATAGAAGGGTTATCAACAGGAATAATCGTCTCAAAAAGTTGCAAGAAATAAACGCTCCGGATGTTATTTTGAGAAATGAAAAAAGGATTTTACAAGAAGCTGTTGATTCTTTAATTGATAATTCAATTAAATATACAGGGTCTTCTTCAGTTATGAGTCAAGCGCAAAGAAGACCTTTGAAGTCATTATCGGATAACCTAAAAGGGAAACAAGGTTTATTTAGACAAAATCTTTTGGGTAAAAGAGTTGATTATTCAGGTCGTTCTGTTATTGTGGTTGGCCCAGATTTGGATTTAGACCAATGCGGGTTACCCAAATATATGGCATTAGAGTTATTTAGACCATTTGTTATTTCTAGAATTTTAAAAGATGAATTGGCTCATAATATAAAATGGGCGGGAAGATTAATTGAAGAAGGCAGTCCTGAAGTTTGGGCTATTTTGGAAGATGTGATTAAAGATAAATATGTGTTATTAAATAGAGCTCCAACCTTGCATCGTTTAGGAATCCAGGCCTTTCGCCCTCTTTTAATTGAAGGAATGGCCATTCAGGTTCACCCATTAGTTTGTTCTGCCTTTAATGCTGATTTTGACGGAGATATGATGGCCGTGCATGTGCCTTTGACAAAAAAAGCTCAAGCAGAAGCAAAAGAGATTATGGCTTCAGATAAAAATATTTTAAAACCAGGCACAGGACAACCGATCGTTGATCCTAAAATGGATATGGCTTTAGGATGTTATTGGATGACAAAAATTGTTGGTGAAAGCCCAAAAGAAAAGAAATTTTTTTCAAGTATTAATGAAGCTATCACAGCTTGCGATTTTGGAGTTATTGATTTTGGAACCCTTATTAAAGTTTTACCTTCAGATAGTCCTAAATATGCTGAGTTTAAAGGAGAAATTTTTGAAACGACGGCTGGTAGATTGCTTTTCAACAGTATTTTGCCAAAGGATTATCCTTTTATTAATGATAAAGTTGGAAAGAAAGATATTTCTAAAATAACGAATGATTTAATTAAAAGATATGGTATGAAAAATATCGCGCCTATTTTAGGCAAGATAAAAGATTTTGGTTTTAAGTATGCGACAAAATCAGGAATTACTTGGGGGATTGATAACATTACTATTCCTAAAAATAAATATGAAGTGGTTGGTTTAGCCAAGAAAAAATCAAACGAAATTTGGGCGCAATATAATGAAGGTTTGCTTACTAAAGATGAAAGAAGAAGAAAAAATATAGAAATTTGGCATTTGGCGAAAGATGAGTTAGAAAAACTTATTCCTGATACTTTAGACAAACATGGTTCGGCTTATAATATGTGGATTTCTGGAGCAAGAGGGTCATTAGGTCAATTTACTCAAATGGCAGGGATGAGAGGTCTTATTCAAAATACCGCTGGTGAGACAATTGAAACACCTGTTATTTCTTGTTTGAAGGAAGGGTTGACTCCGATTGAATATTTTACAACGACTCACGGTTCGCGAAAAGGTTTAGCTGATACCGCTCTAAACACATCTAAAGCAGGTTATTTAACAAGGAAATTATTTGATGTTTCTCAAGATGTAGTTATCACGGAAGAAGATTGTGGAACAAATAATTATATTACTCTTAAAAAAGAAAAACTTTCAGGGATAGAAATTTCTTTAGCAAGGAACATTAAGGGGAGGGTATTAGCCAAAAAAATTGAAGATAAAGATGGAAAAGTGTTATTTAAAAAAGGTCATTTAATTACTACCGACGACGCGGAACTGATTGAGAGTTTGGGAATTGAGTCCGTAGATGTAAGGTCGCCGATGACTTGCTCAACCTTACGCGGAATTTGCCAAAAATGTTATGGAACCGATTTTGGGACAAATGAATTGGTTGATTTGGGAGAAGCTGTTGGAACGATTGCCGCTCAAGCCATTGGAGAACCGGGAACACAATTGACCATGAGAACTTTCCATACAGGGGGAACTGCTTCTGTGGGAGGTGATATTACGCAAGGGTTGCCAAGAGTAGAGGAGATTTTTGAAAGAAGAATTCCTAAATCCCTGGCTATTATTAGTAAAGTTAATGGTCTGGTTACTGATATTGATGAGAAAAGCAAGGAAAAAAAATTGGTTATTATGCCAGATATTGATAGCCGAGCTCCTTCAGCTAAAAGTAAACAGCAGGTTGTTTATGTTATTCCTTATAACAGAACTATTTTAGTTAAGGTTGGGGATAGAGTGAAAAAAGGCAATTTATTAACAGATGGTTCAGCCGATATTGCAGAGTTATTTAAATATGCTGGTAAAGAAAGAACTCAAGAATATATTATTAAAGAAACTATAAAAATTTATGAATTGCAAGGGGCCTCTACTTCAAGAAAACATGTGGAGGTAATCATAAAACAAATGATGTCTCGAAGAAAAATTAAATCAGCTGGTGGAACTTCTTTGACTATTGGGAGTATCGTAGAAGATTTTAGGTTGGATGAAGAAAATAAGAAAGCCAAAGAATTAGGTTTGGAAGAAGCCAAGGGAGTAGGTTTAGTTTTAGGAATTACTGAATCAGCATTAACCAGAGAAAGTTTTCTCTCTTCTGTTTCCTTTCAAAATACCACTAAAATGTTGATTGGGGCTTCTTTAAATGGGGTGGAAGATAATTTAGTTGGTTTAAAAGAAAATATTATTGTAGGTAGATTGGTGCCAGCTGGTTCTGGGTTCAAGGGAAGTCAAAAATGGAAAATGATACAAGCTGTTGAAGAACCAGAAGAAGAAAAAGAGGACTAATACAAGAAATTATTACAGTTCTTTACTTATGTAATATTTAATACCATAATCTTTATTATGGATAATGTTGAAAAAATAAAAAACCGTTTAGATATTGTTGATGTAATTGGTTCTTATATAAAGTTAGAAAAAAGTGGTTTAAATTTTAAAGCATGTTGTCCTTTTCATAATGAAAAAACCCCTTCGTTTTTTGTTTCTCCCAGTCGGGGGGCTTACAAATGTTTTGGTTGTGGAGAAGGAGGAGATATTTTTTCCTTTGTAGAAAAGTTTGAGGGGGTTGATTTTAAAGGAGCTTTAAAAATTTTAGCCGAAAAAGCTGGAGTAGTTTTAGAAAAAGAAGACCCGCAGAAGACAAATGAAAAGAGAAGGATTTATGATATTTTGGAAAAAACCACAATTTATTTTGAGAAAAATTTAAAAGAGAATCAATCGGTTCTTAATTATTTAGGACGTCGAGGAATAAGCGGTTCAATAATAAAAAAATTTAGATTGGGCTTTGCCAAAGCAGATTGGCAAGATTTATATAATTTTTTGAAAAAAGAAAATTATACAGATTATGAGATAAATAAAGCCGGTTTAATTAAAAAGCAGGAGAAGGGAGAAGGTTTTTATGATAGATTTAGAGAAAGAATAATTTTTCCGTTATTTGACAACTCAAATCAAGTTATTGCTTTTTCGGGTAGATACTTTGGAAAAGGGGGCTCGTCCAAAAATGTCCCGGCTAAATATTTAAATAGCCCAGAAACAATCTTATTTGATAAATCTAATACTCTTTATGGTTATAATTTTGCCAAAACCAAGATAAGAAAAATGGATTTTTCAATTTTAGTAGAAGGTCAGGTAGATCTTTTAATGTGTCACCAAAATGGTTATGATAATGCGGTAGCTAGTTCAGGAACGGCCCTAAGTCAGAAACACCTTATTCTTTTAAAAAAGTTATCTACAAGATTGATTATTGCTTTTGATGGTGATAACGCTGGTTTTTTGTCGGCTTGTCGGGCGACTAAAATCGCTTTAAGGGAAGGAATGGAAGTAAGATTAATAGAAATCCCTAAAGGACTTGACCCAGCAGAGTTTATTTTGCAAAATAGGTTGGGCTGGAAAAAAGCGTTGAAAGAAGCTAAACATATTGTTAATTTTTATTTAAATAAATTAATTTTTGAAATAAAAAAAGAGAATAATGGAATTATAAATAATATTTCTAAAAGAAAGTTAGGTAAAGTTGTCCAGGAAAAAGTATTACCTTTTGTGGCTTTAATTGAAAGTGAAATAGAAAAAGCTAATTTTGTGGAAGAAATTGCTAATCAATTAGAATTGCCTGATAAGGTTATTTGGGAGGAATTGAAAAAAATAAGAAAAGAGGATTTTATTAATTTTCCTATTTTATTAGAAAAAAGAGGTTTAACGAAAAAATTATCTTTAAACAAAGATAAAAAAAACAGAAAACAAATTATTTTAAGACAACTGTCAGGGCTATATTGGTGGCAAAAAGATATGCAACAACCAATTTTTGATTTTCAGTCGTTTGAAAAAAATATTAAGAATAAAGTGGGAGAAGAGATTTTTGAAAAAATTAAAAATTTACCGGAAAAAATAAAAAATGAAATTATTTTTGAAGTTGAGATTTTATATGACGAATTTGGAGATATAGAAAAGAAAATAATAGAATTATTTAAGAATTTAGAAGTTGAATTATTAAACGATAAACTTAAAAAAATTATCTCTGAGCAAAAACAAGCTGAACGGACAGGTCAAGACCAATTATCTTTAAAGAAATTAGAGATTTATAATCAATTATCAAAGCAGAAAAATAAATTATTAGATGAGACCAATAACTAAAATTATGTCTAAGATAAACAAGAAAGAAACAAAAAAAGGACGTCCCTCAAAAGCGATGACAAAGAAAAATTCAAAAAAAGAAAAGAAAAAAGGGCTTGTTGCAAAAAAAGTTAAAAAATCATTTCCTAAAAAAAAATTGGTTTCCTCTAATGGGCATCGGGTGTCCAAGTCCGATAGAAATAATCTTTCTAAAAAAAATAAAGAAAAAAAACCCAGTAAATATACGGAAGAAAACAAGAAAAAAATTGAGAATTTAATAAAAAAGGGGAAAGAAATGGGTTTTATAACTTTTGATAATATTTTGAAAGAGTTTCCTTACATAGAAAATGATTTGTTTTTATTAGAAGAAATTTATGAAAATTTTGATAAAAGAGGGATTGATGTCTTGGAAAATAAAGAAATTTTAGATTTAGATGCGGATGCCTCGCTCAAAAAGGTAGGGAAATATGATAGAGCTTCACAAGATTCTATTCAAATGTATCTTAAAGAAATTGGAAGATATGAATTGTTAACTCAGGTTCAAGAAAAGTCATTGGCACAAAGAATTGAAAAGGGTGATGAAGAGGCTAAAAATTTATTAGCCAGAGCTAATTTAAGGTTGGTGGTTTCTATCGCTAAAAAATATATGGGAAGAAGTTCAGATTTAACTTTATTAGATTTAATTCAAGAAGGCAGTTTAGGATTATTTAAGGCGGTGGAAAAATTTGATTGGACTAAGGGTTTTAAATTTTCTACTTATGCCACTTGGTGGATTAGACAAGCTATTACACGAGCTTTGGCTGACCAATCCAGGACAATTAGAATTCCTGTGCACATGGTGGAGACCATCGCCAAATATAAACAGACGGTAAGAAGATTATCTCAGGAATTAGGTAGGAAACCTCTTCCTGAAGAAATTGCCGTAGAAATGGATTTGACAGTAGATAAGATTCACAATATTTTGAGAATAGATAGAAAGATTGTTTCTTTAGAAAATCCGATTGGAGGAGAAGATGGAGACGGAAAATCAACCTTAGAAGATTTTACTCCGGATGACAAGATTGATTCGCCAGAACAAAAGGTCTCACAAAGAATTTTAGCTGACCAAATTAGAGATGTTCTCAATGACTTAACTTTTAAAGAAAAAAAGATTTTGGAAATGAGAAATGGAATTGGAGATGGTATTTATCGGACATTAGAAGAGGTAGGAAAAGAGTTTGGAGTCACTCGGGAAAGAATTCGTCAAATTGAAGCCAAAGCCCATGAAAAAATTAGACAAAATGAAAAGATTAACCGTCTCAGAGATTTTGACCTTTAAATATGAAATTTGTGATAACAGATAAATTTGAGCGAGAATATCAGCGGTTAAATCCTAACCAAAAAAAAGCGGTAGACACTGTGGAGGGAACGGTAATGGTGGTGGCTGGTCCAGGAACAGGGAAGACCCAGATTTTGAGTTTACGAATTGCTAACATTTTAAAACAAACAGATACTGCACCAGAAAATATTTTAGCTTTAACTTTCACTAATGCCGGTGTTTTTTCTATGCGAAAAAGATTAGTGGAAATTATTGGCCCTCAGGCCTATAGAGTAAATATTTTTACCTTTCATAGTTTTTGTGAAAATTTGGTTAATGAATATGGGGAAGAATACCAAAATCTTTCTCGGTCTAAACTTATTTCACCAATAGAGCAATTGCAGATAATTGAAGAAATTATTAAGACGGGGAATTTCAAAAAATTAAAGCCCTGGGGAGATGCTTCTTTTTATGTTAATTCTTTACCCTCGGTTTTTAGTGATTTTAAAAAAGAATTTTTAACAGTTGAAGGATTAAAAAATAAATTAATTGAACAAGAAGGTTCCTTTTTCCAGAGAGAAGATTTATACCATACAAAAGGTAAGTGGAAGGGTCAGATGAAAGGAGAGTATAAAAAAGAAGAAAAAAAACTTGAAAAAAACAAAGAAGTGGCCCAAGCGTATGAAGAATATCAAAATAACTTGATTCAAAAGCGTCTTTATGATTATGATGATGTTATTTTAGAGACAATCCATACTTTGGAAAATAACCCAGATTTCCTCTTGTTTTTGCAGGAAAAATATCAATATATTTTAGTTGATGAACACCAAGATACTAATAAATCTCAAAATCGGATTTTAGAATTATTAACAGATTTTTTTGATAGACCTAACTTATTTATTGTTGGGGATGAAAAACAAGCCATTTATCGTTTTCAAGGAGCTTCTTTAGAGAATTTTACTTTTTTTCAAAAAAGATACAAAGATGTTTTAACTATAAATTTGTTGGAAAATTATCGTTCTACCCAAATTATTTTAAATAGCGCTCATAGTTTAATGGTAAATGGGGGAAAATCAGAAAAATTAAATAATGATGTTAAATTAAAATCAGTCATAAAAAATAGAGGAACAGAAATTAATGTTTATCCTTTATCGGGAAGAGAATCGGAATGGCAATTTTTAGCTGAGGATATAGGAAAAAAAATAAAATCAGGAATAAATATCAATGAAATTGCTGTTTTTTATAGAAATAACGATGAAGTTTTTGCCGTAGCTAAATCTTTAGAAAAAATGGGGCTGCCTTTTGTAATTGAATCCAAGCAAGATATTTTAGCGGATACAGATATTTTGAAAATCATTTTGCTAATTAAAACAGTTAATAATTTAGGTGATGATGTTTTATTAGGGAAATTATTATTTGTTGATTTTTGGAAAATTGATAGTTTGGATATTTATAAATTAATGGTTTTTAGCAGGAAAAATAAACAGGGATTATTTGATTGTTTAAAATCAGAAGAATTATTAAAGGAAGCGGGGATTATTGACAAAGACAAATTTAAAAATATTTACAAACAACTGGCTGAATGGAAAAAGACAGCCATGAATAAAGATTTAGTTATTTGTTTAGAAGAACTTGTTTATCAATCGGGTTATTTTGATTACTTATTAAAGTTAGAAGATTCGGCAGAAAAATTGCATAAACTTAATAAACTTTTTGGCGAGGCTAAACGGCTTCTTCAAGAAAAACGAGAGACAAAATTATCTGATTTTGTTAAATATTTAGCATTATTAGAAAATTATAATTTATCTATCCAAACTCAAAACGAGGGTTTGTTAGAAGGAGTTCGCTTAATGACGGCTCATGGAGCAAAAGGATTAGAATTTGATGTTGTTTATATTATAAATATGGTAGACAAACATTGGGGGAATAAATCGGTTAAAAATAAAATCAAATTACTTATTCACGATGATAAACAGGAACAAATCAATGACGATGAGAGGAGGTTGTTTTTTGTGGCTCTCACTCGAGCTCGGCAGGAGGTTAATATTACATATGCAAAGAAAAAAATTGATGGGAGCGACCAAATGCCATCACAACTTTTGAATGAAATTGATAAAAAATTTCTTAAAGAAATTAATAGCAAGGATTGGGAAACTAACTTTCTCAAAGGTTCTCAAAGATTAATGATGAAGAAAAAAAGAATTAATGCTGACCTAAAAAATAAAGAATATCTGAATAAATTGTTCTTACAAGGAGGTTTGAATGTTACAGCAGTTAATAATTATCTTAAGTGTCCTTGGGAGTATTTTTTCAAAAATTTGATTAAAGCGCCGTCGGCCTATAGCAAGGAGATGGTTTATGGGAATATTATTCACAAAACCTTAAAAGAATTTTTTGAAAGTTTCAAACAAGGCAAGAAAACAAGCAAAAAATTATTATTAGATTTATTTGAAATAAATCTTGAAAAAAGTATCTTGTTAGAAGATGTTAAACAAGAGGTTTGGGAAAAAGGGAAATTAAGTTTAGATGGATATTATGATGTTTATCACAAGGATTGGTGTAAAAATATTTTAAATGAATTTAATATTAAAGGAATCCCTTTAATAATTAAGAAGGGACAAGAAATTTATTTATCTGGTAATTTGGATAAAATTGAAATTTTAGAGGGCAATCAGGTTAGAGTCATTGACTATAAAACTGGTAAAACAAAATCTCGGGATGAGATAGAGGGGAAAACAAGTCATTCAGATGGAAATTATAAACGACAACTAATTTTTTATAGATTGCTTTTGGACGGATATAATCAAGGACAATATAAAATGATAGAAGGAGAGATTGATTTTATAGAGCCAAAAGATAATGGAAAATATCAAAAAGAAATTTTTGAGATTAGCGATGAAGAGATTAAAGAATTGAAGCAAATTATAAAAAATATCTCGCAAGAAATTTTGGCTTTGTCTTTTTGGAATAAAAAGTGTGTTAATAGAGATTGCGAATTTTGTCGTTTGCGAGAAATAATGGGAAAATGATTAATTCTCTTGTAAGATAATATCTATTACAGATTTAACTACATTGTAAGGTTGGGCTCCTTCAATCGGATAAATTTTCCCTAATTTAGTTAAGATAATAGTGTAGGGGGTTCCTCCCGTTGTGCCAGATTCTCCTAAAACACCAGCTTCAATCCCGCTTTGATATTCTTGTTTAACTAATTCTAAGGTGGTCTTGCTTTTTAAGCAGTTAAGAAAATCATCTTTTTCTAATTTAATTAAAACAGCTAATTCTACTAATTGTTCTGTGACGAATTCTTTTTCTTTACTAAACTCGGTTTGAAAAATTTTATCTGACATCTCCCAAAATTTAATATTTCCGCCTAATTGCCCGGCGCATTTGGCCGCTAAAGCTTTTTCCTCAGCTGTTACTCCAGAAATAGGAAATTGTCTGAAAATCCAAGTCACCTTGCCATCTTTTCCATAATCATCTATTATTTGGTGTAAAGTTTGATGGAATATTTTACAAAAAGAACATTCAAAATCGCTAAAGTTAATCAGAATTAAGTCAGCATCAGGATTACCTAAAATATAGTCGGTTTCTTTAATCTCAATTGATTTTGAAGTGGTTTGAGAAATTTGTTTGGAATCCTCAGAAATATTTTGTCTTTCGGTTTCTATGGGAGGTGTAGTTTTTTTATTAGTGGCAATTATTCCCCAAGCAATTAAACTTCCCGCAATAAGAATAGCTATAGGAATTAAAAATTTGTTGGATTGTTCGGGCATTTGTTTTAAGGTAAATTAAAAAGGAAAGGTATAAGTAATGGAATTATTTTTTTCTTTCTCCCAATCAGAGGTATTTAAAGGGATCTTCTTTATTTTAGCACCGTCTTTATATTTTAGGTAGCCATTTCTTAAGGCATAGTTGTAAAGTTTTTTAGTTATCCGAACATCATCTAAACAGTAGCGACGGATTTTTTTTATCTCGCCATTTTTCCACCAAGTAATTGCTTCTAAACCATTTCCGCTTTTTCCTTCGCCCAATGTGGCATTGGCTATATTATCTAATTTTATTCTTTTACCAATAGAGTTCTTAATTTCTTTTAAAATATCTAAACTTTTAATTGTCTTTAAATTTCCTGGGTAATGCTTATCAAGTAAAGGAATATCAAAATGGTCTGAATTATAGCCAATCAAAAGGTCAGCTTTTTCTAAAATAGGCCAAAGCCGAACGAAGTCATTTTCTAAAAAACTATCATAAGTGTCTGTTTCGGAATCATGAATACAAATAATAGAAATATCTAACAAAGCAGGATTATTTTCGCCGACATCTTCAAAAGTGTTTTTGGTTTCAATGTCAAAAGTGATTTTTCTCATTATGATAGAGCATGTTTTACAGCGTTTGGAATTTCTTGTTCTTTTAATTCTTTTTCTTCTCCAGTTTTTAGATTTTTTAATTTATATTGCTTGGTTTGAATCTCATCTTCGCCTAAGCAAATAATAAAAGGAACTTTCTTTTTATCAGCAACAGAAATTTGGTCTCCAATTTTTTTGTCAGAATAATTAATGGCTACTTTTAGACCTTGTTGTCTGAGCTGTTGAGCTAATTGATTAGCTGGTTCAAAAAATTGGAAAGAAAGAGGACAAAGATAAATGTCTGTTGGTGATTGATATTCAGGTAATAAGTTTCTGATTTTTAAAAATTCTTTAAGAGTGACATCACCCATACCTAAACCAACGGCTGGAATTTTTTCTTGTCCAAATAAATCTAATAAATCATCATAGCGACCTCCTCCAAATAATGCTCGCTTGTTGCCTGGATTAGTGTCAAAAAATTCAAACACTATGCCGGTGTAGTAATCAAAACCTCTAGTCAAAAAAGGGTCTAGTTTAGTTTTTATCCCTTTATTTTCCAATTTTTTCCCTAATTCAACACATTTTTGAAATTTTTTATTTTGCTCGGCTTTTTCTATTATTGTTTGTTCTATTCCAAATAATTGTTGGCCTCTGTCTTCTCCAAAGTTATTGGTATATTTTTGTTGATATTCTTTCTCTGAAACTTTATTCTTTGAATCTATGATTCTTAGGGCTTTTTTTAGTTCATCTTCATTTAAACTTAATTCTGTTAAGTAAGTTTCTTTAAGAATTCCAGCATAATTTATTTTAATTACAAAATCTTCATCTTGAGCCCCTAATGTCTTCATGATTTCATAACCCAAGGAAATTATTTCTGCTTCGGCTTCAAGATTGTCTACCCCAAAAATATCGGCATTTAATTGCCAAAACTCTCTCAAACGGCTTTTTTGAGGTCGTTCGTAGCGGAAAAAGTTTTGTAGAGAATACCAGCGTAGAGGATAAGTTAATTCTCTTTTTCTTTGAGCAACCATTCTAGCAACGCTGGGAGTCATTTCTGGTCTTAAGGTAACATCTCTTTCGCCACGATCTGTGAAAGAATAAGTTTGTTCGTTAACAATTTCTTCGCCTGATTTAGCTTTGTATAATTCAGTTGGTTCTAAAAGGGGGGCGTTATATTCTTCATAGCCAAATTTTTCGGCGACTTGGCGAGCTTTAGCAAAAATGAATTTTTGCACAGCCAAATCTTCCGGATAGAAATCTCGAGTGCCTTTATATGGTTCTGTAGATAGTTGTTTTTTTGTCATAATCTTTTAATTTTAACGAAAAAATAAAGAATAAACAAGGTTTATTTCATAAAGAAGATTACGGTTTTTAAAATAACTATATTTTTGGTTGTGAATTGTAGATAGATTTATGTTATAATCATTCATTATGTTTGACCTTAAAACAGAAATAGAAAAAGTTTCTCAAAATAAAACAGCTCTCGGGCATTTTAATATTGTCAACTTTGAGATGCTGAAAGCGATTTTTTTAGCTGGGCAAGTTTTTTCTCAACGAAAAGGCGAAAAAGTTCCTTTTATTATTGGTTTATCAGAAGGAGAAAGACAATTTATCGGAGTTAGGCAAATTGGGTCTTTTATCAAAAGCTGGAGAGAAGAAAATAATTACCCGGTCTTTATAAATGCTGACCATTGTCATTCTTTAGAAAGTGTTAAAGAGGCCTGCGAAGCGGGCTTTGATGCAGTTGTTATTGATAATTCTAAATTTTCTTTAGAAGAAAATATTGAGAAAACAAAAGAAGTTGTTAAATTTGTTAGAATTAATTACCCTAAAGTTCTCTTAGAAGGAGAATTGGGAGAAATTGGGGAACATTCTGCTCTTTTGAATAGAATTCCGGTTGAAGCAAAAATTGGAGAAAATCAATTAACCACTGCGGGAGAAGTTTTTAAATTTGTGGGAGAGACACAAGTTGATTTGGTTGCTCCAGCTGTAGGAAATATCCATGGGATGTTGAAAGATATCTTTAACCCTGATTTAGATATTGAAAGAATTAAGGAGATAAAAGAGGCGGTTAACACCCCGCTTGTTCTGCACGGCGGTTCTGGTGTTAAAAGTAGAGAAATAGAAGATGCTATTTTGGCAGGAGTGGCAATTGTTCATTTTAGCACCGAACTAAGAAAAGTTTATAGTTTAGAAATTCAAAATTTAGCAAAAGATTTCTTTGTGACCAATCCAGATGAAGTAGTCCCTTATAAAATAATGAAACCGGTTGTTGATAGTTTACAACGGTTAATTGAAAAAAAACTAGAATTACTTAAGTGTGAAGAGAGAAGGGGAAAGAATTAGTTAGGAAATGTTTAAACTTTATAAAAAAATAGGAGAAACTCCTCTGGCTTGTTTGGATGGGCTTCGTCAAAGTAATCCTAAATACGAAAATATAAAAATGACTTATGCTGGTCGGTTAGACCCAATGGCTGAGGGGGAACTTTTAGTATTGATAGGGGAAGAATGCCAAAAAAAAGAAAAGTTTTTGGGTTTAGATAAAGAATATGAGTTTGAAGTTTTGTTTGGTTTGCAGACGGATACTTATGATCTACTTGGTTTATCTCATTGGGGTGTTCGATATTCAAGTGATTATGATGTGGCTGGACACCAAGAAAAAATTGAAAGATTTTTGAAAGATATTTGCGGGAAACAGATGCAAACATATCCACCGTTTTCTTCTAAAACTATTGCTGGGAAACCGTTGTTTGAATTGGCCAAAGAAGGGAAATTGAACGAACGACAATTACCTGAAAGAGAGATTGAAATTTATGAGACAGAATTGCTTAAAAGTTATTGGATAACAAAGCAAGATTTGAGGTCAGAAATTTTTAAGAGGGTTTCGTTGGTACAAGGTGATTTTAGGCAAGAGCAGATTTTGGGAACATGGGAAAAAATTCTGAAGAAAGAAAAACAAGAAAAATTTTTGATTTCAAAAATTAAAATTAAATGCTCAGGGGGAACTTATGTGAGGGGGCTGGTTCATTTATTAGGCGAAAGAATTTCTTATCCGACTTTGACTTTTTCCATAAAAAGAACTCAAATTTTTATTTAACAGAATTTCGGGAGGTTAAACCTCCCGAAGAAACCTCCCGAAGAAAACCTCCCGAAGAAACCTCCTGAGAGTCTTCCAAATAAAAGTAAATTCGGGGGATTTCGGATTTCGGGAGGTTAAACCTCCCGAAATTTACTTTCTGAAATTTAATAGGGAGATTTAGTTTAGGGGGTGGATAAGGGATATTAAAAAAAGGGACGGTAGGGCTGCCCCTTTTTTCTTTTCTGTTTATTTTATTTAGTTTGGGATTTATGTGTTAAAATTAGAGGAAGGAACTAAGGATATCTAATTCTCTAACGGTAGAAATTAAATCGCTAGCTACTAGCATTACTCCAAAAACTATGATTAACAATGCAATGGTGCCTAATAGTTTTTGGTCTTTTTTCCATTGAGGTCTTCTCCAAAGATTAGGTAAAGCGTAAATAGCAAAAATACTAACAGTAAATGGTAGTATTAAAGAGATAACATAAACTGCTCCCCAAAAGATGTGGGAAACTGGAATTAAAACAGTTGAAGCAGAAAAAGTATGAAAGACGAAACCAATAGCAGAAAAAATATTATCTAAATAAGCGATGGCGAAATAAATAAACAAGAACAAATAACTTGTTGTGAACAATGTATGCCACGAAGAAGTGAAGTAGAACTGTTTTAAAGTGAGCTTTTTATCTGTTTTTTCCATAATTTTGATTTAATAAATTACTTAATATAATATTCATTATTATAAAACAAATTCTAAAAAAAGCAAGTCCCGTTAGAAAAGGGGATCGGACCCTATTTTTTAGCCAATTTTAATAAATTATGTTAAAATCAGACCTAATGGACGAAAAAAATATTAGAAAAATTAAGAATTTTTCCATTATTGCTCACATTGATCATGGTAAGTCAACTTTGGCTGATAGAATGCTTGAAATTACTAACACGATAGAAAAAAGAAAAATGAAAGACCAGGTTTTAGATCAAATGGAATTAGAAAGAGAAAGGGGCATTACAATTAAAATGCAACCAGTGAGAATGGAATGGAAAAATTATATTTTGAATTTAATTGACACCCCGGGACATATTGATTTTTCTTATGAGGTCTCTCGGGCTCTTCGCGCAGTTGAAGGCTCTGTTTTATTAGTGGATGCTACTCAAGGTGTGCAAGCGCAAACTTTGACAACCTTAAATATGGTCAAAGATTTAGGTATTCCAATTATACCAGTTCTTTCTAAGGTTGATTCACCTTTAGCACGAGTAGAAGAAGTCAAATTAGAAGTGGCTAAATTATTAGAATGCAAAATAGATGACATTTACGAAACCTCTGGAAAAACTGGGAAAGGAGTCGCTGAACTTTTAGATAGGATTTTAGAAAAGATTCCTGAGCCAATATCTGACTATAAAAATAAGGATGATTTTAGGGCTTTAGTTTTTGATTTTAAATATTCTACTCATAGAGGAATCATTGTATATGTTAGAGTTTTGGATGGAGAAATTTCAAAAAATAATCAATTAATCTTTCGCGGAGCAAAAGAGAAATTTAATTCTTTAGAAGTAGGAATTTTTTCTCCTGATGAGATTCCAAGAGAAAATTTGAAAGCTGGAGAAATCGGTTATATTATCACAGGAATTAAAAAACCGGGGGTGTCTTCTGTGGGTGATACGATTACTTTGGCTAAAAGTATTATTCCAGTTTTAAATGGTTATCAAAAACCTAAACCAGTTGTGTGGGCCTCTGTTTATCCCGAGAATTCAGATGATTTTAATACCTTGCGATTATCTTTGGGAAAGTTACAACTATCTGACGCTTCTTTTACTCATGAGGAAGAATCCTCAGGGGCTTTGGGACGCGGTTTCCGTTGTGGTTTTTTGGGGATGCTTCATTTAGAGATTATCACAGAAAGATTAAAAAGGGAGTTTGGAATTGAATTAATTGTTACCCACCCTAGCATTTCTTACGAGGTCTATTTTAAAAAAGGAGAAAAGAAAATGATTTTTTCACCTGTATTTTTTCCAGAACACGGAGAAGAAGAAAAAGTTATGGAGCCATGGATTTCTTTGAATATAATGACTCCAGCCAAATACTTGGGAAATATAATGCAATTATTTTATGAACATGAAGTTATTATGGGTAATTCTCAGGATTTTGGAGATAATCGGTTGTCTCTTAATGCCCAAATGCCTTTAAGAGAATTGATGAGAAATTTTTTTGATGATTTAAAAAGTGCTTCATCGGGCTATGCTTCTTTATCTTATGAAATGTTAGATTATCGTTTAGCAGAAGTGGTCCGAATGGATATTTTAGTCGCAGAAGAATTAGTCCCGGCTTTTTCAAGAATTGTGTCTAAAAGAAGAATTCAAGAGGAGGCGGAAAAGACAGTAGAAAAATTAAAAAATATTTTACCTAAACAAATGTTTGTGACTAAAATTCAAGCTAAAGTTTTAGGAAGGATTATTGCTTCAGAAAAAATTTCAGCTCTTAAAAAAGATGTAACTGGTTATTTATATGGAGGTGATATTACTCGCAAAATGAAATTAAGAGAAAAACAGAAAAAAGGGAAGAAACGAATGTTGGCAACAGGAAAAGTTAATATTTCTCAAGATGTTTTTTTAAAAATGATGAAAAATGATTAATTTGTTTTATTACCCCATAGGGACATACATAGCAACCATGCTAATAGCGACCAAGATTCCAATTACTATCCAAAAAATCTGAATTATTTTTTTGCTTTTTTTATCAAATAACATATCCTATAATAATATACTTTTATTTATTTTTTTCAATTCAAAAAATGACTTATATTAAAAATAAAAATAAAATGAAAAGAATTTTTTATTCATGGCCAGTTTTGATTTTTTTGTTATTGATAGTATTATTAGTTGGGAAAGGGGTTTGGGGTGTCTATAAAAGTGAAAAAGTTTCTTTGTTTAATAAGCGATTTTCTGAAAAAGAATATGAGGAGTTAAAAAAGAGAAGCGATTTGGTTTCTGAAGAAATTAAAGTGTTGAAAACAGATAAGGGGGTTGAAGCAGAAATTAGGGATAAATTTAGAGTGGTTAAAGAAGGAGAACAATTAGCCATTGTTATAAACTCTAACGATGTTGAAGAAGAAATTATCACAAAAAAAGAGAATTTTTGGAAAAGAATTTGGCATTTGTGGCGGGATTAGTTAAGTGGTATAACACGACCTTCCCAAGGTTGAATCACGGATTCGATTTCCGTATCCCGCACAAAACTGTTGATTATAAGTTTATTAATAATTTAAAAAAATATATTAAGCAAGCATATAATTACATCGTTCGGATTATACAAAAATAAATATTAACATAATCATTTTTGTAAATCCTCACTCAAAATTATGAAAAAGGTGAAAATGTATTCAACTCCGACCTGTGGTTATTGCCATATGGCAAAAGATTTTCTTGATGAAAAAGGAATTACAGTTGAGGTCTTTGATGTGTCTATTGATGAGAAAAAAAGACAGGAATTAGTAGATAAAAGTGGTCAATTGGGGGTGCCTGTTTTTGATATTGGTGGAGAAATTATAATTGGTTTTGATCAAGACAAAATTTCTGAACTTTTAGGTATTTAATTTTACTTGAAGGTCAAACCTTCAAGTGATGGCCCTCGTAGTTCAATGGATAGAACAAGACACTCCTAACGTCTAGATGCAGGTTCGATTCCTGCCGAGAGCACCAGATTAAATTGATTGTTTTTAAAAAATTTATTTATGATAAAATATACTTTATGGATATAGATTCAGAAGATAAAAAGATAATAAGGGAAAATTTAGAACTTGCTAAAGAAAACCAGCATCTGCTTAAAAAAATACGCAGAGGTCAATTTTTTGAGAATGTTTCGCGGGTTTTTTACTGGATAATTATTATCGGGGCTTCTTTAGGTGCTTATTATTTTGTTCAACCTTATATGGATAAAATAAGAGATATCTTTTTGCAGATTCAGGCCTTTTAAAATAAATTGAAAATTGTTGAGAATAAGATAATATATTTAAATAAATAATGCTGAGGTAGCTCAGTTGGATTAAAAACAAACTGCTTTGTTTTTAATCTGGTTTTTGCAAAGCAAAAACTTTCCTATATT